>Ga0123353_10002490_pt1 | contig 22923 bp, 22 predicted proteins | sample TergutLab28metaG_3_FD_92763 | JGI IMG/M metagenome (GOLD analysis project Ga0123353, IMG submission 92763) | Labiotermes labralis P3 segment gut microbial communities from Petit-Saut dam, French Guiana - Lab288 P3 | ecosystem: Host-associated > Arthropoda: Insects > Digestive system > Gut ... | reverse complement strand
GCTGTATCTAACCATCAGCAGCCAGTGCAACTTTTGTAGTTGTAGTAAACTCTGTACCTGATATCGTGAAGTGTAATGGTCTCTTCCTTTTATCTTGCTGGCAGACTGTATGAAGTACTAGTTTCACAGTGATATCTCCTCTGATTTTAGTAAATGGTACTGTGTTTGCTGTAAGGCTTATTTAGAAAACGGCATCTCATTTACAGGAATTATTCATTGTATGTAAATTAAAATTAGGACTAGCCTATGACATACTGTTGCAGGCTGTAGTGTTTTCCTTAAAAAATCCTTGCTGCTGCTACTACTACTACTACTACTACTACTATCACTACTACTACTACTACCACCACCACTCCTACTACTGCTACTACTACTAATACTGTGGACCTTGGCTTTCAGTATAGTCCTCCATTTGTTCTAGTCTGTGGCCACTGTGTGCAATTTTCTTATTCCCATTATCTTCAGATCCTCTTCAGTCTCACCAGTCCACCTTCTCCATGGTCTTCCTCTTTTCCTTATTCCCTCCACTGTTGCAATCACTAATTGTTTCTTTCATTATTCATCCTTTTAATATGTCCACACCATCTTAATCTAAGCGATTTCATAAATTTGACAGTGTCTGCCCCTTGTAATATATCCAGTATCTTAATATTTATTCTTATTCTCCACCTTCTTTTTTTATGGGATCATAAAGTTTGTTATTGTCTTCCTTCGGAGCATGCATTTCTTTTGAGTCCATTGTCCAGGCTTCTGCCCCATAGGTTATGATGGGTCCTATTAAGTGTAAATTTTTTATTTGAGTATTTCAGGACAACAGTATGGACATGAAAAGTTTATTATGTGCTGAGTATGCAGGTTCGCTGTTGTAATTTCAGGATGAGTATCCACATTTTTTCCCCCATTATATAATACGGATACCAAGTACAAGCTGTCAGCTGCTTGATTGAAGTATAAAATCATCTATTTTTACATCCTAGAGATACTTTAGATTGTATTGTTGTCTGAAACTTTTTTTTTGGGGGGGGGGCGTTTCTTACGTCAACCCAATGCCCAGTCCACCTGGAGTGCCAGGATGTCTCTTTTCATGTGGAACCTCACTCTGAACTCTGAACCTACCCTACTGCTGGCATAGCCAGCAACCACTGACTACACTCATCTATTCTAGTGAGCTGCATAGGTCATTTCAGAAGTTTTGTGTATAGTGGTGGCACCGTGCAATGCTTCACATGACTTAACTCAAATCATGAGTGTGGCACTAGTGGTACTATTGCTGCTGTCACAAAAGTACCTTGTCTTTTTGATGTCAGTTGTTTATCTATAGACTAGGGAAGATTCTTATAGATGGATGTGAGAACATTAACAGTATTTCTTGTTTTGTTGGGTAAAAGTGCTTTGAATTTTTGCATTTCATTGAAGGAATGTTTAGGAACACATGTTCCTTCACATGAAACTTTTAGCCAATATGTGAATGCCATTAAGAATGGCCAGGAGGAGACAGACGACCCCTTGCAAAGGAGCTTTAACATCAGCAATGGGTGAATGCCACATAGTACAAATGAAATCTGTCCTTGAATACACACATAATATTTCATGCACTGCAATTGCTACAGAAATTGGAATCTTTCCAGTAAGTGTTTACTGTATCTCCACTAAGAGCTTGGGGAAATGAAAAGTTTGTGCAAAGTGGTTTCCGCACATGCTTAATGATGACTAAAGAGCTATTTGAGTTTTTCTCACCACCACCCATCTGCAGCATTACAGAAATGAAGGCATTGCATTCTTCAGTCACATTTGAATGGTTGATGGGTAATGGGTGCATTCATTTGACCCTCAGCTAAAATGACAGAATGCTGAAAGTCTTGCCCAAGCGTCGCCAAGGAAGAAAATTGTGGGTGCATTCAGGGTGCTCTGAAAGTCATGCATGTCAGGTTCTTCAGCCGCGATGGACTTGTGCGTGATTATTCTGTGCCAATTGGTACCATGGTCAGTGGCTGATACTACTGCTCATTGTTGCAGGGTAAGATGTTTGCTGATATCAGTTGGAACTGCTGGAGCATGGTGTTATTTTGCTCCAGGACATTGCAATGCATTACCATTGTGATGTGCAGAATCTGAGGCAGGGAGGTGTTGTTGCAATGTCCCTACTCTCCAGATCTTGCCCCATGTGATTATTGGTTGTTGGCACATGTGAAAGAACTTCTGTGGGGAAAAAGTTTTGAATCAGAAGATGGTATCAATGCTGCTGTCACTGCCTCTTTACACTGTCCAAGCAAGGACAATTACACAGCTGCAATTGATCATTTACCATGTAGATGGGAAAAGTTTATGAGCAGTGCCATTGATTACAATGAGTAGAGTTCATATGTAAACATCAAGGATTAGTGTTGTTATTTCATATTTTGTTATTACATTAAACTCATACTTAAAATTTGAAATGGCCCAAGTATATCCAGCATGTACTACTATAGAATTTTTCGGTTTAAATCTTAAATTCATTTCATTACACATTGAGAACCTGCTACAAGTCTTCACTTGTGGAAAACATTTTATTAGAAAGGAGAGACAATGTATGCATGTTGTAATGATGGAAATATTAGTGTGGTAACACACCTTGGTTTGTTTGTTTCACAGCATGGGCTGAGGCTGGTCTGTTTCCAATATCAGACCTACAAAACCTGCGAAAAGTGGACAGTGATTTGGAAGGCCATCCAACACCAAGACTTAACTTTGTTGATGTTGGAACTGGCTCTCTGGGACAGGGGCTCTCTGTTGCTTGTGGAATGGCTTATGTTGGCAAATACTATGACAAAGCTTCTTACAGGTAAGAGTTTTACCAGCTTTCATACCCATGTTTATGTGTATATTTGTAGAAAGTTAAGTTATGGGTCAAACTTTGTAATTTAATATTACCATAAAGTTTGTAGGGTGACCAAATAGTGTAGTCTGTGTGGCTACTCACTATGAGCTGCTTGGTACAGGGTTGGGACCCTGATGGTGGCAAGATATGCCACACCCACCCAGGCTTATGTCCAAAGGGTCCCAAGTCTCTTTCCCAGGCATCCATTAATGCCCTTCTAGCACAGAGGTTAAGCATGGGTAAGGCTACACCACTACCTCCCCTCTTGTGCTTCTAGCACAGAGGTAAAGCATGGGTAGGGCTACACCACAACTTCCCCTTTTATGCCTGCAGTGGAATGTTACAGTATGACCTTTACCTTGAACATTATAAGGTTTTTAGAGTGAAACCTGTATTTGAGATTCCTGCAAGGATATTTTCTGATGTTCTTTAATGTATTTATGCCCTTTTTGCTGGAATATGTGAATAAACCCACAATACAAACCTGTCAGGGTACCTTCTGGCCAAGGTTGAGATGTGGGGCCTCCATATACAAAGCAAGAGTGTCAGCTTGTTAATTTCAGTATTTAGTTTGAGTACCAATACACAGGCCTTTGCATCTGGGTTCCTACTTGGTTGAAATGCACTGCATGGTTTTTGAAGGGTAGACATTGGCTGCTGTCTGTTTCAGTAGCTTTTTTTTTTATTTTGTGCTGATCACATTTTCTTTCAAAAAAGTGTTTCACAGGAATAATATTTCATTGCCCACCATCAAATTAACTACTGGAACACACTTGGGCATGATGTACTGCTATAGCTTTAAGTCTGACCTTTAAACTTTAAAAATCTGCATTGCCATACATGAATGCACAGAGGAAAAACATTCTTAGAAATACATTTTATTAGGTAGCAAACAAATTTGCTGCATTTTTGAGACATTCTACATAAACTCTGTGTAATTTCCCACAAACTGCCATATATTTCATAATTTTATCTTTTTCTGTTCAAAAATACTCACTTTTTTGTAAGTTATGCACTAAAATTTAAATACCCACCCTAGTATGATGAAGTTGTGTGAGTGATAAAATCGAGAAGAATGAGATGGGCTGGGCATGTGGCACATGTGGGTGAGGAGAGGGGGTGTATAGATGGGGAAACTGGAGGGAAGGAGACCAATGGGGAGCCCTAGGCATAGATGGGTGGATAATATTAGGTTGGATCTCGAGGAGTTGGGATGTGGGTATATGGACTGGATTGGAGTGGCCCAGGATAGAGACAGATGGCGGATGCTTGTGAATGCGGTAATGAACCTTTGGGCTCCGTGAAATGCGGGGAATTTCTTGACTAGCTGCAAACCAGTTAGCTGCTCAAGAAGGACTCTGCACCATCGAGTAGGTAAGTAAGTATTATGAGGGTTAAACTACAATTATGTTGCCACCAAATCTTCAGAATGTTTATTTTTAAACCCCAGCTTATGAATTAAGTGCTTCTCAGGAATATGTAAGTCATCTCTTCAGTGTATAAAATGAATTGGTTATTGAAGATACATACAGATGTGTAGATATAGAATGGTTGTTATGGTGCTATACTTCTATTTTTTGTTCAGTATTACAGATAAGATTAAATGTGAAAATAGTTGCATTAAACATGTTAAAATTCTTCATTTTTGCAGGGTATACTGTCTGATTGGAGATGGAGAGAGTGCAGAGGGTTCCATTTGGGAAGCACTGCACTTTGCTAGCTATTACGGTTTAGATAATTTGTGTGTCATCTTTGATGTGAACCGCTTGGGTCAGTCTGAACCTACATCTCTGCAACACAATATGGATGTTTACCGAAAGCGGTTAGATGCATTTGGGTGTAATGCAATTGTTGTGGATGGACACAGTGTTGAGGAATTGTGTAAGGTACTGTCTGTCCATTCATACCTAAATGACACTTCAGTTGCCCTTTACCTTGACTTTTTACCTTTTTTAATCGAATTACAGGATATTAGATGCTACTGCAGAAAGTCAATACATGTGCGAATGGTGCACTGTCCTTCTCCCCACTGTTCACTTTTGTGTTTCTCCTAATTCTTCCATTGATATTTTGTACTTGCGTTGCTGATATTTTGTACTCAAATGTATCTGTTGGTAGAGCATAGTCAGATGACCAAAGTTAACAAGTGTTTTGTTGGAGTATCATGTAAATAAACAGTTACCTAATTAGTCTTGCCATGAAGAAGTTAGAATTAATACTAAAAAACAGAAGTATTTTTTAAAATAAAACATGGTTCCCAGTTTTGAAGTAAAGGGCTACTTTTTGGTTCTTGAATCTTGCATCCAGTGAATTTATGCAAGGTTCTGGAATTATTTGTTTGTAGAAATACATTGAGTTGTTTCTCATGCAGGCCTTTCATGAAGCATCATCTACAAAGATGAAACCAACAGCCATCATTGCAAAAACATACAAAGGCAGGAACTTTCCCTCCATTGAAGATGAGGAAAACTGGCATGGCAAACCACTGGGTGATAAATCTGAAGCAGTGGTTCAGGTAAGTACATCCTTCAACATTTACTGGTATCATGAACTCTGTTTCAATATAACAAACTCTGAAAAATATTAATACTGCTTTGTTCAACAGTCCACCACCACTACCACCAGCTGTATACCTCAGGTTCTGACACAGATGGAAAATTACCAGTAACATTTGCCGTTGGCTTTTGAAAGCTGTGCAACTGAACGAACGTGTCAGTAATCACAAATTCCTGATGGCTCAGGCAGTTAGTCATTTGCTGTCACTGCGGAGGCTTGGGTTCAATCCCAAGCCAGTGGGAGTGGGCTGTGTATGGACAAAGTAGCGCTGGGACAGTTTAGAGTACTTCGGGTTTACCCTTTCAGTATCTCTATGCTAATGCTTCATACTCATTCATGTATCACCAATGAATGCTTTTTAATTGTAGCAGTTTGCAGTATTGTCAAATAAGGCACTTAAAAAACTACTGGGTATATGTTGTGTGCAGATGACTTTAACCCTTTCCCATCTTATTTCAGACTTCACTTGTACTGATTGTAAATTAGTTTGCTTGAAAATTTAAAGGAAAGTTGTGGCAGATTGTAACTGCTGCCGCCTCTTGTTCCTATTCACGAACACTATGATAGGAGGTATTAGAAAATGTAAAGAGCAAGGGAATAACATTTAGCTTGTGACCATAACATAGTAGTAACTTAATGGGTGATGGCACAAAGCTTCTGGCAGACAAAATTACAATGTTGAAAACCTAACAGAGGATGGGAATGCAATGTTGCCCATCTCCGACCCTGTGCAGTCTGTTATCAAAGATAAAGTGATGCATTTGTGCATAATGTGTGATTTCCAGAGTGCAGAAATTTGTATTGAACTATGCTGCTCTGGTTTCAGCTACTTCATGAAACTGAATCTGTAGAATTATTTAGCATCAGAGTGAAATAATACTGGCGAGCGTATCTTTGTGAAAATGGACTCTGTTATTCAGGGATGTGACATCACATCACTGGGTGACTGGTTTGCAACATATTTAGGAACATGATGTCTTCATCTGCAGGGCTCTAGAGGGATCTCTTAGGCCCTCAAAAGTGAAGACACTATGTTTCTTTGAAACACTAGAAACTGATTACCTGGTGATGCTATGTCATGTCCAAAAAGAACAGTCCTCAGCACCACCTCCATGTGGACCTTACAACTTCTCCTTGAGAGTGACTTTGTATTAGTACTAAACATAAAACAGCTGTTTTTTCAAACCAAAGACAGGACAGCTAGTAACTCTAGGCTAGATATATTGCCTTAAATTTTGCTATCGTATGGACTAGGGGACAGGCGGGAAATTGAGGTGTGCTTAGCATGTCAGTTGTGATATGGGGTGGTGCATTTAAAAGCATCCTGTTTTGTGTACCTGTACAAAATGCTGGAAGTGCCCTCCCCTCCATATCCAGTCATTGTTGACCATGTCTCAGGTAATTCATACATTCACACACTAAAGAACTTGGCAGGAGTGAATTGGGTAGTTATGATAGCGCTGGTAGGGGCTAATTTAACTATGCCACCTGCCAGGATTTGATGGACAAGAATATCCTGTGTCTTCTGTATGACACATCCCTATTTTGTAGCTGAAAATTTATAATAAAAATTGTAGGTAAATAGTTTATATTGTGATCTTATTTTCACACCTGACAAATAGGTAGTTACATGAACGTGAAAATTTCAGAATACGAAGTGTTGGTATGACTGATGTATAAATGTGCTGATTGTTCAAGCACCTGAAGTCACTAATAAAGAATATGGGTCCTCTGCAAGTGGCACCTCAGAAACCTTTGAAAGAGGATGCTCCTGTTGTGGATATTAGTAATGTGAAGTTATCTGCTCCTCCCGACTACAGTATTGGAGAAAATGTGGCCACAAGATTTGCTTATGGTACGGCGCTTGTGAAGATTGCAACCAACAATGATCATGTCATTGCCCTCGATGGTGACACGAAAAACTCAACCTACTCGGACAGGCTGAAGAAGGTTAGAATTCTGAAATTTTCCTATATGTGCTATCTGGACCCACCTGAATTCTGGCTCCATCATTTTTTTGTGAGGTATGTTTTAGTACCTTCATTATCTTAACTGTGTACCTGATTCTTCCAGGTGGTCTTATTATCCTTTGTTGTCTGCTTGTATGTCACCTTTATTCTCCTTAATGTAATAATACTGACAATAATTGGTCTTGCGTCAAAATTGTATTGTTCTACATCCACAGTTCCTTGTTGTTATTTAGAATCTCAATACATGAGTAATGTGACAGGTGAAAATTGTGGTGTGCAGGGGATATGAATTGTTAAATAAAAGCAATAATGATGGTTCAGATATTTTTCTTTTTGGCGGTTTGTCTGAATAGGCTGTTTGAACCACCCAGGTTTATGTGCAGTGGTTTGGTTGGTTCCCTAGGGATAAATAGTGAGAGCATGAAGCTAATTTGCACCTCCATCAGTTATTGAGGTTAAAGTGTAGAACTTCACTTCTGCTTCCACATAATACATCTCAATGACATGTTACAAACAGAATGCACTGTCAGATATTTGGTGATAAGGACTATACTGTTACTTTACCTTTATCCCAACTCTTACTTTACCTTTATCCCACTGGGGTAGGTATTTAAATATTTGTATGTGGTTTATGAAAAACATATTATATGAACATTTAAAAATAAAATTATTAAATAAGCAACATATTTTGGAAAATAATAAAAATAATACAATATGTCATAAAGTGCAGTAAATTTTCTTTTAGCCTACATATACGAGGGTTGGAATTTTAATTGTGGCAACGCTGCAGTAACTTTTGATACAGCACACCTACAGTGTTCAAATTTTCACAGACCCTCAATGTACTCCCCAACGTTATGTAGAACACGTTCCCAGCAATGAGGGAGTCGCATGATGCCTTTGGCAGCCCCTGTTTTGTTGATGGTCCGGACCGAGCGGCCTACAGCGTCAATAATGTCTGGTATAGTCTTGAAGTGCCTGCCACGTAGCGGTTCCTTCACTTTGGGTATCAAATCAAAATCGCAAGGGCTGATGTCTGGTGAATATGGGGGATGGTACAGCACCTCCCATTGCCATCTCGCCAGTAACTGGTTCACTACGCCAGTGACATGCGGCCGAGCGTTGTCGTGCAGAATGATTGGTGTGTTTTCACCGAGAAAGTGTGGTCTCTTCTTCCGCAACGCACGGCGCAGATGGTGCTCGAAGAAATCGGCGTAATACTGGCCTGTGACTGTCGTATGCTGGGGCACAGCATGTGTGAGAATGATGCCAGCACTGTAGTAGGCGAAAATGATCATAACCTTAGCATTGCTGGGATTTTGCCGCAGTTTGGTTTTGCGGGGTGACCCGTAATGGCGCCACTCATTAGACTGCCGTTTCATTTCCGGCTCATAAGCTCGTGCCCACGCCTCATCCAGCGCTATGATACGATGCAAGAAAGCATCCCCTTTCTTTTTGTAACTTTCCAAATGCATCCAAGCCGACGTATCGCTGCCATTTCTGGATTTCAGTCAAACTGTGCGGGATCCAACGAGATGCGATTTTGCGCATGTGCAAGCGTTCTTTGAGAATGTGCAGGACCGTCGTATGGGATAATCCGGTCTCACAGGCCAACTCCCGAATTGTCCACCATCTGTCTGTCTCCAACAATTTTGCCATTGAACTAACCTGGGCTTCTGTTGCGCTGGGTCGTCCGGCCCGTGGCTGATCTGTCGCATTCTGCCGTCCAGCGTGGAAGGCTTGAACCCACCTTGCAACTGTCCTATACGGTAATGCTGCCGTACCGCAAACCTCTACCAGTCCTCGGTAACACTCTCTTGCTGTTTTGCCCCTGCCTGCTTCAATTTTTAACCAAGAACGCTGCTCCGGTTTAGTAAACATCCTTCTTAGGCTGAGTCCCTGCACCTGCTGACTATCAACTGGCTACTGCGCATGCCCATTTCGTGATGGACTGCTCCCATTATGTATGTATGTAGGGGAAGGACCCATCCTTCCTGCTGCTTTGCCGCGTCATTCCAGCAGTGCTTGTATCCAATTTAGCGAGGTGTTGCCAAAACCAACCCTCGTATCTTAAGGTTCGTCATCCCCATTGTGTTTATAATTAAACTAGATTGGTGTGTATGTACTTGTCTAACACAACTGTATGAGGGTAGAGATATGTATAGAATTTATTACATAAAGAACAACTACATGTTTCAGCACTTTACATTGGCCATCTTCATATAAAATATATAAAACATTTTTCTAGGGTTGTCCTCATTTGTGTGTCTGCATATGCGAACTCACGTCTTTAACCCTTTCATGCCGTAATTAAATTCCTATGCACAATGTGGCACACTGAGATTTTTTACTGGGGATTTTAAATTTTAATGCTTACTCTTAGGGGAAAAAAGCATACATCATAGACTTTCCTTCAAATTGAATGAAATAAAGTTTGCACTCTGCATATGAATTGGTTAATCTGGGAAAAAATGTTCACCTATTTTTATAATAAATTTAGGCCTGTGAATTACATCCATTATATGAAGTATGGGGTAAATAGTTCATTACTCACATAATTCTGGTTGCTGAAGAAAGTCTCTGGTACCTTGGATCACTGTTTTATCACAACACGCAGTATTCATAAAGAGGGTGATTTACAAATTTATGTTTGTGTGATATTCCGCAAAACAAGGCACCACACACAGGCCCACATCACGTCTGGCGCACCTTTACTCTTTGCCCTTTATTTGGGTGTGAAGAACACAGACTGTAGCACAGTTTGGTTGATGATTTTACTGGCCAATATTTGTTATGGCAACTTTCGAGTTGCAAAATTTTTTTGCGCCCACACTTTGCCTTCCAACCAATCTGGGGTGGGGTGATGTCAGCTCTTTCCAGCTTCCTCAATCATTTCTTCACCAGAAGGCGCCTAAAATCTCGATGGGTATATTTAGCCCCACATGAAGATAAGAGTATCCAACTGTTGAGTATTGTTAGATCCAGAAGGTGGAAAAACAATTTTATGGTCCACTTGAAGGTACGTCATCTCATCGAATAGCTGTTAGTCATACGATCAGAATTGTCGACGTAACTTATGTGCCACTTGTACCGTTCCACGAGGTTTCATGGGGCTGTTGCTGTCACAAAAATTTCCATCTGTTGGTGGTGGGTCCATGTTAGCATGTAAACTTCTCGTCTGTCCTTCCAAACTAATGCGGTCAAACCTCCCCTAGTCCTCACCCTTATGTCACCCCTTTTCAGTTTCATTTGTTTTGGTCCAAAGTCACGGTATGTTTTTTTCTGTTGGGCCGTACTGTCCCTCATAAATTTATGTTACGTCTGTCCAAATCATCAAAAAGTCTTGGGGATGAAAAATTGTCCATAAATACTTTGTCCTAGGCCTTCAACTCTTCTAGTCAAATGTCTAACAGTTTCATGTGTTGCAGTCATGTTGTCAGTGGCAGAGTGTGAGTCTCTACCCAAGTACACTCTCATGTCATCAAAGTATTTGTAAGTTTTGATGCTGAAATGTTTTCTTTGGAATGTACTGCCTGAAGATAATCCTGCCATTGAATTTTACAATTACATTGTCCACTGCCAAATGCTCCGAGGGGCTATAGAATTTAGCATAAGTCCTGTTCATTTTGTCAAAGACAGTCCTTAGTTTCCATAGTTGGTCACATTCTTCGCCTTCGTCAGGTCTCTGAGAATTGTCTGCAAAATGCAGAAAGCGCAGTATATGTAAAAATCTGTCTCATGTCATGGTCTCACCATAAAACAAATTGTGTGGCTGTCTGAGTGTCGACCAGTAATTACATAGTGTCTTTCAATGCGTGTCCCATCTACAGAGCTGAGGCAACAAAAGTCATCATGTCTGGCAACATAATGGCAGTGGGTGGCTAGGTCTGGCTTGTCTGTCCAAGTGTTGCTGGATTAGTGTATGTTGGTCTGTTCAACCAGCAGATGAAAAATTTCTGTGAAGAACATCAGCACAGAAAGTGGTGAGCTGTCTTTATCGTTGTGTGGAGCCTTACTTTTTTTCACACCTTTTGCTGGACTGACAAAAGAATGAATATTTGTCTTCCTTCCTTGAGGCGGTCCCTAGGTTGATAATCCACCAATTGTTGCAGCCTGTGGTTCGACTTCTGGTGAGGCTTGTTGTTGTTGCTGCTGCTGCCTGCCGCCGCTGGTGGTGGTGGTGGTGGTGGTGGTGGTGGTGGCAGAGGTGGCGGGGGCGGTGGTGGTGATGGTGATGGTGGTGGTGGTGGTCCTCCTCCTCCTCCTCCTCAAAACAGTCCTCAAAATTGCTAGCCTCAGCACCTGATTCCAAGTCAGTGTCAGCAACCAGAATTTCACTGATGGCTTTCTTCTCAAGTTTGATTTTTTTCCTGGTCACTGCCAACAACTACAATGGTCTGCCTTATTTAGTTTCCTGTGTATGACGGGCACAGTTTCAGAAACCTGATGTCAGTGAGATATGAACATCTTCTACACTGACAGCAAAACAGATCTAAAGCTACGATGTGACTACTGTATAAAATTCCAGCTATTTGAGGGTGCCCAAGATGTTTTTAGGAGATTGACAGCTGTGTGTTGCATTGTACTACCCCACAGTCCCTACAGATTACCCCAGCACTATAAGAGGCATGTCTTTGGACCCTCCTGTAGCTATAAACATTGATTTTTGTGGATATCTCCGATTTTTGAGCATTAAGTTTTGTCTGAATTATATGGGTACAGTATGCCACTGACAACCTTTCTGGTCAACAAAGAGTGTTCGCTTCATAGGCCAGTGTTGATATTTCAACCCACAGTGAACTCCAGTGCAAGCTATAAACAAAGCTAGCAGTGTCTAAACCATTTTAGTCAGCTGGGACAAAATGTGCAGTTACTATGTGTCGACTTATAAATCAGGGTTTATGGAGGGTTTAGGAGGTGGAGGGTGTACATTCAGGGTCCACAAAGAAAGCCTGACCTTCAAGGGTCCTGCAGCATAGCCAAGCACTGCATTTTATCAGATAGGAGTGAACAAAATTCCTCCAAACTTCAACACACTGTTTGCGACGTCTTTACAAGTTGTGCAGGAATATAAAGGGCTCACTGCACGTCGCCTTTAGAAGTCATTTGGTTTCAAAGGGTTAAAATGTTAATTTCAGTAAAGAGTATTTTGTTTCTTTACATTACTTACTTACTGAATGGAGCAGAGTCCTTCTTGAGAAGCTAACCGGTTGTCAGGTAGTCAAGAAATTCCCCACATATTATGGAAACTGGAGGTTCTTTACTGCATTCACAAATGGCTACCATCTGTTCCTATCCTGAGCTTTGTTTCTTTATGTACATTTCATATTTAAGATCTTACATCTGTATGTGTCAGTTGTAAAAAATGGCTGTAAAATAGCAGTTATAAAAGCAGTAAATGCACTTCTGATATATAAAGAACAGTTTCCATAGTTGTGCTGTTAAAATAAATCCCCCCCCCCCCCATTCACACCATTTCTGTCTTGACAAAATGAGGGGAAAGTTGCCACCTTGAACCTTGATTCATACTGGCTAGTATCAAATATCCAAGTAGTCCCAGATGTGAAGGCATATAGGTTTTGTTTTGGACCAAAGGGAGGATTTCTGAGGTTGGGGGAGGGTTACTCTTTTCTTGTGTCGTTCATTGCACCGGTTTTATAACTACTTTTTTTAAAAATATTATTGCAAGAAATTTTACCGTATATGTTTTAAGTTGTTTATAACTTTTTGTGTACTCGTGATTTTGTAATATTTCATTTCAGGCCTTCCCAGACCGTTACCTTGAATGCTTTATTGCTGAACAGAATCTTGTTGGAGTTGCCATCGGAGCGACATGCAGAGACAGAACCATTGCATTTGTTTCAACATTTGCAACCTTCTTCACTCGGGCGTTTGACCAGGTTAATTTTTATATTAACACTTTGGTGCTGGCAGCAAGTGCCCTGCGTGATGTGTAGCAGATCAGAACATAAATGGGGGGCTGTATAATAAAGACCATAATAGGCCATCAGCTATATCCTTCATTTTGGAAGGTTGCAGGTTTGATTCCTGATGGGTCATTGGAATTTTTCATTGACTTAATTCTTCTGGCTGCATTGCGGCCCTGGGGTCAACTCAGCCTGTAATAGAAATGAGTACCAGGGATATTTCCTATGGAGTAAAGGCAGCCAGTGCATAGGGCTGACAACCTTACCACCTTCTTGTGCTGATTGTCTAAAAATCTGGGTGACTCCTTATCATGGAAACCCGGGCCTTCAGGCCTATACAGGGATTGCTTTACTGTCTGCTCTATACCCTTCAATTGATGTTTTGAACATCACACTGTGTGATGTGTATACCTAACATCAGTCATCAAAGGGGTTACAAAATTTGAGATGCATATATGTGTGTGTGTGTTGTATGTGTGTGTATATATATATAAGTTTATATAACACGTGCATGATGAAATGCAAAAAGATTAGAAGCTATGATTACATTGCTATATTCAGTATAATCTTACTACTTCTGTTCAGTACAAACACTATTTTTTGTGTTGAGTTTGGAAGCTTTCTGTTTGATGTGTGTTAATTGTGAACTTTAGGTATCACATGATGAAAGGTGGGAAGTAGCATAGAAAAGTAGATAAGCATTCCTTAACAAAGTCTAGGGTGGAAGTGGAATGTGTGCCTTGTCACTAGTGTATTATTGTCATATTCATTATTATTAAAATTGTTAAATTGCTGATTTCACAGACTGTCCCACCACATTTTCAGCTTCAGAATTTTCACCGCCTCATTCAAATCTTATTGACTCTTACAATATATATGGCAGTGCTGCCTGCAACTTAGAGGTTTTAGCATACATATCAACTTGAACTGCTATTGTAATTTACTTTCAGATCCGTATGGGTGCCATTTCTCAAACTAATGTCAATTTTGTTGGTTCGCATTGTGGTGTCAGCATTGGAGAGGATGGCCCTAGTCAGATGGGTCTGGAAGATATTGCCCTCTTTCGAAGCATTCCAGGTGTGTAGTTGTTTCAGAATTCGGCATTTTGGAAGGATGTAAGTAAAACATTCAGAACCTGACCATCAGTAGAAGCTGGAATTGAATGCACAGGGAGCTACAGTAGCACTTTAATTGAAAACGAGAATAAGTAAAAGTTTTGGTTTCTGTTTAAGTGGAAGAGTAATGCATTAAGTAACAAATCAGAATTACTGTTGGCAGTGTAAAACATGCCGTGTTAAGTAAGTCCCTGTCACCACGGCATGGCATTTCCTCAGGTTACAGATGGAGGGACAGCCTCCATTGTGGAGGGTAGCTGCAGATATATTGCATAAGCAGTCACGGACAGCCAACAAGGGGTGGTCCGCCAGCTGGGGGGTTGGGCGAGGTGCTAACAACTCCTCACTATACAAATGTTTCTTGTTGTGAAACATTCATACAGTAAGCCATAGACCTGGACTGTTACTTTGGTACGACCCAAGCAACAAACAAGGACATGAGATTTGATACGTGGAATGTTAGGAGCCTGTATAGGGCAGGTCCTCTTACAGCAGCAGCCAGTGAATTAGCCAGATATAAATTAGATTTAGTGGGTATGCAGGAGGTTAGGTGGGACAAAGGGGTACGGTAAGAGCAGGTGATATAGTTTTTTCTATAGAAAAGGAAATGAAAATCGTCAGTTGCTAACAGGATTTTTTTGTACACAACAGAATAGTATCAGCAGTTAAGATAGTAGAATTTGTTAGTGATAGTGTGTCATATATACATAGTCTTGCAATAAGTTCTGTTGCAAGGATTTTGTGAGCTAGAAGGAAAATGAAACAGAAGATCCACTTTTTGAGCCAAATAATTTATTAGCCATAGTTTTAAGTTTTTATTTATAATAATTTAATGCAAAATGGCTGCCCTCTGCCCCGACAAAAGCCTTGAGACGTTCCGGCCACTCTGCTATCGCGGCACGTACCATCTCCAGGGGGATCTTTGCCGCTCCTTTCACAGAGGATCTCTTCAGGCTGTCCAGGTTGTTTTGACGCTTTTGGCAAGCCATGTCCTCCAAAACAGCCCACAGTTTATAGTCAAGGGGGTTGAGGTCTGGACTCTCCGAGTGCCAATCCTTGGCACTGATAAAGGCCAGAACATTCCTTCACAGCCACTCCTGAGTCGTCTTGGCCTTGTGGGCAGGAGCTGAGTCCTGCTGGAAGACCCATTTCTAACCACTGAAGACAGCTGTGTTAAGAGGTTTCACAACTCCTTGTAGCACATCCTCTTGATACACTCGGGCACCAGTTTTCACACCTTCCTCGCAAAAATGAGGAGGTGTCACCCCCTGATGGGATACCCCCACCAAACCGTGATGTGGGAAGGGTGATGGCCTCCTGCACCCTCAGAACACACCTCAAGGGACGTTTGAGCATGTATCTTGTATTAGTTGTTATACAGCTCCTCGATGGTGAAAATTTTCTCGTCCATGAAGAGGATGTTTTCGTGCCTGTTCTCGGCGTGCCACTGGAGGAGACAATTTGCTCATGTCCTTCGGATCTCCTTCAAAGCAGGAGTAAGGAGATGTCCCTCTGAGCGGAGATGCGCCCTCATGTGTAGATTGTCCCTGACGAGGCACGACTTGATTGGGTCAATATATTCAGCTTTTGGGACATGATCTTCTGTTTCCAGAGCAGATTTCGATGAATCCACTCCTGTACTGTTTTGATAGCAGCTTCAAACCTCACACTTTTCAGGCGTCCTGAATGAGCCCTGTCTTCAACCCTCCAGAGTTCCTTATAATGTTTCATTGCTGGATAGATGAACATTTGTGAAATTTTCAATGGTTTTAAGAGTTTGAAAATTTTGAGAATGGAATTTCCCACAATTGGGAAGGGCAGTCACAGCCACTTGGTTTTACCTGACACCCCACTGCATGTTGATGCTGTGACAGACGAGAGCAAAGTGTCTTGGCACAAGTACCTGAAGGGACAGTAGTCCAAAAACAGCCATCCTTACAATCCTCCCACCTCATTGTCTCAACCTTTGGACAACATAATGGTGGTAACAGAACTTATGGCAGGACTGTGTAGTTCTGAAAGATCACTGGTGTAATGTCATTGTTCCGAATGTGCATGCACGAAGTGAGGAGAAAAGTGATGATTCAAAAGACAGTTTTTGTGAGGAATTAGAGCAGTGTTTTATCATTTTCCTAAGTACCATATGAAAATTCTATTAGGTGATATTAATGCAAAAATTGGAGAGAGAATATTTTCAAAGCAACGATTGGGAATGAGAGTCTACATCGGGATAATAATGATAATGGTGTTAGAATACTAAACTTTGCCACATCAAAAAATCTAGTTAAGAGCATGATGCTCCTGCACTGAAACATTTATAAGTATATCTTGACCTGTCCTGATGGGAAGACTCACAATCAGCTTGATCACATATTGATAGATTGGAGATGGCATTCAAGTATACTAGATGCATGAAGTTTCAGGGGAGCTGACTGTGATAGTGATCACTGTCTGGTGGTTGCAAAAGTTAGAGAAAGTTTGGCATGATATAAACAAGCAGCACAGAAGTTTGCTGGGGAAAGATTATGTCTCAGGAAGCTAAATGAGCTGGAGGTTAGGAAACAATATCAGATTGAGATTACGAACAGGTTTGCAGCTTTGGAGAACTTAAGTTATGGTGAGGACATACACAGGGCTTGGGAGAACATTAACGAGAATATCAAAACCTCAACTAAAGAGAGAGTAGGTCTGCATGAATTGAAGCAGCATACACCATGGTTAGATGAAGAATGTTTAGGTTTTTTGGATCAAAGGAAGAGGGCTAAAATACAGTGGCTACAGGATCCAAGCCAAAGCAATGTAGATAATCTGAACAATATAAGTCATGATGTTAGCAGACATTTCAGGAACAAAAAGGATTATCTGAAAGCTAAAATTGAGGAACTTGAAAGTAAGAGTAAGATCAAAAATATTAGGGTCTTGTGTAGGGGCATCAGTGACTTTAAGAAGGGTTGTGCTAGCCTAGAACTGATATAGTAAAAGATGAGAAGGGTGATTTGATTCCAGACTCCCACAGTGTTTTGGCTAGATGGAGGAACAGTTTCTCTCAGCTATTGAATGTGCATGGGGTTATTAATGTTAGGCAGACAGAAATACACACAGCAGAACCACCTAGTACCTGAGCTGAGTGCCTTTGAGGTTGAGTTGGCTACTGCAAAGCTAAAAATTCACAAATCACCAGGTATTGATCAAATCCCAGCAGAATTGATTAAACTTTAAAGGCCGAATATTATATATATCTAACGCAGCCTGCACCTCCCCAGTGGCCAGATGTTAAATGTATCTAATGCCATGCATGAAATTTTTCAGCGCTCATGGTATTTACTTGAGCAGGAAACCCAAACAAACCCACTGTGGGTCCCAAAACAAGGCCTGGTATTTGTCACGAGCAATGATGTAATTTATGGCAGTCTGGGTTTTGATATTATTTATGTGGAGACTTGACCTTTGGGGATCAGCTGAGGGAGTGACAGGCACAACACAGTAGACCATTGTTTGAGGTTGAAATGTTGAACCTCAATTATGAAGAGTTCTAGTTCGTCTTCTGGCAGCTTTCGTAGAAGTGTGGCATGTCTTGATATTGTTTTGTAGTGGCAGACTGGCATATGCGTGATAGTGGCAGATTGGTTAGAAACCGCAATCCACAATTTCTACAACATTTATTGTCAAAGCCGCAGGTGTTACTTTTCACGGTCATGTTTGATGTTACATTACCAATGGTGAACTGGTATATATTGTATAAATTCAGTGGCGATATGTAAGGGAAGGAACCCTTCCTCATTGGTATTGATATTGTTCCTCAGTGTTTACCGACAGAATTTCATTTGCATTACTTTCCCATTGAAGCATTATTCAGATTTTAGACAAGTGGTGTATTATCAGTAACTATTGCTTATTTTATTTATTTGGGACCTTTTAAAGTGGAACCTCACAAACAAACTAAGTATTCAAAATCACTTGATCCTGACAAAATAGAGGAGGTACTGAAGGATGAGGAATCTGATGAGGAATTAGAAGTCAGAGATGAAGTGATGGAGCCTCGTGTACAGTCCTCATCCTCAAAAGATGAAGATGATGCCGAGGAAACCAAAATTGCGTTTCAGGACACGAGCTAGGGATTCGTCAAATCTCTTGAATTTTACTCTGGACCTCCAAGTGGCGTTAACTGATCAGCTGCCTCCGGTATAAATGTGGAATCTTCTCCATTTTCAATCTTCATTCGCTTTTTTAGGCAGGTCTTTCAAATTATTTTAACTGAAACAAACTGCTACTTCCATCAATACATGTCATCTAGAACTACAGGAAGCACTTCATCACAACCACTTGATATTACCATCGAAGAAATGTACACATTTTTTGGACTTGTAATTCAAATGGGGCATGACCAGTTTCACAGCCTCAAACATTATTAGTCCAGAGAGGAGCAGTACTGCACTCCATTTTATTGAAATGTAATGGCATGCGATCGCTTCTTCCATGTTCCTCAGTTCCTTCATTTTGAAAACAATGATGACCCTCCAAACCATGATGACCCCTACTACGACAGACTTTGGAAAATGCGAAAGATTTTTGACACAATGAACAACAAATGTTGTGAACTGTACAATCCGACAGAACATCTTGCTGTGGACAAAGTGATCGTGTTGTACGAAGGAAGAGTAGTCTTTTGGCAATATATTCCAAAGGAACATGAAAGATTTGGCATCAAAATTTACAAACTTTGCGACCCTGTGGGCTACACTTATGATATGAGCATGTATTTAGGCAAACAAAGGCCACATGCCACAGTTCAAATAACAACAATGCTCGGAATGGTGTTGCAAGTTATTCGAAGAGTTGAGGGACTGGGCAACAAAATTTTCATGGACAATTATTTCACCTCGCCTGCTCTGTTTGATGATCTGTTCCAACAAAAAATCAGTGCATGTGGAACAGTTTGCTATGACAGGCGTGGAATGCAATGAGATATTGGACCAAAATCTCTAAAAATGAAAAGGGGTGACGTAGCGACATGAGTCAGGGGAACCCTCTCTGGAAAGACAGGCGGGATTGTACATTCTGACAAACATGCACGCTCCCCCTGTTGAACGAAATTTCACCCAAGAATCTGGCCAGGCTATCAAATCTCGTATTGTAGAAGATTACAATGCACACGTGGGGTTTGTGGACAAGTCAAACAGAATGGTCAACAGCTATGGAATTGCCCGCAGAACATGGGAGTGGACCAAGAAACTGCTTTTTCACCTAACAGACATGACCATTCTAAACACATTTCTTATACACAAGTCATGTGGCAGCAAAACGATGCATAAAAATTTCCGTGAAATTCTCGTTTTCGAATTGATTATCCATTTGCCAGAAGAAAATGTGACGGCTAGTGGCACTTCAAGGGGTAGACCAAGTCCAACTGTGTCCCAGCTCAGTCGACTGGAAGTAAAGCATTGGCCTTCCAAAGGAAAACAGCAACAGTGTCACGTGTGTTCGCTGCACAAGCAAATACGGAGCATGCTGTATTTCTGCACAAAGTGTGACATTGGTCTGTGCGTAGTGAGCTGCTTCAAGAAGTGGCATACACATGTGAACTTGAGTCATTAGACACAAAGAGTAGCATTTACTGTGATGGCGTGAGGCAAACTGTATCATTGTACAGCGCGGATAGAAAACATTTGCCATGTAAATTAGTGTTGTATACTACTATGTACGTAACATCACACATGCCAGCCTTGTAAAGCAAGGGGTAAGTACATAAAAAATTCACAGAAGTGTCATAAAATGTGTCATGCGAAGTAACTTTTGAATCTATCATAAAGTTCCATTAGTGATTTATTACTAATAATTGACACTTCATCTATGAATGTAGAATTTTATTCTCTTTCAAACAGTTTTTATTTCATTATTTTATGTTATATAGAGAAGAAAATATATCTGTTTTTGTGGAGGCCTGCAATTTCAAGATATAATGCCCAAAAAATTCCTGTCACCAGGGGACTACTGGCTTTTAAAAGCCATTACTATAAAGGTTAAGGCAGGGGGTAGAACAATTCACTGTGAGATCCATTAACTTATTATTTCTATTTGGAATAAGGATGAATTGCCTGAGGAGCAGAAGGAGTAAATTATTGTACCTATCTATAAGAAGGGTGATAAAACAGTTTGTAGTAATTATAGAGGCATATCACTTTTGCCAACTACGTACAAAATTTTATCCAACATCCTGCTGTCAAGGTTGACACCATACGCAGAGGAAATCATTGGTGATCATCAGTGTGGATTTTGACGCAACAGGTCAACTACTGATCATATATTCTACATTCATCAGATACTTGGGAAAGCTTATGATTCATTTAGGAGGGAGGTCTTTTATAATACTCTCATTGAGTTTGGTATCCTCATGTGTTCAAACTTTCATTTCCTTGTAAGCAGACTTGGCATAGGAGGAAAGTATTTTCCTTTTCTTTCTTTTTGTTTTGATTTGATCACTGCCTGCTATTCCCTCGGGAAATGTGTGGGTTGTTGAATGTAAGAGTAGCTGCCTTGTGCACCAGTTTGCAGCGTGTCTTGAGCAATGACCATCATTTTAATGTAGCTGGAAGAGCCATGAGTATGTAATAGTGGTGATAAGCCCCACATTCCAAAGATTTGAACCAGATACATTTCATTGATACAGTTCATTTATATCATTATTGACCATGAAACTGCTAACGATAACAAAAATGTGTCTGACTGAAATGTATAATAGAGTTAGGGTAGGCACTAATATGTCTGACATATTTTCTAATAGGAATGGTTTGAAACAAGGAGATGCTCTCTTGCCATTGCTTTTCAACTTTGCTTTAGGGTACACCATTAGGAGGGTTCAGATAAACCAGGAAGGTTTGGAATTAAATGGTACAAATCAGTTTCTTGTTTATGCTGATGACGATGTTAATACTGGGAGGAAGCGTACATACTATAAAGAAAAACACAGAAGCTTTGGTAGTGGCTAGCAGGGAGACTGGACTAGAAGTAAATGCTGATAAGACTAAGTACATGGCCATGTCCCTAGATCAGGATGCAGGACGAAGTCACAGTATAAAGGTCAATAATTCCTTTGAAAGGGTGGAAGAGTTCAAATAATTGGGAACAACCTTAACAATCAGAATTCTATTCAGGAAGACATTAAGAGCAGATTGAAATCAGGGAATGCTTGCTGTCATTCTGTGCAGAATTTTTTGTTTTCCAGTTTGCTATCCAAAAATTTAAAGATTAAGATCTACAGAACCATAATTTTGCCTGTTGTTTTGTATGGGTGTGAAACTTGGTCCTTCACTTTGAGGGAGGAACGTAGGCTGAGGATGTTTGAGAATAGGGTGTTGAGGAGAATATTTTGACCTAAGATGGACAAGGTAAAGGGGAGTGGAGAAAACTACATAATGAGGAGCTTAATGACCTGCACTCCTCACCCAATATTGTTTGGGTGATCAAATCGAGAAGAATGAAATTGGCAGGGCATGTAGTGCGTATGGGGGAGAGGAGAGGCATGTACAGGGTTTTGGTGGGGAAACATGAAGGAAAGAGACCACTTGGGAGATTCAGGCATAGATGGGAGTATAATATTAAGATGGATCTGTAAGAAGTGGGATGTGGGTGTATGGACTGGATCGATCTGGCTCAGGATAGGGACAGGTGGCAGGCACTTGTGAATGTGGTAATGAACCTTTGGGTTCCACATAAAATGTGGAGAATTTCTTGACTAGCTGAAAACCCACCACCTTCTCAAGAAGGACTGTGCTCCAAGGAGTAAGTAAGTAAGTAAGTAAGTGAAACATGAGTGTTGTAGCTCCAGAAATGTGATTACCACTCACTGGTGGAGCACTGTTGTTCTGTTGAAATGCACTTCATTATGGCTGGCGGAAGAAAGACGTAGAGTAAAACGATGAAGACACTACACCTATTGAAATACCTTCTCTGAAAGCATCTCTGATTAACAGCTTCCCAAAAACAGAAGCTCTCAGGCCATTTGTCAGTTAAATTTGTTGACCTGTCTGTCTCTTCCCTGCGGCATCTGTTTTTACTTCTGATGCCTTAGACTATATGCTGCCTTCAGATTCCTTCTACTCCTTGCTGTTCCAATATTGACAGTTACGTTGTCATTTTCTTCTTACATTAACTTATCTCTGTGCCTGTATTGTTCATTTTTTTAATGGTTATAAGCTTTTCCTTTGCATTGTTTCACTAAAAGTTTTCTGTGACATTTCTTTGAATGCCATTAAAGAAATATGGAAACATTTCTAGCTGCACAAACTGAACACTTCAGTTACTTGTGGGACCTCGTAAGTCAGAACCTTACAGCAGCCCACAAGGTACACACATATTACAAAAAGTGTGTTTGTACGAGGTCTGTTAGAAAAGTATCCGACCATATTTTTTTATGCGAACACCTGATGGATTATAATCTAGCGCGCTTGCATGAGCCGACCTTGAACCTTAGTGCGCATGCGTGAATTTTTTCCCGCCTG
>Ga0123353_10002489_pt1 | contig 22926 bp, 23 predicted proteins | sample TergutLab28metaG_3_FD_92763 | JGI IMG/M metagenome (GOLD analysis project Ga0123353, IMG submission 92763) | Labiotermes labralis P3 segment gut microbial communities from Petit-Saut dam, French Guiana - Lab288 P3 | ecosystem: Host-associated > Arthropoda: Insects > Digestive system > Gut ... | reverse complement strand
TCTGAGAGTACACCGAACGAACGGTACGTTCGATGTTACTCTCTTCGTTGTAAGCGCATATGCAGATCGATACCGAAAGCATTCTTTGTACCATATTCATCAAAAGTAATAAATTAAGCGGTCAACGACCCGGCCGGAATGCCGGTAAGAGACGTAACACACACTGTTTATATATTATATCAAGTTCACATAAACTACTTGTCTGAAACGCGTTTATTGATATAAACACTGCTTAATTGTAAAGAAAACAGATGTGATGCAATTCATGAGGAAAGAAAACAAAGAATGAAATGATTGCGTGTGCGACCGGATTGCGGAGAACGGTCATTTCGTGAAACTCGTATCCGAGAAGATATCATATGCATAGTTTTGATATAGATTCTCCACATATCCGTAGCCGATGAGGTCGGGAACCTGCACCGTCGTGATCCCCACATACAACGAGGAGGAGAACATAGTCAATATGGCGAAATGCCTCAGGAAGTTGTATCCGAATTTTCAGATATTGTTCATGGACGACAATTCAACCGACAATTCAAAAAAACTGATAGAGGAGCTTAACGATCCGAATACAAAGATCGTCACAAGAAAGCCGGAGGAAAGAGGTCTGGCGGCAAGCGTGTTCCAGGGCATACTGGAATCGGGAACGGATTATTTCATGACGATCGACTGCGATTTTCAGCACCCTCCCGAGACTCTCGGCGACATGCACCGGAAAATGGAGGAAGGCAGCGATCTGTGCATCGGTGTCAGAGAGGACAGATTTGCTTTGGGATTCACGAGATGGATGGGGTCATGGATATTCAACGTGTATGCGGACATCTATCTTCTTTCCCGCGGAAAAAGGGTGTCGGAGGACATAATGAGCGGCCTGATTGCGGGAAGGACGGATGTCTTCGTTCCCGTGATAAAAGAGAATTGGAGCGAGTTGGAGATGAAGGGCTGGAAAGTTCTCATCGATCTCCTTAAGTTCGGACCGTCCGATCTGAAGATATCCAAATCAAAATACAAATTCGCCAAAAGGGCGGAAGGAGAATCGCATATCAACCAACGTGTCATTCTGACAACATTCAACCAATGCGGCCGGTTCGGTGTGTTCTGCGGAAAAGTGTACGGAAAATTAAGGAATTTATAAGATATCGGTGCTTCTCCAGCTCGTAACGCCGTTCGGTTCAAACATAAACTCGGATAGTTCCGCTCCCGCTTTTTTCAATGCTTCGGACACTTTGGGTTTCTTGTCGTACTCGCATATGAAATACATGAAACCGCCTCCGCCGGCACCGGAGACCTTTCCTCCCATGGCACCGTTCGCCTTTGCAACGTTGTAAAGCTTGTCGATCTGTTTGTTTGTAACTTTATCGGAGAATTGTTTTTTGTACATCCACGATTCATCCAATATCGCGGCGGCATTGTCTATGTCACCGGCTTCAAGGGATTTACCGATCTTCTTGGCAAGTGACTTGGATGCGTTCAAAGCTTCTTCGTTATATCCTTTTTCGAATGATTCTCTCTGCGACTTTATCACGGTCGCGGATTCTCTCGTGATCTTCGTGAAGCAGAGCACGGAACGCGACTGCAGTTCGTGGATCACATAATCTTTGATTTTCGCTTGCCGCACCTTAACTTCTTCCTTCTTGAAATCTATGTAATTGAATCCGCCGAACACGGTCGCGTATTGATCCTGTTTTCCTCCTTCCAGTCCGATCCTTTCGCGCTCAAGCACATACGACAACTGAGCCATCTCATGTTTGGACAGTTCGACCTCCAACCAATTCGTTATCGCCGAGATCATGGCGGCGATCATCGTCGACGATCCGCCGAGTCCGGAACCGGACGGCACATCCGACTGTATGGTCATATCGAAACCTTTCTCAATCTCAAAATGATTTGCAACGGACTTAATCAGATTCATGTTACCGTCGAACTTGAACGGCCTGTTCTTAAGGGAGGCCTTATACCTTCCGTAATAGTGGGATTCAATATTCATCATCGTGTCATCCCTCGGGATAAGTATGCAACTTGCGTACTTGTTGATCGTCGTATTGAAAACGCATCCGCCCCTTTCCGTCATGTAAGGGTCAACGTCGGTCCCGCCGCCCGCCATACCGATCCTAAGCGGAGCCCTGGATCTGATAAACTCAATCATTCTTCCCATCCTTCCCTGCGACACGATACTATTTTTATAGTAAATAGACGAATGCGCATTCATATTTAAATTAACTTCGTCGATTATCGTACCGTTAAATCTGAAATTCTGTTATTTTCCGTTGCCGACAATGTTCGGGAAAATGTTATTCGCCATAGACTGCCGCCCAATCTTCTTTGATCCCGTTCAAAAATTCGGTATCCGTTATTTTTGCGGTTATTATGTCCACTTCGGCCCCTGCGGCCTTTTCCATGGCGTTGTAAAATGCGGAGAATGTGAAAATACCCTGTATCTTTCCCTTTTCGATGCAGAAATCGTAATCACTTTCTTCGGTTTGCGTTCCTTTGGCAATCGATCCGAACAAGTATATCCTTTCGACACCGTATTTTTCGGCCACGGGCCTTATAACTTCCTTAAGTTCTTCGACGGAGAGGATCTTATGAGGTTCGGAGGACATGGATCTTTATCGTTATCGCATTTATTAGTTCTGCCTGCATTTTTCATTTTGCTCATGTTTCGGGTCCCGCAACACCGGCCGTATTCGGTGCGGATTCGATATGTAAGCGAGAACCGCAATCGGCGGGAACGCATCTTTATTAATTCGTAAGGTTTGCTGTCGGTCATGAAGATAGTGATGATCACCGACAGTTATTTCCCGACGAGGGACGGAGTGGTGACATCGATAACTATAGCAAAGGAAGGATTGGAAAGAGCCGGTCACGAGGTCATTGTGGTGGCACCGGATCCGGGAAAGGAACAAAGGATGGACGGTGTCCGTTATTTTCCGTCGATCAAGTTCAAAAGTTATCCCGGTTATTTCATTCCGGTATATCCGTCAAATAAAGCGGAGATCATTCGTTCTCTGGATCCGGACGTGATCCACATACACGGCATGGCCGTCATGGCACTGAAAGGAATCGTAGCATCAAAACATCTGAGGATACCGGTTGCGCTGACGTTCCACACGATGGTCGAGGATACGATAGAATTCTATTCTCCGATAAAGACGTTCCCCGAGGTACAGAAAAAAGCGGTCTGGGTATATCTCAGACGGCTCCTGAAGGCAGCCGATGCGGTGATAGGTCCGTCGGCATCAACCATAGACGAGCTGTTAAAGAACAACGTTAAACCGAAAAGAACGGAAATAATACCGACCGGCGTTGATATCGCAAGATTCCATCCCGATCGGGATGGTAACGCAATGAGAGAAAAGCACGGTCTGCGTGATGAGAAGGTTGCTTTGTACGTAGGAAGATTATCGTTTGAAAAGAATATTGATACGATCATAAATGCGTTGAGCCGCATCAATGATATGAAACTGCTCATAGCAGGCAAAGGGCCGGCAAGAGATCATTTGGAAAAGGTCGCAAAAGCATCCGGGGTCGCTGACAGAATAATCTTCGCGGGATTCGTTCCCGATGATGAATTGCCGCAACTGTATGCGGCCGCCGATCTTTTTGTATCGGCATCGGAGTTCGAGACGCAGGGACTGTCTGTGCTTGAGGCACTTTCATGCGGCCTGCCGGTGGCATGCGCCGACAAGAGGGCATTTGCCGATGTCATAAAGGACGGGATCAACGGTTTTCTTTTTGACGGTGTTGAAGGATGCGCGGATGCCATGCGCGCATGTATAACGTGCGGCGACGAGGTAAGAAAGAGTGCAAGGGCGACCGCGGAATCTCTGTCAGTGGATTCATGCGTTGAAAAATTGGTAAAACTGTACGCCGATCTCAAAAAAATGAATGATATGCGGACGCATATCACGCGATGACATTATTGTAGATATTCTCTATCTTCTCGATGTTATCGTTCCAGTTGAACATCTCGGCCCGAGTTCTGGCGGCCTTTGACAATCTGTTGCGTTCATCCCTGTCTTCAAGCAATCGGTTCATCGCATCGGACAGTGCCGAGTGATCTTTCGGAGGAACGATGATGCCGCCGTCCCGAACGGTATCGGAAAGTCCGTTCACGTTCGTACAAACTATGGGGCGTCCGTGTGACATAACCTCTGCCGCCGCCAGTCCGAATGATTCGAAAAGCGAAGGCATCACGAAGAATTTACATAATCCCATAAGATACGATTTCTCTTCTTCGGTAACGTATCCCTTCATCTCTATTCTGTTCTCGAGACCGTATTTTTTTATCAGCTTCTCCAAACGCTTCTTTTCCGGACCTTTACCGCAGATTATGAGCTTCGCATCAACCGTTCTCATGGATCTTATCAAATCGTCCAATCCCTTGGTCCTTACCAACCTTCCGAGCGACAGGATGAAATCTCCTTCTTCGTTCACAATTTCGGGAAAACTGTTCAGACAGCTCGGAACGGCGGTTGTCTTTTTTTCGGAAACGCCTCTTCTCATGAGATCTTCGCGGACGTGGTCGCTTACGCATATTATGTGATCAAACGTATCCAAACATTTCCTGAATCGATTATCCTGAAATTCGGATATCTTGCCCAACAGCCCGACGCCCTCGCCCCACATGTTATGGTACGTGAACACTTTCTTTCCCTCGTATCCGGTAAGATCTTTGTTGTACGACGGTGCCCATCTGTAGTTGTAATTAACAATGTCCGCATCAAGTTCGTTCAGCGTTTTCAGAATGTCCTTCGAAGATATGAACGGAGGATTGTATATGTTTATGAATCGGGACTTCAAACGGATTATCTCATATCCGTCTCTTTCTTCTTTTTCTTCGGTGCCCGGAAGTCTTCCGGTGAGCACGGTCACGTCATGCCCTCTTTTCGCAAGAAGTCTGCTTGTATCATGCATCCGATGCTCGATACCGCCCATGTAAGGATAGAAGAACGGGTTCACGTCAACAATTTTCATTCACGATGCCTCCTCTTTTCTTTTTATGAAATGCCAGCACCATACTGATCGCTATAACGGCTATGATCAGCACTATGGTATACGTCTGCGCGTCACCGCTTTCGAAATATCGGAAAAAGAAGTTGCTCATAAGCATTATGATGCCGTATTTTATGATACAGCCGATCACCACGTAGAACAGTGCTTTGGATATTCTCCAGTTTTCCACCAGGCTTATGAATGCACCGGCGAACGGTATTACCGGCGCCGCTCTGTTGACCAGTAACATACGTTCATCGCTGCATACAAGGAATTTTATGTAACGATCGGCAATTTTCCTTATCCTTTCGGGTATGCGGGCGCGCTCAACGATAAGATAGAGAAGAACAATTCCCGCTATCTCCGCCGCAATCGCAACACCCAGTAACTGTAAACCGAATGCCAGCGTCGGATCGTACATGAAGCCGATTATGAAGAACAGTTCCGGAAGCGTCGGGAAGAAAAGCGCATCGATAAAGAATATCAGGAAAACGAAAAGAATGACACCCAATGCACCGTAAGGGCCGAATATATCAAACATCCAGTCTCCTATGTTGATAACCCGTCCCTCCCGTTCGTCATATATGACAAATTGCCATATTGATATTTCAACCATCGTATACGCACGGAATCTCGCCGCACGCACGATACGAACGGGGAGGCGTTTTCGGTAAAACTGTCCAAATCCTCCATTTTTAAATCTTAAAATGGCCTCTTTTTTGTCATAAGATTTCATGAACGCCGGTTCATCTTTGCTCACGGGACACAAAACGTTCAGTGAGATCTCTTTATCGGCCCGCCGGCGGAGACCTTTTCCGCAGACGGAAAATACAGAACATCCGAGCTCGAAGAGCCTCGTGCAGATGTGCCCGGAGATCATAAAACGAAACATATCGGAAGCCGCCGCGCGACTCTGATACGAAGGATCAGGAAACGTACAATCCGCTCAGGTGCGCCTGGAACCCAAGGGAAGGAGCGTATCAATCGGTGGCACGCCCGCGCCGTTGCGTCGACACCGCCGGCTACGGACGCGACGGAGCGGGAAACCGTCAATTCGGACGGTACGGCAAAACGGAGCGCGGCGGCTTCTCTGTTGTCATCATCATAATCATTTCGACAATTTTCATAGGGTACGGATCTTGATCGAAGACAGTCGCCGTAATATTCTCCCTCTGCAGAACGCATTGACGACATATACATCCGTTCCCTCGCACACGAATCCCTCGCGCATGAGTTCCGTGCAGAATACACAGGGGCAACAGCAGAGATCAACGCACTCAAGAAACATAAGGCGGCACGGACCGTTGAACACGGCAATCTCATTCCCCATGACATCAAAACAAAAGATAACACGCCCATCGGCAGTATTATCTGTATCTGATGGCGGTAATTCAGAATCCGGAGCAAGATGATATAGCTCCTAAATTTGGAGTAAAATAAAATAACTCCAATATTTGGAGTAAAACAAAACAATTATAAATATCGTCATCAATCAGATGACATGAGCGCTTTCATCGGCAGAAGGAATGAATTAGATCTTTTGAATCAATGGTATGAAGATGACGGTTTCCAATTTGTGACCATCTACGGAAGACGCAGGGTCGGTAAGACAGCAATAATAGGACAGTTCGTTAAAGACAAACGAGCAATATTCTTCACCGCGCTACGAACAAAAGGGAATATGAATCTGCGCTTCTTCAATAAATCGATCAAGGAGAATCTCGGCATTTCCGATGACAAAGTCATGTATTTCGATGAACTGTTCAATATCATATCAAAAAACGCAGATGAGAGATTGATTCTCGTAATAGATGAATTCCCGTTTTTCGCGGAATCCGATGAAGAGATACTGAGCATGCTTCAGATATTCATTGACCACATAGCTAAGAAAACGAAATTATTCCTGATACTGTGCGGTTCGTCGATGTCGTTCATGAAACGCCAGGTACTCGGATATGAAAGCCCGTTATATGGCAGAAGAACGCATGAGATGCACGTCAGACCTATGAATTATTCGGAATCCGCTGAATTCCTTAAAGGAAAGAACAATTATGAGAAGGCGTGCGTGTACGGAGCGGTCGGCGGGATACCGATGTATCTGAGCCGGTTTTCAAACAACGGAAATGTATTTGATATGCTCGTCAAAGAGTTCTTCTCGGACGGTTCGGTATTGTCATCTGAGACCGAGTCTCTGATACTTCAGGAGCTCCGTGATCCGAAGAAGTACAACAGCATCATCGAGGCAATGGCAAAGGGTCTGACGAAATTCAGTGACATATCAGATCGATCAGGAGTCCCCGCCGCTGAGATGTCGCGCTGTCTCAACGACCTTATCGATCTTGGATACGTAACGAAAGTTTTACCGCTGAACGAGAAGAGTGAAAGGAAAACGAGATACTACATCTCTGATAATCTATTCAGATTCTATTATCAGATGATCATCGGCCGAAGACAGATCGTCTCAGGTCCGACGGAAAAGAAGATATCCAAGAACATGGAGAAGGAATTCCCGGATTACATGGGCCGTGTGTTCGAGACGATGTGCGCCGATTATATAGCAGAAAGAATGGGCTATCCTGTTATAGACAAATGGTGGGGCACACCGGCAAAGAACGTTAACGCGGAGATAGATCTCGTCGGTTCCGTGGGAAACATAGGAAAAACCGAAGGGCTTTTCGTTGGTTGCAAGTTTACCAATAAACAGACGGATATAGGGGATCTGCTCCTTCTGAAGGAATATTCCGGATATGTCAAGGGATTCGATGTAAAGAACTATGCATTGTTCTCCAGATCGGGATTCAAAGATGATCTGATAAGCAGGGCGGAAGCGGAAGACATATCACTTATCACATTGGATATGATGTACGAAGGCTGATTCAGGCAGAATCAGAATCGTCATCCTCCCGTGAGGAAAATTTGCGGGCGGCGTCTGCAAAAATACGATCATCACTTTCCGGCCTGACCTCGACATTTGATGTTGTGCGATGATGGACAGAATTCGTTTTGAGGCGGCCGAAAACGAGAAGTGCCCTCCTTCAAATACAGTGCTGTGAAACAAACAGTATTAACCGAAGAGAGGACGGAAGTCCCATTGCCGAACGGGAATATATCAATTCCGTACGGATTGGCGAAGAGTGTCGAACATTATCTGGATTCTGTCGGCGTTTTGGATCTTGCCGGTATGTTCAAGGAACGCGGTGTTTCGCTGAGCCGCATAATCGTTGCGGTCTGCACATGTATACTGATGGGCAGTAATTCGATGCAGAGATGTGCGGATTGGTTGTCCGATGTGAACGTGAGAAAGGAATTCAAAATCGAGAAGAAGATATCGCAGCGAACGATAAACCGTGCCATCGAGATCATAGGAGACCGCGCGGGGGAATTCATGATGAGGTCCTGGAAGGGATTGAGCGGACGGTATCGGTTCAACGATACCGATGTGAACCTCGACGGCTCGGCTGTCGTGTTCAACGGCCCGATGTCGGAACTCGGGGAAATAGGATATCCTCGCGACTTCAAGGATCAAAGCAGACCACAGGTGGAATTCATGGTCGCCCAATTGCAAAGGTCGAAGATACCTTTCTTCATACGGCCGTATGCCGGAAATACTGCGGACGCGACTCAATATCGTGATTCCCTTCCTGATATTTTTGACATGATTCGCACCGGTTCGTGGATAATAATGGATAACGGCGGTGCCGCCGGTGATGTGCTCGACTCGATAGTCGAAAGCGGCAATAAGTATCTGACCGGAGTGAGGATCAACGCATCCGATGATCTCCGCATCCTTGAGAACGGGGATGAATGGGAATATGTTGAGGACGGGGTGTGCTGTATATCTCATACATTCAACTCTTCCGGAAGGACGATGTATCTTTTCTTTTCAGTCGAGAACCGGAACAGGGCGCGCAAGACCGCGGAACGTCGCGTCAAAAAGATGGTAAATGCCGCACGATCATATGACGACGGGAAGTTCCGAGTATCCGATTTCGTGACGGTGAAGAGGAATGTTGCCGCCGACATTGATGTTAAAGTGAGCGTTCAAACGAAGTTGGATTATGACGATCCGGATATGATGGAGTTCATGATCGGGGAGATGATTACATCCCGTTCCGGAATTTTCAAACTGGAATCCTCGGAGAAATCGACACCTCTCGAAGCGTTGAACAGATACCGTGCAAGGTCGTCCGTGGAACATTTGATACATTCACTGAAAAGAGTCACGGGACTCAAACCTTTGCGGGTATGGAAGCGCTCATCGATATACGGGTCGATGATGCTGGCACTCTTTTCCGAGATGGCAATGGCCATGGCAAGATACGAACTTGAACCGAGAATGGTAACAAAGATGAGGAACGGTAAACTGAGAAGGGAGGGGACAAGGCCGTCAACGGAATCGATGGTGTGGTCGCTGAGTCAATTGACACTTTGCAGGATCGTGAACGGCGGTTATGGAAAAGAGACGGTCTACAGCAACTGGAATCATATTTCGAGTGAGGTGATGGCCAATATCCGTTCCGATATCGGAAGAAAGGGAGTATTTGCAGGCGGATGATCATTCAAAAACGTTAGGTAAACACGGTCTCGGAGGGCTTATGGCAGAGCGGAAGCTCTGCCGAGAGCCCAACTGTCAAATGAGCCTATTACCAATTCTCATCGGTGAAATGTCGAGGTCAGGCTGTACGCCTTCCGGAGGATCGGAGAATACGTCAAAACGAAAAAGGCATATGTGCCTTTGAACAGCGGTACAATCTGTTTCAGAGACCTCTTGATCTAATTTTGACAACAGTGCCGTCAAAATCTTTTCCACAATATCTTCGGACTCAATAGGCTAATTAGGTCGATTGTATTGATCGTGTCGAAGTTTGTGTCGATTGTGCTGTTTATGCTGAGATCGTGTTGATTAGGTTCGTCAGGTTCACAACAGATCACAGATGATCTCATCGACCTGCAGTTATGCGAAAATAACAATTTATGGGTTCAGAGATCCGGATCCCTGAGGATCTTCTCACAAACGCCTTTTAAGATCGGGACATCCTCAGTCATCGCCACCCACACTGCCTCGAGGTCTATCCCGTGGTATCCGTGTGCGATGATATTTCTCATTCCTTTCATTTTGCCCCATTCTATCTCAGGATATCTGTCTCTAAGTTCCTTCGAAAGATTTCCTGCGTTCTCTCCGATCTGAAGAATGCAGAACGAACAGGCATGCTGATATGCGCGGTTGTTCATGAAGACATCCGCATCGTCACCGAATTCGTTCATCGATTCTTCTATATCCAGGCAGAATTGAAGGACGGCAGATATCAGATTTGCATCAGTGTGCATACAGCTCAACGCCTTCCTTCATTATTTTATTCAAGAATTCAGCAGGGACTGACTTCGTCGTTACGAGATCTATCTCATGTCCGACCGCATCCTGAAGATCCTGAAAGAATCCGGATAATACGAATATGCTCCTTATCTTACCTTTCTCGATACAGAAATCATAATCGCTTTCCTCGTTTTCATCCCCGCGGGCAACGGATCCGAAGATGTATACTTTGCCCACTCCGTACTTCTCCGCCACCGGTGCAACTAATGCTTTCAGTTCTTCGACGGAATGTCTCTTATGTACGGCAGGGGACATACTGTCGCTATCTGCCTTATACCGTTTAAGATTTTTCATTGTTCAATGCGGGAGATCGCCGGAAATCATCAAATGAGGGTGTGTGAAGATATAATGGAAATAATGATGTTTGGAAGATCGTACGCAGACACGCGTGTATCTGCACACTGATATGTGATGTCCAACGTGGCATCAATCCTTAGTGCTTCTTCTCCTCTTTGTAAAGCCTGTAATGCTCTTCCGCACCCCTACGGGCTCTCGTACTCTTCCATGCCGTCACGGTTCGCCAATCTCTCGTAATCCGCGTCCATGAGTTCCTCTTCCTTTTCCCTTATCCTCGCTTCGATCTCTTCACCTTCTGAATCAAAGCCTCCGAACTTCTTCGTTGCTTTGTTGATGGATATCTTGCCGTCAACTGCATAGAAGTAGACACTATCCCCTTCTTCCATATCGAAGAGGTCTGCGACTTCCTTTATCAAACTGATCCTTTTCGTCTTATCCATCTTGCTTTTTCCAAGGTAAATCATAAGTCAGTGAACGAGAAAGTCCAAAATTTTAAGATTTTATTTTTGACATGCTGGTTGGGAGGAGGCGGTGAACGGGCGCGCGCTTTCAACGCGGGCGACCGTTGTTTTTCCGCGGAGAAGACTTTGATGTGTGCACGGTCACGACATGCCGGAATTTCGACGGGGTGCATTCTCCGCTTTGCGGTACGGTATGTGAATAAAAAAGGAAAGGGGGCGAAGCGCCCTTGTTTATGAGAACAGTCTCGTCAGAATGACAATCGTTTCCTCACTTTATCACGTGAATGTTTTCAGCGACCGTTCCCGCTTTGTCCCGAGTACAGCCAGCCTCCGCTCGCTTTGTTATCATCGATCATGCCGCTCCCGCCGATCGAGTTGCCGTCGCACATATCCGCGCTCCCGCCGATTGCTTTGCTTATTGCCAGCATCTCATCCGGCGTAAGTTCATTGTAATTGTTGGCCGCTATTTTCTCTTTAACTCTGTCGTATATCCCGTTAACGGTATCGATATCCGTTATCCCGAGTTTACCGCATACCGCACCGACGACCTTCCTCGCTCCGTCCGAACCGACGACCGCTTTCAGAAGACTCTTCACGGCTTTCGCATCAAGTATGCCGTTTGCCATGAACTGTGTTACGAGATACATCAGAACGGCAGAGAAAAAGGATATTCCGAATCCGATGAGTAAATACATCACCGAGGGTTCGAATACAAGATCCAAGTACACAATGGCGGTAATAAGCAGGGCGGTGCTGAACAGGACGTTCAGTACGGAACCTCCGACCCAAAAGACTATCACCGCGGGATCAAACTTCATTTCGGGGCGAACGAACACATTCGTCTTCTCATACTCCTTCAAAGCGGCTTTTGCCACATCTTTCTTCTTCCTTGCGTATCTTCCGTAAAACAGAAGCCCCATGACGACAAAGGAAGAGAGCATCATTACGGTTACAGACCATGCAAAGGTACTCCCGGGCATCAAATCTCCGATCATATCATTCCTCCGAGTCTCACCGATCATGGAGACGAGCATGTACGTGCTGAACCATCCGCTCACGGCGAGATATGACCAAAGGAAGACCCATATCTTTGCCGCGAGCGAAAGCGACACGAACACGTCATCGAATCTTGAGGGCGATGACATGTTTGATTGAAGATGCGTCGCCGGTTAAAAATAATCAGTTTCCGAACCGATTCAATACGTGAAACATAAATATTTCAACAAAAAAACGTTCGAACAGTTTTGCAAGAAAAAGACTGCAAAGTTTGTTGTAAAAGGTACAATCACAGACGGTTATTTACGGTTGCGATCGGACACGACTATCGAAATATGAATTTTAATGTCTGCCTTGATCTCCGACACCTCATCGGTACACCCGCTTGTTTGATCTTCCGCCTCTTCCGCCTTTCCTTCTTCTGCGTGAGGTTCGTTCACGTACAGGTATTTCAGCGGAGTCCGTTTGTCCTCCGAGTACTCTTCTCTCACCGTTCCGTACTCAATAAGATCATCTATGATCTTGCTTATGGTTGCCCCTGAGATCTTCCCCTTGAGCAATTCCGCAAGCTTTTTCCAATAGATATGTTCGTCTCTCTCGTTGTGTTCCTTTATGATATCCACTATCATCTTTTTTCTGTCCATTTACATGCCTCCGTGTGTGCGAGACAGAAAAATTCGCCGTTACGAATCATGCCCGACTTTTTCAATGATTTATTCCCGGAACGAAACGTTGTCCGCCGGTTCTGAAAAATAAGCAGATTCGAGTCGTTTGTTTCCGTTAATTTATGGTTAACGGCATTGTTGGCATGAAACGCGGCCGGCGTATTTTCCGTTTATCTCACAACAAAGAGCTCATACACTTTCTCCCATTTCTTTAATCACTTTACTCGACATTTTCACAGCATATTTTTCGCTCAATTCTTCATTTTGAGTAATTTTTTTTTTACCGAATTTCCAGTTCGAGCATCTTTCCGCACAACATTCGCACTTGCGCATTTCGCGCCGCTTTTGGCGCATTTCGACGGCAAAAAACGCTAACTGAGAACGCGGAGAAGGTCCGCATTCACGGTATCATTCAGCGGATGCCGTGTCAGTATCGGGCGTAATTGTCAAACTCCAGTATAAATGACGGCGAAGTAATCGTCAGAACAAGATGAAGATATATCCGGGCGGATTCGATATCGAAAGTGAAGAGATCAGGAAAGATTACGGGATTATGAAGAAAATCCAAATTATGATCCGCCGGAGGAGTTCGCGGACGAGGATGAGGCACGCAGAGCAACAGCATGCGAAGGACATGGCCGCGAGAGAGTTGATGAAAAGGGAAATGGCAAAGAAGTACCCTACTCTGTTCACCCGAGTCACAAGACGCATCTATCGAGTCTCAGAAACTTATTTGTCGCCCCTCTCTACTAGTCAATGATGCACATACAGGTCAGTTTCGATTGTCCGCCCTTATGCGGATCGTACTAAGCGATCTGTATCTGTTCAACACTTCAATCTCGCTGTAAATGTCCAATGTACCGCTTACATCCTCTACCGTCACAGCAAGAGCATACGGAACGTCTTCATCTTTATCACCCCATCTCGAAAACAACTCGAGCCAGACTTGCCAGTCCCCTGCATTGAATTTTGAAAATGATTTACTGAACTGGTGGCAAACATCCCATTTCTGTCTCCTCTCACAAAACTTCTGATTGACGTGTGAAAGGTCCAGACCATTCTCACTAATCTTTTTTAAAGACGCTCGCACGTATGCGCCCAGATATTCTGTCCCCTTTGTTCTGTCTACCGTAGGTGCGGACAGACATGTCACAGAAACTTTAGCAACATTACGCCCAATCTGAGCAGCCAGTATAGGCGGCATGTAGATTTTCACCCGTTCTTTCGTCGTTCGATTCAGTGTACCTGTCCGCACAAAGGTGACTTTTGAAGCCGATGAATACTTACTGCCGTCAACATCAGATATACCGCGACCGTACAAACAGTGTTCGGAGGTCAGCTCTTCATCTGTCATGCCGTCATTTTCCAATAACGGTCTTGCATTGTGATACAGTAAGGCTTTGGCCAATAAGATATTCTGTTCGGGCATCTCATTCAGTATCTCTGCATAATCTCCGGCAACTATCGGTGCTGAAAAACTCGTACCTGCGCCCGGTATCGTCTCGCCTCCCTTAGTCAGAAGCATGGAGAATTCATCCCTCGGAATCAGTCCATCGGTACCTACAAGGGTGCCGGAAAAAGCGGTTAAATCCGGTTTTGAAAACCCTTTAAATCCCGGACCCAGTCGGCTATACGGTGCGATATGATTCCGTTTCGACAAACTCTTTTCATGATCCGCTCCGACGACCGCTCCGACGACTACGGAATGCATCGAGTCAGCAGGCGGAGCTATTCTTGAATCGTCGTCATCCAATATATCTTCCAACGACGAAGCCGTTTTCCAAAGTTCGTGATTGCCGGATGAGACGAAAAATTGTACACCTCTTCGAAGTTGCAAAGCATCAAGCTCATACCCGACAATGCTCATCTCATCGCCCTCGATGGGAATGTTAGCATTTGCCGATAAGTTGTACACCTTTACAATGTCTGCGAACTCACCAACTGCGGTCTGAATGCGCTGAATAAACACATCAATTGGAACACGGCCGTCAAGAATGTTACAGTCTATTATCCTTGCTCTCGGAGTCAATACATCCGAGTGTAACTGCCAACCGACATAACCAAATGCGACCCGGCCTGCGACTTTTGTACCATGATCGCAATCTCCTCCATTCGATCCCGGGGCAACCCAATGATTTAGGACTAACGGATCCAAGGCCGGCGGGAAAGCGACGCCTGAATCCAGAACCGCGACGATTGGTAAATTGCTCAGATTGACATCGTTACTGAGCGTAAGATGTCTCTGATTACTTGCAGATTCTTGATGGGCGTCAACACTAAAAAAATCAGTTTCCTCTATTCTGTATATAGCTGAATCGTCCTCATACCGCGATAATGTCGTTGCCGGGATGATTGCCCGAACAACGGGAGTGCTATCGGACAGGCTATAGGAGCCTTGCATCTCACCATCTGTCCGTTCTATTTTCTCAGGCCAACAGGAAATCATAGTGCGATCCCGTGAATGATATGTTTTAAGCGTCCGCAAGACCATTTCACTCCCACGGGAATGGTCGCTCCGATCAAAGACTGGCCTTTCCGAGGATGGGATAAGTGTGGGATGCGGACGCAAGGCTCATAGAGCCGATAGGTTAGCCTGTATAATAAAAACGACATCGATGATACTTACCGGTATCGGTTTTCCTGAATTTTCGTCGAAGAAAAGTAAACGTACATATTCCGATCATGCGAAGATCGGGTTGCTTTCGGTGATGGAATTCATGGGGAAATCATTCGCTGAATTCACAAAACTGATGCCTTCATTCACCGGTGTTATGAAGGCTGCGAAGATAAAGGACGTGCCGGACGAATCAACGTTACGAAAATTCCGAAAGAGATTGGATTCCGTGGTTTTGGATAAGGTCATCAGGTATCAGAGTATGATGATCAATGGTCCGTCCGCGTTGACGGCGGCCGTGGATGCTACCGGGTTTTCAACCGCACATGCATCGAAATATTACATATCCCGACTGAAATATTTCGGTACTGAAGAAAGCATCGTCAGAGGGTACACGAAAGTGTCATTGGCGGTATGCGTTCATACCAAGGCGATATTGGCCGTCGATACGGTGGGCGGGCGGGCGGCGGATATAACGCGTTTGAACATACTCGTTGATAAGCTGTCGGAATCGAATAATTCGATATCACATCTCATCGCCGACAAAGGCTATGATTCCGAGGATGCGCACAGATACATACGTGCGAAGCTGAACGCGGAATCCATCATACCGGTCAGGAACATGACGGGACCGGCCAAATCCGGAAGTAAGAAACGAAGGACCGTCGGTTTTTACCGTGGCCTGATGAAATTCTTCTTCGACGGTGAAACGTACAGGATGAGATCAATCGTTGAGACTGTGAATTTCATGGTCAAGGGCGTATTCGGTGAGGTCTTGGACGGCAGAAACGAAGAGACGAGGCATTCGGAAACGATGTTCAGGTGCATCGCTCACAACTTCAGGATAGGTCTGGAGCTATCGAGTTCGGGGATGAGACTATGATTTCCTGTTGGCCTTTTCTCAGTCAACTTATTAAGTGCGGAATTATACGCGTCACTTTCCAGATTTGGTATAAGCATGAGTTGCACATCTAAGGTTTGAGGATGTGTTTCGAGACTCATTGTTTTTCTTAATTCACTGGAATTCTTCTCGCTCCCTGTATAGGGGCTAAAACTTTCTACATGATCGAGTTTGGGATTCTCTCCACTTGAAGCATAAGACGCCACTCGCTTTTTCAGTCTTTGGAATTGACTGTTTGTCGATGTGACGATGGCACTCCGCACATTTTTTACTGCTCTGATATGCATTCCGTTAGCATTGAAGAGATCCTTATTGTCCTGGATCCTTTCGTCTTCTTGGAGTTTAACATTGAAAACAAGCATATCTAAATCAGACAGAGAGTTGTCTGTCGCAGAACGCTCTGATGTCTCTTCAACGGTCTGTAGGCCGTGGCTCAATTTAACGCCATGTTCTGCAAAAGGAATATTCTTGGGTTTAGGTCTCGCAGTTAATTTCTTATCTATCCTCTGAACTTCTTCATCGGGAACCCAGAAATGATCTTTAGGCTGTCCGTTCATGTTTTTCCCTCACTTTTTTGATATTATAGTTCAATGTCGATTTCGAAATGCCCGTTATATCTTCCAGTAACCTCAGCGGAACGCCTTTGTCGTTAAGGGCTGCCAGTGTTTGCATGTATGTCTCGCTATCTTCTCCGGCAAAGAGCGTCATCTGTTTCATCAACATGTCTGCGATATCTCTTTTAGAAATGTTTTCTCCGGTCTGCCGCATTATATGGTGTTTGGCCAACATTTGCAGATAGTTGCATATCTGAGCGCCGCTCATTCCTTCAGTCAATTTAACAATGGCTTCGGTGTCAACTTTGTGGTCCGGCAGTGTTTCCGAAAGAAACCGCCTTATAATTCCATCTCTCTGAACCGGATTCGGTAACTCCATAAATAGTGAAACATCGAAACGTCTCCAAAGCGCAGAGTCCAGAAGATGGTGATGGTTTGTCGCCGCTATTAAAAAAACATTGGAGGGCATAGCGTCCATGTTTTGGAGCAATGTCATCACGACTCTTTTCATTTCTCCCAGCTCGTTCGCATCATCTCTCTTTTTTGCGATTGCATCGAATTCGTCCAGAAATAGTACAATGCGCTTATTTTTTGCATACTCGAATATTTTTCTTATGTTGGTGCCGGTTTGCCCTAAATATGACGATACCAGGCCATCCAATTTAACGTATGCAACAGGGATGCCGATCTCGCCTGCAATGGCGTTCGCAGTCAATGTTTTGCCACAACCCGGAGGGCCGCAGAGCAACACTCTGTTGGTGGGCATTATTTTTTTCGATAGTAAACTCTCGGCCTTTTTCTGTTCTTCGATTATCTGGAGCAGGATCTCTTTTGTTTTCTCCGGCAAAGCAACATCGCTTAGCCCAACTTTAGGGTGTAAAACCTCAATTAGTTCAAGCGTACTGTCTCTGTCTCTTGGTGCCGGTATTGCCCCCTGAACTGAAAACGACATCTCGGATAACGGACTCACAGCCATTTTAGCAACAGTCTTTTTTTCGGACGAGTACGCGTTTCTAATTGCAAAGGACAGAGTACTGTTGCCTTTATTTTCTTCATCGTTAGCCAAATCATTCAGAGCTTTCTTGAAAGCGTCCTCACTGCCTCCGCAGTGAGATTCGATCAATTTAATAACCAGACTCGATTTCATTTGTGAAGCTCCTGATTTGTCGCAAACCCACATCATACGTCTGCATGGTCATATCATCAAGCGCAAATTTTGGATTTATTTGGACAATGTGCAATATAGATATAAACTTATTTAATATTTATTGGACACAATTGGACAAATATATTGTACCCATACGTGTATGTGACTGCTAGAATGTGATGATCTCTGATTTCGAATCTATATCGAAGAGACTTAAATGCGTACTTCGTTCTTCCGTTTCACGTCCCTTCCACAGGGAAATCTTTATCTAAATTAATACCCATTAATTTAATTGAAATTATGTTAGGTGTCGAAAATGAGATTCTATAATCGCGAAGAAGAAATGGAAGTGCTCAGAAGAAATCGCATAATGTCAGCGAAGGCCGGTGTCTTCACGGTGATCACCGGAAGGAGACGCATAGGAAAAACTTCTTTGATAAGAGAATCCGAAAAGGACGGCAAAGTGCTTTATTTCTTTATTCCGAGGATCAATGAAATGCTTCTCTGCGAACAGCTTGCCGGCAATGCAAAGACGTACCTGGGAATAAATCTGATAAATTCCGGTCGCTTCCGCGACATCTTCGAGCAACTAATGAGATACGGAATGGAAAATAACTTCACATTCGTTATGGATGAGTTTCAGGAATTGGATAGGATCGATAAGTCAATAATGAGCAGCATACAGGAAATATGGGACGAGTACGGATCAAAGTCGAAAATAAACTTCATCGTCTGCGGCTCCGTGCAATCGATGATGATAAAGATATTCGAAAGGAACAAAGAACCGTTGTTCGGAAGAGCGACATCGAAATTCAGTATGGGTCCTTTCAGACCGAGTGTTGTGAAGGAGATACTGAAAGACTACAATCCCGACTACGGACCGGACGATCTTTTATTCCTTTACATGGTAACGGGCGGTGTACCTAAGTATATCGAATTATTGATGGATTCCGACGCAGCATCGTTCGAAAGTATGCTTGATCGTGTTTGCTCTCCTGACTCATATTTCCTGACGGACGGGAAGGATCTGCTGATATCGGAATTCGGGAAGGATTATATGACGTACTTCTCGATCCTGCAATTAATCGCGAACGGGAAGAACACCCTCAGGGAGATAAACGACGCGACAGGAAAGGAATCAGGCACGTACCTCGAGACCTTGGATAAGGAATACCACATAATAAGGAAGAACAGACCGATCTTCTCCAAGAATAACAGCAGGGATGTCAGGTGGCAGATATCCGATAATTACATAAGATTCTATTTCAGATTCATAAGCGGCAATCTTTCCGCCGTTGAATACAAAAGATATGACCTTCTCAAAGACGCCGTACGCGAAGGTTACGTATCATACAGCGGCAAAGTGCTCGAAGATTATTTCAGGGAGAAGATCGCCGAAGAGGAAAGATTCACTGAAATAGGTTCATATTGGGACAGGAAGGGACACAATGAGATAGACCTCATAACCCTGAACGGCCCCGAGAAGGCGATCGTGATCGAAGTGAAACGGGATCCCAAGAAAGCAAGCATGGGCGAGCTGAAAGAAAAGGCCGGGGCGGTTCAGGGACTGAAGGGGTATGATGTGGAGTACAGGACACTTTCGCTCCACGACATGTGATCCGCGTTTCGGATACCTCTTGGCCTCATTTTGTCCATCTGAGATCGTTGTTCCCGTATACGGTCGGATTTCCGAGAACGTCGTATTCGAATGTTTCTCCGTTGAATGACGTTAAACGATCGCGATTACCGGTTCCCGCGTAATCGTAACGTATTTCCTCACCGGATATGAAATCAACCGAATCGTTAAGCGGATATGTATTCCCGGAGCGTATGTTACCGTTGGTGTCGTAATCGAATGTTACGCTCCTGTTCAGACGTACGTTATCTTCACGTACGATTCTGTTCAGGCCGTCGTAAGAATATCTTACGGATAACCGTCCGTTCTCACGTATCTCACTTATGTTTCCGTTGCGGTCGTATGCGTACTTCGTTCTTCCGCTGTCGTACTCGACGCTTGTTATGAGATTCGTTGCGTTATGACTATAGATTTAACAGGACTTTCCTTTTTCTACGCTGTTTCCTCAGAAATTATAAGCACTTTTTTATTGCCCAAGTCTTTGACTATTCCATCAATTGCTATGTCGTGAAATGCATTAGAGTAATCTTCCTTTGTAGCATTTTCACAATCAACGTCTTCAAGAAATTCCTCAAAAGAATGCTGATTAATAATTTTAATTTGAATCTCAATAATGCTGTTTTTTGATCCTTTAAACGTTTTCTGTTCAAATTCAATCTCATCAGAGACTTGCTTGTTTGGATTGCCTAACTTCTCTGCAAAGGCATTATAACCATGAATGCGATTATCAAATAAAACGTATTCTTCGTTGCACTCAGAACATTTTGCTTTCACAATATTCGTATGGTTATGCGGCAAATCTGATACATCAACCTTATCAACGATTACCCCGAAGATGTTTCTTCTGTACATATAATTTTTACCATCTTTCAGAATGCCGCCACTATACGACCGCCATCCGCAACGCTTTCCAAAAGCTTCTATCTCTTTTTCTTTTTCAATTTGTTTTGCTGATTTTTGCACAGTATTCTTAAAAACAAGAAAATTATCGTTTCCACACTTTGATATAATCTTAATTGTAACAGCATCTTTGTTGTTCTTAATCACCTGCGACAGAGATTCTAAGTATTTTGGAATTAAAAGCATTTTGTCTCCCAGAAACATATTACTCTGATATATCATGGTTTCCCCACGCGTCGTACATATTCGGCTTTGATTTTCCCTTCATAATCGAATATGTGCGTTATGTCGCCTCGGATGTTCTTTCCGTAGTAGTATGTTCTTTCACACGTTCCTCCGTTCTTTGATATTATGAATCCCGCGAGTCCTCCCGTTCCCTGAAGATACGAGATGTTCACGACTTTTATCGCCGTAACATTTCTGTTATCTGACAACTGTAAGATTATGCGCTTCCGCCCATTTTCTTGATCGCTTTCTGTGCGACCTCTTTGTAATTCTTGTATGTTTCCTTATATTTTCTTTTCGATTCTTCTGATTCGTTATATTTTATCCACGGTATTTTTTCAGGTTCCAGGAATTTTTCAACGTGTTTTATATGATCGGGATCTTTAAATCCCGATAAGGCCTCAATTGCATTTACGGAAACAACAAACTTGTAACCTGTATCCGAAAAACGATCCGCAACCGCATTCTCACGATCCAGCAGTCTGATGAGATGAGGTATGGCTTCCCTGACCTTCATCTTTACGAGCATGCGAACCAAACAAGACGTTTCAACAGTCAGAACATCATCATTTAAAAGCTCCAGATATTCATCAATGAAACGAGGGTCCTGTATGTGTCCGATCGTTTGTGCGACGCAGTTTAAAAACTCCCAATTATAGTTAGGCGGAATGTGTTTCCTATACTCAGATAGCAGGTACTCGGTCGCATCGTAAAAACCCTTGGTGCCCAAAGAAAGCAAATAACTCATCCTGCTGTTTTCCTGTTTGAACATATCAAGGTATTTCAGAATTATTGGTATTACCGCCTTATCCTTTTCCGTGAATGTTTTTGAATTGAACTGCATGTGCCAGTAAAAATCGTATCCCAGCACCTTAAGTTCTTTGAACAGCTTTTTTTCCAGTCTCACATCGTGGAAATTTTTAGGATTCATTCTGTATATCCTTTCATCCCTCCACATATCCTTCGCGATATGGTCAATTTCCCTCCGTTTCATTTTTTCACCATCTAAAGTATTTAATTTTTATATTCAGTTTTTTGAATTCACGCATGGTTTCCTTTGAGATAAATGTAGTTCTCCTTACATATATATGCATCTTATATCCCAGCCCATGATATTCCCTGAGTTGCCGTGTGAAACTCAACCCGGCAACATTCTTTGCTTCGATTATTAGACCCTTCTTCCGGTTGAAGAAATCGGGCTTAAGTATCCTCCCTGCTACTGTCTCAAAAGTGTGACTGTGCGGTATAAGTTTAGTTTTTTTCGCGACATATTTCTCGCCCTCCAGCCCTTCTTATGCGCCGTCATCTTTCTCATGGACGCGGCAGTCGTTCGTCCTGCTATCGCACCACCTACGCCGCCGGTCAATGCACCGAATGCTCCGCCCATGAGTGCCGATATTCCGACATCGACCCAATTGATATTGTCGAAACCGTTCTCAAAGCCTTGGGATATTATACTCATCCCTGCTCCCGGAGTTGCACCCAAAATGAAACCGAAAACTATCCCTCCGACTCCGCCAGTTGCGATAGTAAGTGCAACAATACCGACGATCAGAACGATGGTAAGAGCATTATCCGATACCCAACCGACCGCCGAATCTATTGCATTTCCGATCGGTTGAATGAAAGTATTGTCGAACCAGTCCCATATCTGTCCGGTCGGATCGACGAACATCATCGGATTGTTTGCACAGTACGCATAAAGATTGAGGCCGTTGATGTCCGTCTTCGTTTCATCAAATACTGCGACGCGGTCGGCGTTGACGAATCTGCCCGTTTTCGGGTCATAATAATATGAATCAATAAGATGATCCAACAGTCTGTTTTATTGTTTACTCGTCAAATACTTCAATAAGAAATCCTTTACCTGTCCGACCTGATCTTTGTATGAACGGCCCGTTATGCTAACGCCGTCCAACAGATTTTCGTATAGGAATGGATCATATGAAATATATCGAGTCAAGTAAACACGATCTTCTTCACGACTGTACCCTATCCCCAGTTCCTCTTTGTCGCTTCTGAAAATGACCGAGGGTGTTACGTGATGTGGCAGATTATATTCGAAGTAATAGCCGTAGTCGTTCAAAAAAGCAAAGTCTTCGACAATTCTTTTGTAGATCGATTTGAACATGCGATATCTCCTTCCGATCACTTGTCTATG
>Ga0123353_10002487_pt1 | contig 22942 bp, 23 predicted proteins | sample TergutLab28metaG_3_FD_92763 | JGI IMG/M metagenome (GOLD analysis project Ga0123353, IMG submission 92763) | Labiotermes labralis P3 segment gut microbial communities from Petit-Saut dam, French Guiana - Lab288 P3 | ecosystem: Host-associated > Arthropoda: Insects > Digestive system > Gut ... | reverse complement strand
TTAATTTTATGGCAAATAAATTCGCTATATGCCGTTTTTTAATTCCAGAAACAGCTCGTATGCCTGTTTGTCGGTATATTTTTCATGCACGACTTTGTACACCGCTTTTGCCATGGCAAGGGGATTTTCCGACTGGAATATATTTCTCCCCATATCAACGCCGCAGGCTCCCTGCGCGATCGCCTTATACGCCATTGTAAGAGCGTCCGGCTCCGACAGCTTTTTTCCGCCGGCGATTACGATAGGAACGGGGCACGCGGCGACGATCTTTTCAAAGTCGTCGCAATAATATGTTTTTATGATTTGTGCACCAAGCTCGGCAAGCACCCTGGTCGCGAGGAAAAAGAACCGCGAATCTCTGGTCATTTGCTTGCCCACGGCGACGACGCCCAGCGTGGGGATTCCGTATCTGTTTCCGGCGTCAATCACCTTAACCAGATTTTGCAGCGAATTTTTCTCTTCGCCCTGAACGCCCACAAAGGTCTGCACCGCCATGCATGAAGCGTTTAAGCGTATTGCGTCCTCAATGTCCACGCCGATAATCTCGTGGGTCACGTCGTCCACCGCCACCGTGCTCCCGGCGGAACAGCGTAGTGCCACGGCCTTGTTGAAGTTGGGAGGCACACATGTTCTAATACCGCCTCTGGTGCCCATAAAAACGTCCACATCTTCGGCCAGGCTGGGTATGACAATATCCAGCCGTTCCAGACCGGAGGTCGAACCCATTAAGTAGCCGTGGTCAAACGCCAGCATGACCGTGTTGCCGCTTTTGGGGTTGAAGATTCTTGAAAGCCGGTCTTTCATGCCCCAATCCACATGATCCATGCCTTTTACATGAAAAGATTTGCTTTTTTGCTTTACATCCAAATGATAATTTTTGGGAACAATGTTCCCCGATGCTTCTGCCATAATTAACCTCCTAGCATTCTACTTTGTCGTTTTCCATAAACGGGCTGAGACAAAAAATCGCCTTTGAATCCCCGTCATAAATGTTGTTCAAATAATGCGGTTCGCCCGGTTCGATGTGAATGTAATCGCCCTTTTTGCATATGATTTTTTCCGCGTTGACCGTGAATTCGATCTCGCCCTCAAGGATAAAGAAATTTTCTTCCATGACATTGTGAAGATGATTCCTGAAATCCTGCCCTTTTTTCAGCACGACCACCCCGAAATTCGCCCTCGGCCCTTTCATGATATACTTGGGTCCGCTGTCTTTGAAGCGATAATCAAAATCATTCTCATTTACTTTGTACAAAGATATCCCTCCTCTTTTTATATTCCCGGTGCTTTCCACATGTGGCCGGTTACATTTTTGTCCGCCAGCGCGAGCTGCGCGTTGTACATTTCCCGCCATTTTGCGAAAAGCTCCCGATAGACATTTTTGTTATTTTGATCGGGATAATATGTCTTTTCGACCCGAACAAGCTTTGAGCAGGCACTCGCGATGTCCTCATAAATCCCCGCGCCCACCCCGGCGCATATGGCGGATCCCAAAGCCGTCGACTCTTTCACCAGGGGAACGTTTACGGGCAGCTCCAGAACATCCGCCAATATCTGGCACCACAACGGGCTTTTTGACGCGCCGTTTGCGAACAAGATTTCCCCCGGCGTTTTTCCGGTCAGGCTGCTCACCAGATCAAGATGCCCTTTTGTGACCAGCGCGGCGTTTTCCATGATCGCCCTGTAGAATGTGTAGAGATTGAATTTTTCGGAATCAAGAGAAAAGTTAGTGAATGTGGGCGACGCGTGTTTCCATGAAATATAGTTCATTACATCCGAAAACGCGCACATCATGCCGTATGAACCCGCCGGAACTGCTGCGGCTTTTTTGTCCATCTCTTTATAGATATCGGAGTTTTCCGCAGCCCCCGCGTTCATACAAAAAGCGTCTCTGTACCAACGCATGATAAGCCCCGGAAAAAACGCGATAGCCTCATATTGCCACATATCCGGCACGGCATGGCAGTTGATCCGTATTCTGCATTTTTCATCCATTACGGGATTATTGGTGTTATATTCAAGCTGCCAAAAGCTTCCGCCGAACACGGCGGCCTGCCCGTCCGATACGATGCCCGCTCCCAAAGCACCAAGCTGCGCGTCGCCGCCGCCTGTCACGACAAGAGTGTTGGCACTAAGCCCGGTTTCGCTTTTGCAGGAAGCGTTTATCTTGCCTACCGGCGTGCAGGGTTCTGATACCGGCGGGAATATATCGTCTTTCAGCCCGCATATCTTGCAGATATCCTGATGCCAGGTTCGCTTTTTTATGTCAAAAATTCCTGTGGTGCAGCCGTTTGACGGTTCTGATGCCAACACCCCGCAAAGCTTATAAATAAGCCAGTCGTTGAACATGGAGATTTTTGCCGTGCGTTCATAGATTTCGGGCATGTTGTTTTTTACCCACAAAATTCGGGGCAGAGCACCAAGGGCAAATGTCTGCCCGCAGAGTTTATAAATGTCTTCTTCGATATGCTCGCGCATGGATTTCAAGACCGAGACTTCCCGGTTGGCGCGCGCGTCGACATTGGCGCAGGCCCAGATTTCCCTGCCGTCGCGATCATAAAGAACGATTCCCTCGCGCATACTTGTGGTCGAAACCGCCGCGATGTCCGCCGGGTTTACACCGGATTTTGATACCGCGTCTTTGATTACACCAACCGTCAAACTCCAATTGTTGTCGACGTCAAAATCCATCGAGCCGGGATACCTGGGGTCTTCTTTGTGTTCCCACTCGCATTGGGACGCTGCGATTTCTTCGCCCTTTTCATCAAATATAATTGCGCGTACGCTGCCCGTTCCGGCGTCGATCGCCATTAAATATTTTGACACAATAAGCCCTCCGCTCCGGAAATTTCCCATTACTCAAAGCAGTATACCATATTCCGGCGGGAATGGCAACCGTGTGCAGTTAAAAAATCAAAAAGTCAAAATTTTAAACCGCTTGCTATTCATCCGGATTTGGTTTATACTGTACGGGTAATTGCGAAGCGTCTTGCTTTGCGGAAGGAGTGTGCCTGTGATTATTAAGAACCGGAAGCGTCTTCGTGCTTTGATTGTTGTGTTATTGGCACTGCTGATTCTGGGCGCGATAATATATCCCTTTGCCACAGACGACCGGCTCCAAACCAGTTATTATACCGTATGCAGTTCCAAAATCCCTGCGGATTTTGAGGGCTATAAGATCGCGCAGGTGTCGGATTTGCATTGCCGCGAGGTTGCGGGGCTTGCCGGAAAAATCGCTCTGGAACAGCCTGATATTATAATTTTGACCGGGGATATCATTGACGAGGAGGCTAGCGACAACAGCACTTCATATAAATTAATCGATGAGATCATAGGAATCGCTCCGGTGTATGAGGTAACCGGCAACCATGAAGTGTGGTACAACAAGTACACCGACAACAAATACCGGGCGTATCTCGATCAAAAGGGAGTTATCAACACGGACTGCCGGAGCCTCCCGCTGAAAAAAGACGGCGGAGAAATCATGCTGACCGGAATAGTCGATACCAATATTTTACACGACGCAACCAACGATCTGGTTCTGCAGCAGATAATCGGTGAAATGGCTCCGCCGCTTGACACTTCCAAATATAATATCCTGCTTTATCACCGTTCCTGCCAGTATTATCTTCTCACCGAGCTTCAACCCGACCTGATCCTGTCGGGGCACCTGCACGGGGGAATGATCAGGATACCCTTTGTCGGCGGGCTGGTTTCTCCCGAAAAAGTGGTATTCCCGAAATATGACGGAGGACATTATCTGCTGGATAATAATAAAAATGGCAAAATCGACTTTATCGTCAGCCGGGGGTTGGGGTCGCAATCCAGATCCCCCCGGATATTCAACCGGCCGGAGCTGGTTATTATTACGCTGCAAACCCAGCAAACCTTACAGCCGGGAATCTCATAATATTAAAAAACCGATTGCTTTTTACCTGCGACATGTGATAGAATATTTTTAATATATTTATATATGCAGATATGCACTAGGAAAGGATATGTAAAATGTACAAAGATTTAATGGACACTATCGGTTTCGTATCGGAGTCCGACGCGGAGGTCGGGCAGGCCATGGAGCGGGAGATGCTCCGCCAGCGGCAGAACATTGAGCTGATCGCTTCGGAAAACTTCGTTTCGCCGCAGGTGCTGGCGGCGGCGGGCAGCGTGCTCACCAACAAATACGCGGAGGGCTACCCCGGCAAGCGTTATTACGGCGGCTGCCAGTGCGTGGACGTGGTTGAGAACATCGCGATCAACCGGGCGAAAGAGCTTTTCGGCGCGGAACACGCCAATCTGCAGCCCCATTCCGGCGCGCAGGCCAACCAGGCGGTTTATTTCGCGCTGATCAAGCCGGGCGACACGGTCATGGGAATGAACCTCGCTCACGGCGGGCATCTGACTCACGGTTCCCCGGTCAACATGTCGGGTGCTTATTACAACTTCGTTCCCTACGGCGTTGAGGACGACGGCTTTATCGACTACGGCAAGGTGCGGGAAATCGCGCTGGAATGCAAACCCAGGCTTATCATGGCCGGAGCTTCCGCCTATCCGCGCGCGCTGGATTTCGAAAAATTCGCTGATATCGCACGCGAAGTCGGCGCGTATTTCGTCGTGGACATGGCGCACATCGCCGGGCTGGTCGCGACCGGGATGCACCCGTCCCCCGTGCCCTATGCCGACGTGGTCACCACCACCACCCACAAGACCCTGCGCGGACCCCGGGGCGGCATGATCCTGTGCCGCGAGGAACTTGCCAAGGCCATCAACAAAGCGGTTTTCCCCGGCAATCAGGGCGGTCCGCTTATGCATATCATCGCGGCAAAGGCTGTTTGCTTCGGCGAAGCCTTAAAGCCGGAGTTCAAGACATATCAGCAAAACGTAATCGCCAATGCCAAAGCTCTGGCCGGTGGTCTGCTCAAGCGCGGCGTCAGGCTGGTGTCCGGCGGCACCGACAACCATCTGATGCTGGTCGACCTGAGCGGCACCGATGTCACCGGCAAGATGCTGGAGAACCGCCTTGACGAGGTCAACATCACTACCAACAAAAACACAATCCCCAACGAGCCGCTCAGCCCGTTTGTAACAAGCGGCCTGCGGCTGGGCACCCCGGCGGCGACTACGCGCGGCTTGCGGTGCGAAGATTTCGACAGGGTCGCGGAGTTTATCGCGCTGGCGATCAATGATTTTGACGGCCATGCCGATTATATAAGAGCGGGCGTAGCGGAGTTGTGCGCGAAGTATCCGTTGTATTAGGAATTGCAGGGGCGGTCAGCTAAGGCTGATCTGGGAAAAACAGTTTGCGAAACTGTTTTATAACCCGCTTTTGGCCGTCTGCGGGTCACCGCCAATCTCCAGCAATTACCGTTAAAGTTTATCGGTAACTGCCGGAAGAACCCACTCCCACGCGCCGTATTCAAAAAATTCCGAAATGTCAAAATTGGGCGATTCTAAATGGTGATTTTAGAGGTTGCCTTGTAATTCTGCTTAGACCCCTTCCGATACATCAATCCCCACGGCTGAAGGTGCCATAGCCATAGCCATGTCCGAAAACGACTTCACGGTATTCGGCTCCCGATGTCTGGTCTGCGGATACGGCAGGCTCGGCAAAATTCTGGCTTCCACACTGAAGCGCATGGGCGCGGATGTAACCGTAGCCGCCCGGAAATGCAGTGATTTTGCCTGGATAAAAACGGCACACATGAAGGCACTGCATGTCAGGCACTTGGCGGAATATGTATGCGAATTCGATACTGTTTATAACACCGTGCCCGCGAAATTGTTCACCGGGCAGGTGCTGGAACGGGTCGGTCGGGGTACCCTGATCATTGATCTGGCTTCCAAGCCGGGAGGGCTGGACTTTGAAAAAGCCCGCGCGCTGGAAGTGAAATACCGCTGGGCGTTATCCCTGCCGGGAAAAACCGCTCCAAAATCCGCTGCGGGTATTATATATGACACGATAATTAATATCATCGAGGAGGAGTCACTGTGAGCATAAAAGCAGGCTTCGCTGTTTGCGGCTCCTTCTGTTCCTTTTCAAAAGTCATCCCGCAAATGCAATCCCTTGTTAATGACAACGTTGAAGTGATACCGATCATGTCCCAAAACGCAGCCGGCATCTCTACCCGTTTCGGCAAGGCAGAGGATATCCGCGCTCAAATCGAGAACATCTGCGGTCGTGAAGCAATCACCAGCATAGAAGGAGCCGAACCGATAGGACCGAAAAAATTGTGCGACGTGTTGATCGTCGCGCCCTGCACCGGTAACACTCTGGCAAAAATGGCTCTGGGTGTCACTGATACCAGTGTGACCATGGCGGTAAAATCACACATGCGAAACAATCGCCCAGTGGTGCTGGCGGTATCAACCAACGACGCACTGAGCAATTCGGCTATTAATATCGGCAAACTCAAAAACACAAAAAACATCTATTTTGTCCCCATGAAGCAGGATGACCCCGCAGGCAAGCCCAATTCCATGGCGGCTGATTTTTCGCTGATACGGCAGACTGTGGACAACGCGTTGGAGGGGCGGCAGATCAATCCGGTGATGCTGGGTTGATCCGTTTATACGGTCACCGCACCCTACATCAAAATTTTCTTGGGGTTGAGCTTCAGCACGTACAAAACCGGAATCAGCGTCGAAACCAGCACGGTAAAAATTCCGGCGGCGTAAAATATCAAAATGATTTGCGGATTCATGGCGACCTGATACTGCTCCACAAGCTCCTCCAGCGTCACGTCCGCGCCGTATCCCATGCTTTCCACGGCGTTATACTCCGGGTTCCATTCCCAGTTTGACTCGTTCTGCTGCTGCTCGATGACCTGCTGCTCAATCAGATAATTCGACAGCGGAGCCGAGATCAACGCACCGCTGAACAACGCCAAAGTGATCCCTACAACGGCGATTAGCATGACCTCACTCAGAATCTGGCCGACGATTTTTATCTTGCGCTCGCCCAGAGAGAGGTAAACTCCCATCTCATGGCGGCGGTCGCGCAGGAACAGGGTGATCAGCAGGCTGAGTAAAAGCAGGGAAAATCCCACCGCTCCGACAAGCACAATGACCGCGATGGACGACATGTTTTTCAGGGGAGCGGCGATTTTGTCAATGCTGCCCTGATTGTCAACCACCTCGTAGTTTTCCGGAATGATAGCAGCGGCCTCATCCGCGAATTGCTCCAGCCCCGGCGCATCTTTGAATACAAACATCGGGGTGTAATCTTCCGAGTCGTACAGTTCCGATTCGGGGTTGATATTTTTGACCTCGATGGCGTAAAGGTCGTTGATCTTTCTGACGGCCTTGTTGGAGGTGTAAATGCGGTTCTGGCGATCCTCCAGCTCATAGATATAAAACCAGTCGTCGGGATTCGCGGCAGCTGAGACCACCGGCTCAAAAAGCCCCACAACGGTAAATTCAAATTCCAGGACTTTTGCCGGTTTGTACATCTGCGACATGTCGGGTTCATCCCCGTAGTCCAGCGGCACAAGACCGTCCAGATAATCATCCCTGTAAATCTCCCACTCCAGCGTAAAGGCCGAGCCTACCCGCAAATTGTTAAGCTCCGCGAACTCTTTGGAAACAACCGCGACATACTTGCCGTCTTCCGTCTCGTCCGAAGTCGGCTCGCGGCTGCCGTCCTGATCAAGCAGAGTGATTTTGTTCATCCTGCGATCCGTGATTTCGGGGTTTTGGCTGCCGTGAATCGTGGTGTAAAAAGTCTGTTCCTCCATCTCAATATCTGCATCGAACTCATCCCGGGGCAAGGGCATGTCCTGCGACGCGTTGGGATCGGTCCACCGCTTGAGGGATGGGCTTGTAAGCCATACCATTTCGGAATAGTCGAAAAACTCCACGCAGGAGAGATTGCCCAACTGCTCGATTTGCCCGGCCGTGAGGTATTCAACGCTGTCGGGATCAAGCCCTCCCCACGGGTCGTTGTCGGTTTTCATCTGCACGGATGCGGCGGGCGTTATATTTTTCAGCACGCTGCCAACGGTGTTGCGAACCGATTGTTCGGTGACAACAGCACCGGCGATTACATTGCCCAGCACAAAAATCAACGCCAGTAATATGGCGGTTTTTCCCCCGCGCCGGGTGACGCTGGCCAAAGCCCTTTTGAAAAGATTCATGCGGTCACTGCCCCTTTCAGGTAACAACATTTATAACATAAGTATAGTGCATTGGCCGGACAAAATCAATAGGGATTATGTTGATTTTCGCAGGTTTTGTAGGTTACAGGTTACGATCCCGCGCTTTCGTACGCGCTCAGCCCCCAGTGCCAGACCGCCACCGCCAGCGTGAACAGCACGGCCGAAATCAGAACCGTCCCACCGATATTGAACAGCGGATTCTCCCCGGTCAAAAAGTAACACGACGGGTAGTACGCCGTGAAAGCGAAGGGCACGATATAGGTCACTGCGGTTTGAACCACCCGGCTGTAAATCTTGGCCGGGTACTTAGAAAAATCATTCATGTTGTAAAAAGTAAATATGATATGCTGGCTTCGCTTGATCCAAAACGCGGGCGAAGCGGCAAGGATTTTGATGGATGTGTAAATCAGAACCGCAAAGGGCAAAACCAGAATAAACAGCAGAATGTTCATGAAACTCCAGCTGATTTCCAGCTTTCCGGCCACGGAGCACAGCAACAGTATACCCACCGTAAGCTCCCCGGCGGAATCCAACTGAAACCTCTCGGTTATCACATGGAAAAGCGTGTTGACCGGCCGGGTCAGGTATTTGTCAAAATCCCCGTTTCGCATCAAGCTCCAGCCTACCGACCAGATGTTGTCGAACAGCAGGCGGTCAAGCGCTTTTGGCAGCAGCGAAAAGCCGTAGATAAAAATGACCGCTTCATATTCCCACCCCAAAAGATGGGGAATCCTGGAAAATATAATGCTTAAAAACAAAATATTTACAACCTGTCCGGCGGCAAAGCCGATAAGCCCGACCAGAAAGTCAGCCTTGTATTCGGTGATGCGCTTTAAGTCCTGTATTACAAATATCCGGTGCATTTTAAGCAAACGTTTCAAACGACGCATTGTATATCCCCCGTTATAATAATTTATAATTAATAATTTTAAATTAATAATTAATATTACCCGCCCTGAACGCATAGGTGTTTGATAACAATCCGCCAGATAACCTCGGCAAGTGCTATGAAAAACAGCATCCAAAAAACCTGGAGCCCCATAAACAGCAACGCCTGCACTCCGGTATACCGCCCCATATAGATCATGACCGGCGTATAGGTCAGCGACGAAAAAGGCAGGATCAGTAGCGTTTTTTCAGCCCAGCCCGGCAGCATCGCCAGCGGTATTAACGCGCCGGAAAGGAAGTCGACGATAATATATTTCAGCATGTTTACGCCCCATATCTCTTTGAATATGAACGCCAGAAACGCGCAGCACAGGTTGAAAAAAAACAAGATCAGAAACGCCATGAACACGCTGATTATAAAAACAAGGAACTGCGCGGGATTGAACTGTACGCAGCCGAACGCGAAAAAGCGGTATACCTCCACGCCGCCCACAATAGGAAGGATCATGAGCGCGGCCACCAGCAGCCTGAACCCGAATTCCTGAAAGAGGTAGGTTAGGTTGAAGCTGACCGGCTTTAGTATCCGCATGGCGATAGAGCCGTTGTGTATCTCCTCGCCCACCTGCCACATGACGTCGCTGTAGGTTAAAAAGCCCGCCAGAAACGCGACAAATATGTAGGTGATCATGTCGGGCCTGGTGAATCCCATAAAATCCGTGCTGCCCGAGGAGTTGAACACGCCGCTCCAGATGAAGAACAGGATGCACAGCTGCACGGCGCAGCCCAGGATGATGAACATGAAATCCACCCGGAAGTTGATGGCGTCCTGCATACCCGCGCGCGTCAAGGGTATGTATGATTTGAAGAATCTGCGCGCCGAAGCAGACCACGCCTTGAGCATACCGCCCGCGCCGGGGTTATTCGTCCGGTTCATCAAGCTCCACCTCCTGCTTGTATATGCGGCGGATGATCTCCTCGATATCCGCGTCCCGGACGTTTATATCCGCGACATTGGTTTGCCCCAGAATGTACGTGAGCATATCCGTCACCGGTATCACGTCGGAATTAAACCGCACGGTGACGCTTACCCCGTTTTGCTCCATGTCAAAAGCATCGCCGTTGACGCCGAAGCGCTGGCCGATTTTGAGGTTGTCCGTGTCGTCCTGATTCCTGACCTCAAAACGCACCTCGCGCATTTGCCCGTACTGGGATTTCAGGTGCGCAATGCTGCCGTCAAATACGTTTTTGCCCTTGTCGACCATCACGATTCGGCTGCACAGCAGCTCGATGTCGTTGAGGTCATGGGTGGTCAGGATGATGGTGGTATTTTCCTCCTGGTTGATCTTGGCGACGGCGGTGCGGATGTTGTCCTTGACGACAACATCCAGCCCTATGGTAGGTTCGTCCAAAAACAGCACGCTCGGGCTATGCAACAGCGACGCCGCGATGTCCGCCCGCATACGCTGACCCAGCGACAGCGTTCTCACCGGGCTTTTGATAAAACTCTCCAGCTCCAGCACCTCATTCAAAAAAGCCATGCGCTTTTTGTAGCGGTCGTCCGGCACCTCATAAATCTCCTTTAGCACCGAATACGTCTCCCTCAGCGGCAAGTCCCACCAGAGCTGCGTGCGCTGGCCGAACACAACCCCGATATCCTTTACATATTTTTTGCGGTTTTTGTGGGGTATAAGCCCGTTGATTTCGCACCTGCCGCCGGTTGGGGTCAGTATCCCGGTCAGCATCTTGATGCAGGTCGATTTACCCGCCCCGTTGGGGCCGATGAATCCCAATATCTCCCCGCGCGGAACCTCAAAGCTGATGTCCTGCACGGCGTGAATGATCTCGACCTTCGGGCGGAACAGGGATTTTACGCTGCCCCGAAGCCCCGGTTCTTTTATTGTTTTTTTAAAGTCCTTGCTAAGATTTTCTACATGAATCATGATGTCCTCCTAAATTCCAATTGCTTCGCGATTAATTTTTAATTATTAATTATTAATTGAGAAAGCGTCCCTGACGCAAAATCAGAGACGCAATAATTATCCGCAAAATGGCATATCAAGGCGCGGTCACACGCCAAAAGCGGACAAAATGCGTTCCGATTCGCGGGAAAAACCTGCCATACGGGGAAATTTCAACATTCTGTCCACCTCACTTTCAATATAATAATCGCAGTATAGCACAACCGTTCTCAAAATGCAACAGTTTTTTTGGATTTATTTGCTATACATAATTTTTGCCGCCGTTCGCCATAATTTATATATGAAGAAAATGCGGCTGATTTTATGCGGGCTGGCCGCCGGACTGGCCAACGGGCTGCTGGGAGCCGGGGGCGGCATGATCGTGGTTCCGCTTTTGCGAAAGCTGGGGCTTGACGTAAAGCACGCCCACGCCACCTCCATTTCGGTTATACTGCCCCTGTCGGCAGTCAGCGCGGTTATGTACCTGACGCGGGGCGACGTCGTCTTGAGCGACGCATTGATCTATCTGCCCTTCGGAATCGTCGGCGCAGTACTGGGCGCGGCCTTTTTCAAAAAGCTGCCGGACAAATTCCTGCGCGGCATTTTCGGAGTTTTCATTTTATACGCCGGGGTGAGGTCGCTGATATCATGAATGTGTGGGACATATTATTGGCCGCGCTCGCGGGAATCCTCGCGGGAGCCGCCGGGTCGGTCGGCATTGGCGGCGGCGGGATACTGCTGCTGTTTCTGACCGCTTTTATTAATACGCCGCAGCTCAAAGCGCAGGGGATCAATCTCATATTTTTCCTGCCCTGCGCCGCGCTCGCGCTTATCTTTCATCATAAGCAGCATATGGTCGAGTGGAAAGTAACTCTGTTTTGTCTGCTCGGCGGTCTTGCGGGGGTCTGCGGCGGAATATTCTTGTCGGGGATAATCGGCGGGGATATGCTTCGGAAAATCTTCGGCGTGATGCTGTTGGTTTTGGGGACTTATGAAATCTTCGGCCTGTTCAAAAAAACTTCAACTTGACAAATGGGACAAAATTTGACATAATGGAATAAGTAGACAAAATACGTTTGGAGGTTGATTTTATGTGGACAAGGGCAATGCTAAAGGATCGCGCAAAGCAATCGCTTAAGAAAAGTTACTGGATGGTTTTTCTGGCCTGCCTCATCGCCGGTTTTTTGGGCGGTAACGACAACGGCTCCGGCGGTGCTTCCGGCATTTTGAATTCTTTTTCCAGTATCTTAAACAGCTCTGGTTCCACCGGCTCATATGGCTCATACGGTTCCGACCCTTCCCCGGAATTCTTTATTGTGTTTATAGTGGTTATGCTCTTGATAATGCTCTTTGCGACGGCTGCCGGGTTTGCCGTTACAGTCTTTTTGGGCAACCCCATCAAGGTCGGGCTGTGCCGCTTTTTGATGGAAGCCCGCCAGGGCAACTGCAGTCTGGCCAGCCTTTTCTGGGCTTTCAGAGAAGGCCGGTACATGAAGATCGTCAAGGTAATGTTCGTTTACTCGCTGCATATTTTTCTGTGGTCACTGCTGTTTGTTATCCCCGGCATCATTAAAGGGCTTGAGTATTATTACGTTCCGTATATCTTGGCGGAAAACCCCGATATCGGCACCGATCGCGCGCTTGCGTTGAGCAAAACCCTGACCGACGGCGAAAAGGGCGATATCTTTGTGCTTGGGCTGTCCTTCATTGGCTGGGAGATTCTCGGTTTGCTCGCCTGCTGCATAGGATCGATGTTCATAACCCCTTATATCATGGCGACAGATGCCGAGCTTTACGCTTATGTGAGGGAGCGCGCTATTTATCATAACATCTCAAGCGACGCCGAGCTTCCGGGGTTCCACTGCCCGCCGCCCATGCCCGTGCAGTATTACGGCCAGCCGTATCAGAATATGTACCAACAGCCCGATCAGAATGTATACCAACAGCCCGCGCCGCCGCCGTATCAAAACCCGTATCAGCCGCCGGAGGATCAGCAACCGACCGACCCGCCGCAAGATGACGTCAATCCGCCGCAAAACTAATGCACAAAATCCCGCTTCGGAGAAATCCAAGGCGGGATTTTTTCGTATGTTATTCCGATTGATAATCGCAGCTGATTTCGATCAGGGCGGCAAAAAACTCCCTGACATACCCCGCCAGCTCGGGTTTGGTTTTTTCGCACAGACGGTTCAGCAGTTGCAGTTCGCGCTGCGCGTTTTTTACGGGCAGTGCGTGTTGCTTTTTGTATTGTCCGATCTGCCCGGCAATCTCCATGCGCCGCTCGAACAGGCTCAGAAGCTCATTGTCGACCCGGTCTATTTCCCTGCGTAACTCTTCGATATTCATAGTACGGCAATCACCTCCACTTCAACCGACGCGCCCGCCGGCAACTGCTTTGCCGCGATACAGGAGCGGGCGGGCTTTGAGACGAAATACCGTTCATATACCGCGTTGAACTGCGCGAAGTCCTGCATATCCGCCAAAAAGCAGGTGGTTTTGACGACATCCGAAAACCCCAGCCCGGCGGCGGACAACACGGCGGCAATATTTTCGCAGACCTGTTCCGTCTGCGCGGACACATCCCCGTCTACGATCCGCCCGGTCTTCGGGTCGATCGGAATCTGCCCGGAACAGTACAGCATCCCGTTCGCAATCACGCCCTGGGAATACGGCCCGATCGGAACGGGCGCGTCTTTGGTGAATACGGTTTTCATAGCGGCCTCCTTATTTCAAAACGAGCCCCGCACCGGTCAGCGCGTTTTTGATGTTAACCAGATGCTCGCGGTTTTTGGTTTCCATGGTGATATGCAAAAAACAGCCGTTGATGTCGGTGTTTTCCCCGGCGGGATTGTGGCTGACCTTGATGACGTTGGCGCCCATATCGGCGATGATTGCCGACACTTCCTTGAGCTGACCGGGTTTGTCAAGCAGCTCCAAGGTCAGATCGGACAGCCGCCCGGCACTCAGCAATCCCCGGTGTATTACCCGGGAAAGGATGTTCACGTCGATATTTCCGCCGGAAACGATGGCGCAAACCTTTTTGCCCTTCAGCGGCAGCTTGTTGAACATGACCGCCGCTACGGCCACGGCTCCGGCACCCTCGGCGACAATTTTCTGCCGCTCCATAAGGGTGAGGATGGCGGTGGCAATCTCATCGTCCGAAACGCTGACAAAGCCGTCCACATATTCCATGCACACCGGAAAGGTCAGCTCCCCGGGGGTTTTGACCGCGATGCCGTCGGCGAAGGTCGACACTCCGGGCAGCTCGTTGCGGATATGACACTCGACCGATTTGAGCATACTTTGCGCCCCCGCCGCCTGAACGCCGTAAACCCTGCACCGGGGCGACAGCTTTTTGACCGCGAAGGCCACGCCGGAAATCAGCCCGCCGCCGCCCACCGGAACCACCACCGCGTCCATATCCGGCAGCTGATCCATCAGCTCAAGCCCGACCGTGCCCTGCCCGGCCATCACGTCCCGGTCATCAAACGGGTGGATGAACACCGCGCCTGCGTCCCGCTGATATTCCCGCGCGGCCTTATAGGCGTCGTCATACACGCCGTCGATCAGTTTGATCTCGGCTCCGTACTGCCTTGTGGCTTCGATTTTGGAGATCGGCGCGGTTGCGGGCAAAAAAATGGTCGCGCTGATCCCGTTTTCCCGCGCGGCAAGTGCTACGCCCTGGGCATGATTCCCGGCGGAACAGGCCACAACGCCCTTTTCCCGCTCCTGCACGGACAGGCCGGATATCTTGAAATATGATCCCCTGAGCTTAAAGGAGCCGGTGACCTGCAAATTTTCAGCCTTGAGGTACAAATCGCAGTCGTCGGCGAGACCGGCCGCCGGAACTAAATCGGTCTTGCGCACCGCGCTTTTCAACACATGCGCCGCCTGATAGATTCTGTCTAATGTAAGCATAATCATTCCACCACCGCGCCGCGATCCGCCGACAGCACATGTTTTGCGTACCTTTTCAAATAGCCGGACAAATTTTCGTTGGTTTTGATTTTCACGGTCTGCCGTCTGCGCTCAATCTCTTGTTCGGATACAAGCAATTGCAGCGAATAATTCTCAATATCAATTTTTATCTTGTCGCCGTCTTGTACGTATGCGATCAGGCCGCCCGCCGCCGCTTCGGGCGAGATATGCCCGATTGCCGCGCCACGGGTCGCGCCGGAAAACCGCCCGTCGGTGATCAGCGCAACCTCCGCGTCCAGCCCCATTCCCGCGATTGCCGAGGTGGGCGAGAGCATTTCGCGCATCCCCGGGCCGCCCGCCGGGCCTTCGTAGCGGATGACCACCACGTCCCCCGCCGCGATTTTGCCGCCGTATATCGCGTCTATTGCGTCCTCCTCGCTGTCAAACACCTTTGCAGTACCCATAAAGCACAACATCTCCCGCTTGACCGCGCTGCGTTTGACCACCGCGCCGTGCGGCGCGAGATTGCCGAACAACGCCGCCAGCCCACCGGTCGCCGAATACGGTTCTGCAAGACTTCTTATGACCGTTGCGTCCTTCACTTTATATGATGCCGCGTTTTGGCTCAAAATTCCGCTGACCGTCAACGCTTCGCCGCAAATCAGCCCGGTTTCGCATAGCCTGTTGATCACCGCGTATACCCCTCCGGCGGCGTCGAGATCCTGCATGTGGTGCGTTCCCGCCGGAGCCAGTCTGCACAGGTTGGGCGTACGGCGGCTGACGGCGTTGACCGTGTTCAAATCAAGCCGGATACCGGACTCGTTAGCTATGGCAAACAGGTGCAAAACCGAATTTGTGGAGCATCCCAGAGCCATATCGACTGTCAGAGCGTTTTGAAATGCTTCTGCTGTCATAATATCCGACGGCCTGATATTTTGCCGCACCAACTCCATGATCCGCATACCGGCAGATTTCGCCAGCCGGGTTCGCACCGCGTATACCGCTGGGATCGTCCCGTTGCCGGGCAGTGCCATGCCCAACGCTTCGCACAGGCAGTTCATGGAGTTGGCCGTGAACATGCCGGAGCACGAACCGCAGCCGGGGCAGGCAGTTTCCTCAATTTCGGCAAGCTGCCTGTCGTCTATGTTCCCGGCTTTGTGCGCGCCCACCGCCTCGAATACTGTATTTAAATCTCCGCCGTCAAGCGACAGCATAGGCCCGCCGGAGCAGAATACCGACGGCAGGTCGCACCGCGCCGCCGCCATCAGCATCCCCGGCACGATCTTGTCGCAGTTGGGGATAAACACCAGCCCGTCAAAGCAATGCGCCCTGACCATGCATTCGATGCTGTCGGCGATCAGTTCCCGGGAGCACAGGGAATATCTCATGCCCTCATGCCCCATCGCAAGGCCGTCGCACACGCCTATTGTGTTGAATTCCATGGGCGTTCCGCCCGCCGCGAGCACTCCGTCCTTGACCGCGCGGGCGATGCTTTGCAGATGTATATGCCCCGGCACGACCTCGTTAAATGAGTTGACGATGCCGATTATCGGCCGCTCAAGCTGAGCGTCTGTATATCCCATTGATTTGAGCAAGGCGCGTTTTGGCGCGCTACCGACGCCTTTTGTGATTTTATGGCTGTTCATGGCTTTTTTATCCTTTTTAATTAAGAGTGCGCCGCAGGCGACTGCCCGTCCGGCAAGGACCAGCTCATTTGCCCGCGCAGCTGCTCGCCCACCGTTTCCACCTGATGTTCGGACTCAATTCTGCGCTTGGCCAGAAAAGACGGTCTGCCCGCCTGATTTTCCAGAATCCAGTTGCGGGCGAATTCGCCGTTTTGTATTTCGCCCAGAACTTTTTTCATCTCCGCTTTGGTCTCGTCGGTAATGATCCTGCCGCCCACTGAATAATCCCCGTACTCGGCGGTGTCGCTGATTGAGTAGCGCATGAAGGACAACCCGCCCTTTACCACCAGATCGATGATCAGCTTCATCTCGTGAACGCACTCGAAATAGGCACTTTCGGGTTGATATCCGGCCTCCACCAGCGTTTCAAACCCGGCCTTCATCAGCGCGGTAACCCCGCCGCACAGCACCGCCTGCTCGCCGAACAGATCGGTCTCGGTTTCTTCCTTAAAGGTCGTTTCCAGAATTCCCGCGCGCCCGCCGCCGATTCCCGAGGCATAAGCAAGGGCGATTTCCTTTGCGTTACCTGTCGCGTCCCTGTGCACGGCTATTAAATCCGGCACGCCCCTTCCCTCGACAAACTGGCTGCGCACCGTGTGGCCGGGTCCTTTGGGCGCGATCATTATGACGTTGACATTTTGCGGCGGGGTGATCTGGCCGTAGTGGATGTTGAACCCGTGAGCGAAGCACAGGGTCATGCCCGCTCGCAGATTGGGCGCGATACCGTCTCGGTAGATGCCCGCCATTTTCTCGTCGTTGACCAGCATCATCACAACATCCGCCGTTTTTGCCGCTTCCCCGGCGGTTCTGACCTCGAAGCCATCCGCTCTTGCCTGAACCGCGCTTTTCGAGCCTTCATACAGCCCGATGACAACGTCCATGCCGCTGTCGCGCAGATTCTGCGCGTGGGCGTGTCCCTGACTGCCGTAACCGATTACGGCGATTTTTTTGCCTTTCAACAATTCCCTGTTGCAATCCTGCTCATAATACATTTTTGCCATGATCAAAACTCCTTAATTATTAATTATAAATTTTTAATTATTAATTAAATTCTGAATGTCCAGCGTCTGCTCCGCGCCGTGAGCTAAGGATATCCGCCCGCTGCGGCACAGTTCAAGTATGCCCAGGCTCCGCGCCTGCTCGATAAACTGATCGATTTTCTCCGAGCTGCCGGTGATTTCCGCCGTGATGAAATCGCTACCGAAATCCATCACCTTGCCGCCCGACGCGTTGATAAGCTCGCTGATTCCGGTCTTGCTTTCGCCGACGGCTCTAAGCTTTATCAGCATATGGTCCACCGAGATCATGCTGTCGTTGTCGAAAAGTGTCACCATTTTTACATCGTGCAGCTTTTGCAGCTGGCGCACCACCTGCTTTTTCATGTAATCATCGCCGGTCGACACTATAGTTATCCGGGAAAACTTCGGGTTTTCGGTTTCGCCTACCGCAAGGCTGTCGATGTTGTAGCCGCGCTTTGCGTAAAGCCCCGCAACACGGTTAAGCACGCCGAAATGGTTGGAGACAATCAGCCCCACCGTGAATTTCTGGTTCATAATTATTTTATTCCCTCCTTACGCTGAAATAAAAAATTTATTTTTATAATTATGCCTTTATAACAATATCCTTAACCGTTCCGCCGGGCGGAATCATGGGCAACACCTTTTCGTCCATGTCGATTTTGCAGTCGATAACGCAGGGTTCGTCCGGCAGATTCGACAGAATATCATTCAGCCCGGCAATGCTGTCCGCCGAATATCCGTGCGCGCCGAACGCTTCCGCGAGAGCCGGGAAATCCGTTTGGCGGTCAAGCGTCGTTCCGGAATACCGCTGGCCGTAAAACATGGTCTGCCACTGGCGCACCATGCCCAGCACGGAATTGTTCAGCAGCACGATGACTAACGGCAGCTTCTGAGACACCGCCGTGGCAAGCTCGTTGAGATTCATGCCGAAGCTTCCGTCGCTGGTGAACAGCACCGTGCGCCGTCTGCCGTTCGCGATACAGCCGCCGATGGCCGCGCCCAGACCGTAGCCCATCGCGCCCAGCCCGCCGGAGGTCAGCAGGGTTCGCGGGAGTTCAAAGGGGTAATGCTGAACCGTCCACATCTGGTGCTGGCCGACGTCGGTTGCGACGACCGTTTCGGGCGCGCAGTGGGAATGTACGGCCTTTATAATATTTTCTGGAGAAAATATTAATTGAGAATTGAGAATTGAGAATTGAGAATTTTTCAAATTATTAATTCTGTCCAGCCATTGTTCATTCCTGCGTTGCTCAATCTCCGGAAGGAGGTTCGCCAGAATCCCCCTCACGTCGCCGCACAGGCCAACACTTGAGCGGACGTTTTTGTCGATTTCGGCGGCGTCGATGTCGATGTGGATTACATCGCAGCGGCTGCGGTATTTGTCGGCGTTGCCGGTCGCCCGGTCGCTGAACCGCACACCCAGCGCAATAACCAGGTCGGCCTCCGACTGCGCGACCGAAGCGGCGTATTTCCCGTGCATCCCGCACATGCCCATATTCAGCTCATATGAATTCGGAACAGCGGTCAGCCCCATCATGCTAAGGCCTATCGGCGCGGACAGCTTTTTCGACAGCTCCAGCACTTGCCGCTCAGCTCCGGCGGCGATAACCCCGCCCCCGCAATAGATATACGGCCGCTCGCTGCTTTTTATCAGTTCCAGTGCTTTGCCGAAGTCGTTGACGCATTCCGGAATTTGCTCTTTGGGCATAAACGGTTTGCCCGGATATTCGCAGGATTCCGCCTGAACGCTTTTGGGGATATCGATCAGCACCGGGCCTTTTCTGCCGGTGGACGCGAGATGAAACGCTTCGGCGATCGTCCTCTCCAGCCGGGTCACATCTCTGACAATGTAGCTGTGTTTGACGATGGACTGGGTGATGCCGACGATGTCGACCTCCTGAAAGCTGTCGCGCCCCAGCAGCTGCGCCGCCACGTTTCCGGTAATCGCCACAAGCGGCACCGAATCCAGATAAGCGTTGGCGATGCCCGTGACAAGATTTGTGGCGCCCGGTCCGCTGGTGGCGATCACCACGCCGGTTTTGCCGGATACCCGGGCGTAGCCGTCGGCGGCATGGGCGGCACCCTGCTCGTGAGCCGCCAGCACATGCTTTATCCGGTGCGCGTTTTTATAAAGCTCATCGTAAATATTGAGAGCCGCGCCCCCCGGATAGCCAAACACGGTATCGACACCCTGCCCGACCAATGATTCGATCAAAATTTCCGCTCCGGTAAGCTTCATTGCCATTTCCCCCTGATTCTGCATTCTCAATTCTGAATTCTGCATTAAATAAAAGCCCCGCAGCGTTGGCTGCAAGGCTTAAAAGTAATAAAATCCGGTTTATACTTTAAATCCTACTGTCAGCACAACGCAATATGGCACCATCGACGACAATGACGATAATGCTAATAATGACGAGTATGCTGAGTGTGAGATGAAAAAACATAATTTTTTCTCCAGGTAGGGTACGATGCCCTCATCGTACCGAAGCTTTCTAAGTTGAGCGTGTCGATGTAGGCATCGACCCCTACAAATTCGATGTTTGAAACATCAATTTAAACCAGTGTATCACCGCAGGCTGTCTTTGTCAATGGTTTTTTCAAAAATTTCCGCCAAATACCTGTTCAGCGCGTCCTGCCAGGGCGGCAGCGGCTCAAAACCGTTGTCGGCCAGCGTTCTTTTAGACAGCCGGGAATTCTCCGGACGCCTGGCCTTGAAGCTCATGGTATCGCTTGAAACGGGATTGACCCGGACATGCAGCCCCGCTTTTTTGAATATTTCCCGGGCGAAACCGTGCCAGCTGCAAAAGCCCTCGTTGGTGGCGTGATATACGCCGTACTTTTCGGTGATAATCATATCGGCAATCAGCCGCGCCAGGTCAAAGGTATACGTCGGCGAGCCTGTCTGGTCGTCCACGACCGAAAGCTCCCGCCGCTCGTGCCCCAGACGCAGCATGGTTCGAACAAAGTTTTTGCCGTTGATCCCGAACACCCAGGAGGTGCGCACGATGAAAAATTTGTCGCAAATATCCATAACCGCCCGCTCGCCCGCAAGCTTTGACGCGCCGTAGACATTGAGCGGTTCTACCGGATCGCCGGTCTCAAAGGGGGCATTCCCCCGGCCGTCAAACACGTAGTCGGTACTGATGTACAAAAGCTTCGCGCCGATTTCCTTGCAGACCCGGGCGATATTCTCCGTGCCCCGCGCGTTGACGGCAAAACACAGCTCACGGTTGTCCTCGGCATTGTCCACCGCAGTATACGCCGCGCAATGCATGACGGCATCAGGCGCGTAATTGCGGATATATTCCGCAACAGCAACGCTGTCGGTCAGGTCGAAATCCTCAACGTCCACGCCCCGGCAGTCTATTCCCCGCCGGTTCAGTTCTTTGACCGCGTCATAACCCAGCTGGCCTTTGACGCCGGTAACCAAAATTTTCATATTTATATTTGCCTGCATTAGTATTCCCCTCTGAATTTGTCCGCGTAATACGAAATAAATTCGCCGTTGGTGGGTTTGCCTCTGGTCGGATTGATCGGCGCGGTGTAGTATTTGTCCAGAGTTTCCGCCGGCATATCATTCCACGCGGAAGTGATCGCGTTGCGGATTCCCCGCTCGACGGTTTCGGTTTTCTTGCGGAACTTCTCCGCAACTCTGGGGTAGATCATTCTGGTGAGCACCCTTTTTACGTTATCGCTGTCGAGGTAGTCGCGCTGTATAATAATGGCCTCGATCAGATATATCTTTCCGTCTACGTTCGGCTTTATCCCGACAAGCGCAAGCTCGGCACTGATGCGGGTTTTCAGGCGGTTGGTCTTGACCGAATCCGGATCAACCGGGGGTGCTTTCGAAATCGAAACCGCGATTGTTTCGTCCACGACCGAGCCGCTCTGTTCGTGGCGGATAAAATATTTCTGAACCCGGCGCAGGAAATCGACGACCTTTTTGGGGCCGTAATCCGACATGCTTTTGATAAAGACAAAATCCGCGCCGTTATCACGTATGCTCTGCAGAGTAGGCCTTGAGGTGGTGTTGGTGGTGACAACCACATAAGGGCGGAGTGGAAGATTGATGCTGCGGATGTTGAACAGAAAATCAAGCCCATCCCCCTCGTCCAGCTCCAGGTCGAGCACAACGGCGTCCGGCAATGTGTCTCTGGCGGCGGCGAGCGCGGCGGTCGAGCCGTCACAAACCTTGACAAGACTTATGTCTTCGGTGGAATCAACAAAGTCGCGAAAACTGTTGACCTCAAAGGGATCGTTTTCGACAAGCAGGATGCGTATTTTTCCGCTTTTGTTCACAGCTCTTCCCTCCCCCCCAAATATATTAATCTGCTATTTACATTTTAGCATATTAGTTCCTATTGTCAAGTAAAATATTGTTCCGATTTGCAATATTTTTAGAATTTTACTTGGCAAGGTCGAAAATTTGTCGAAATAGATCGACAATCTGCCGCGCACGGGAATCCCTGTCACGCGCGCAAAAATTGCCAATAGACATTTCCGGCAAAAAATCGACATTTTTCTTAAAGTGAGGATCGAAAAAAATCAGACGTCATAACGGTTTAGGGAAACTCATGAAAAACAAAAACGCAAAATCCGAAAAGTACCGAACTTTTTCGTTATGAACGGATTACATAATGCGAAACGATAAAAAATTGTACTGTTCTTACCCGTTTTAAATTTTCAAAAAACACCATTTGCTGACACATTGGAGGTGCATAATAAAATTCTGTCAAATAGACTCTGTTTAGCGATACTTTCGTGAGCCACAGTCGCGGAATAAAGTACAAAAGGGAAGAATGATGCGGTTCAAAAGGGGGCAAAACAAAAAATATAAAATTTTTTCGTATTTTTTCGGACATAAATTCGACAAAATACCGATAGACGCTTTTTGTCGAATTTATGCAAGTCATGGCTTGACCAATATTTCTTTTATCGAATTCCAAGATTTCGATAGATACTAAAAAATATGGAAAGAAAAAGTAATGTTTTATTAGAGCCGCAAACCGTTGAAACTATGATATCATGTAGTCACAACACAAACGGAGATGCTTTTTTGAGAGGAGGCGCAACCATGGCCGGATTGTTTCAATTCATTTTCAAGATGTTCTAAATACTACATAACATGGTGGTAAAAAACATGAGCTTATTGCAAAAAGACCTTTCATAAAAATGCGCTCTAAAAATTAGAGTGCATTTTTTGTCGCATGGCGTTATTAATCCGCGTCCTTAGTGTAAAATAATAATTGGCAAAAAGAAAGGGAAACAGATTACTCCGCTTCCCTTGCACACAAAAAATCAGTAAAATTGGTTTGAGAGAATCA
>Ga0123353_10002485_pt1 | contig 22951 bp, 25 predicted proteins | sample TergutLab28metaG_3_FD_92763 | JGI IMG/M metagenome (GOLD analysis project Ga0123353, IMG submission 92763) | Labiotermes labralis P3 segment gut microbial communities from Petit-Saut dam, French Guiana - Lab288 P3 | ecosystem: Host-associated > Arthropoda: Insects > Digestive system > Gut ... | reverse complement strand
GTTCCCGTACGCTCGCGCAATACAGTACAGACAGAGACGCAGGCGGACTTTACTGCCGGGTTCGGAATGGGACCGGGTGTTACCCCGCCGCTATGGCCGTCATACCAAAATGTGGGATACACGGCAACTATATAATCCTTATCGTTGACCGAGGCATTCATTACCGCAACGGACCTCAGAATGAGGACGGGCAGTGATAATATTTGTACTTAACGGGGTTGTGTCGTAATCATGTTACGTGCGCACCGAAGCGATGAACAAATGATGTTAAATCATGGTGAGCAACATAGTATCATTGATGACGGAACTGCGCTTCCCCGCGGACGGGTACGAACTGAGAAAGGCTGAGGGCGGCGACATGCCGTTCGCGGCGGACTGCATGAAAGAAAGTATACTCATGTCAGTACCGGATGATGAAGCGAAGCACTCCTGTCTGTGGATTAACGAGATACTTCACGCGGCATCGATAGCCGCCGAAAAAGAGATGATACGTTCCGAGATGTTCATTCTCGAGAACACTTCCGAAGAAAAAGAAGGCATATTGTGGATGGGCATGTCCAGAGACCAGTTTACGTGCGAGGAAACGGGATATATCCTCGGCCTTTTTTTGAGGAAAGAACTGCGCGGAAAAGGATTGGGTAAAGCACTGATCAAATGCGCGGAGGACTGGTGCCGGAAGAATGAGATGTTTCTTCTGACGCTGAATGCCGGCTCCGCGAATCTCTCCGCAAAAGGACTCTATGAAAGTCTGGGATACAAAGAACGGAGTGTTGTGATGCGTAAACGCTTACATCGATAATCGTACGCGGAAGTACCGATTTTTCACATTTCATGCGACATCCGATATATTTTCGTGCAATAAGGTTAAGACTCAATATCATGATGTCCCTTACGAGGGGGAGGAAATTGCCAGACAGCAAGAAAGAACTTTTTGATGCGATGATATCTTGTAAGGTGCCTGACATAAAGACCGCGGTGGAAAACGCGAGAAATAATAAACTCGTTGCCACGGAGATAATCGATGCCATGGGCGAAGGGATGACGCAGGTCGGTATTCTGTTCGAAAGAGGAAAACTGTTCCTGCCGCATGTGATGAGTGCCGCGGCCGGAATGAAGGATGCGATCAATGTTCTCGGGCCGGAGCTTGCGAAGAGCGGGGACACCGCAAAAAGAGCATCCGTTGTCATGGGAACGGTTCAGGGGGATGTACACGACATAGGGAAATCGATATGCTCGACCATGCTTCAGTGTGCGGGATTCGACGTGCACGATCTGGGAAGAGACGTGCCCAATGACGAATTCATAAAGAAGATCAGGGAAGGATGCACAATGTGCGGAATGTCCTCTCTTATGACAACAACGATGGTCGTTCAGAAAGAGATCATCGAGATACTGAAGGCGCAGGGACTTCGTGACAAGGTCGTCGTCATGGTAGGAGGAGCACCGGTCACTCAGTCGTATGCGGACAAGATCGGTGCCGACATCTACGGAGAGACGGCAAGCGAGACCACCAACAAAGCAAAAGCGATCAAGAGGTGATCATAATGACGGAATTCTACACAAGGAGAGGTGACGGAAAAAGGATCACCATGACGAAGAAGCAGTTCATGGATGATATCCAGGACGGTATGGCAGACGCGGCCGACATGGGCGAGATACCGGTTCTGAATGCGAATGAGGTTGAAACGCTGTTGGAAATACTGATGACCCGGGACAGGATCGTCGGTGTTGAGCCGGGTAACGAAGTTGTATTGACGTACGACATAGGACAGCTGGATTTCACCGGTGACAACGGTAACAGCGGCAACGGTGTCGATGTCGGAAGACTCGAATCCGCAATGCTTCACGAAAGAGCACTCGCAGCGGATACGTTCGAACTTGCTCATGCCGATTACAGCATAAAACCGGTGAAACCGATCATATCGAATGAGATGCAGACGATGGAACAGATCCAGAATCAGATAACGGTTCCGTTCTTCTACGGTGCAATGCCGAATGCCGGTCTGTATTACGCACCGGACGGGCCGTACGGTAACCCGACCGATCTTATGAGAGAGTTCAGAATAGAAGAGGCGATGACCGCCGCGGAGCTTACGGCGGAACATCTGGCAAGGGACATAGAGTACGTTGCGACGAGGATGCAGGCGGCCGGTTCGGATGGGTTTAACTTCGACACTACCGCATCTGCAGGGGATGCCGATTTCGTGGGTACGCTGAAAGGTGCCGAAAAACTCAGGAAAGCGTGTCCCGACGCTTACATAATGATAGGCATGGCGGGAGAATCGATCATGGGTATCCACGGATCGATCGAGTATGCGGGAGAAGCGGTCGCCGGAAAGTACCCTCATCAGCAGGTCAGGTTCGCCGAGAAAGCCGGGGCAAACGTATTCGGACCGGTCGTCAACACAAACACGAGCAAAAGCCTGGCGTGGAATCTGGCACGTTCGGTGACGTTCATAAAAGAGTGCATAAAGGTTGCGAAGGTACCCTGTCACGTGAACATGGGAATGGGTGTCGGCGGAATACCGATGTGTGAAACGGTTCCGCTTGATGCGATCACGAGATGCGGCAAGGCGATGGTGGAGATCGCCAAGGTCGACGGTATATAGGTTGGGGTGGGGGACACCGCCGGAATGGCGATCCCCCACTACATGACCGCCGGAATGGGCGGGATACGATCTGCCGGCGACCTCGTCTCCAGGATGCAGTTCTCCAAGAACATGAAGATCGGAAAGGCCAAAGAATACGTTGCGAAGAAGCTCGGTGTCTCAACTCTTGAGATAGCCGACGAGTATCTCATGAGAGAACTCAGGGAAGAGCTGAAGATCGGCGTTATAACCGGCGTACCGGGAGCTCCGAGGGGAATAGCGGCAAAGATGAACATCGAAAGTATTCTTGACATCAAGATCAACAGCTGTGAGATCTTCAGGAAGAATACCAAGAAATGAACGACACAAAACGGACGGCGCAGACCGTCCTTTCAAACATCTTCGGCGGTATGACGGCAGTGCATACCGTTCTTTCAACTTTTGTTTCCGTGAACGTCACGGCGATGGAAGAACGGCCCGATCCACCCGTCCTCATGTGTGTGCACATAGGTCCATGAAAAATCATCCGCGGTCACATAGATATCCTGATACGGATCAAGGATCTCGGATGTCAGCGGACTTCCGTCCTTCAATCTGAAAGCGGACCGGTCATTTTCCGACAATATGACGCATTCGCCTTTTTTCATTTTGTCGAAACATCCGTTCGCACGCTGTTTGTCTTCACTTTTCAGCCCGCATGAGAACATGTGCCACAGGAATGTTCCGTCGGTAAGACATCTGTTCTCCGTCTCTTTTACGTCCGCGTTTATAAAGAAAGGGGCCTTTCGGCCCCGACCGGTAAAATGGTTTACTTCAAAGCCGCCGTGAACTTCACGACGGCATCGGATGCGTTCTCCGTGTAGAGGTCCGCACCTATATCCGTTGCCCACTTCTGCGTAACGGGGCCTCCGCCGACGTTCGTAAGGATCTTATCCCTTATTCCCGCTTTTTTCAGAAGTCCTTCGAACGTCTTCTGTCCGAGCATCGTTGATGTCATGAGGGCGGAAGTCCCCACCGCAATTGCTTTGTGGTCCTTGCATGCCTGCACAATTTTGCTCAGCTCAACGTCCCTTCCTATGTTGAAAACATTGAACCCCGCGGCCTTCAGCATAATGGCAACTATGTCTTTCCCGATCGAATGGATATCTCCCTCTATTGAACACATGACAACGTTACCCAACCCCTCTCCTACCGATTTGCCTGACTTTTCCAACTCGGGAGTGAGGATCTTAACGGCCGCCTCCAGTGCCGCCGCGGCCGCCATCACGTGCGGTAAGAACAGCTTTTTCTGTCCGAAAAGGTCTCCCACTTCCGTCATTCCGGCCGTGAATCCGTTCTGAATCAGATCAACAAGATCCGCTTTTTCCGAAATAGCCTGTTGTGCAATGGCCGCCGCCTCTTTATTCCGGTAGGCCGTGACCGCATTCTTTGCCTTTCTGTTCAATTCTTCCTGCGACATCTCACTCCTCCTCCTGCTGTGTCTTTGCATATTCCTCATCCGCTTTTTTCACGACGGCTTCCATTGCTTTCAGTCTGTCTGCGGGGATCTCGAGAACCTTGTGGTTCTTTATCACATCTTTGACGATGGCATGGGCAACCTCAACGACATCCTTGCTTCCAGCGGCTCTCCAGTCGCCCAGCATTTCGCGGTTGAACAGGAGCGGCTTGGACTGTATGCCCATGTACTCCATTGTGGAGGGCTGTCCGATGAAATCATTACCCGCACCCACTTCTTTTATGGAATCGATCGCAAGCGTCTTGTCATTTATGACCACGCCTTCCATGGCTTTTTTGAACATCGAGATCATGTCATTGTCGATCACAAGTTGCTCCATGGAGAATGTCATGCCGAGTTCCACCATACCTGCTCCGTATATCGCATTGGCACCTGCCAGGGACGGCAAAAGACCCGTAATGGTCTTTTCATGGGCCGCCTGAGCGTCCGGTACCTTCGCGTCGGTCTATATGCCGGCCACAAAGGTCGGTAAGCCGTAACGCTGTCCCAATTTGGCCACGGATGAACTGATAAGCGCGAGTTCGGGGGCACCCACCGGAGCGGTTCCGTGCAGAAGGTCGAAACAGGTCGTGGACGATCCGCACCAATTCTTTGCCCCGGGTACCGTGAGCTGGCTGAGAACAACGCCGGACAGAATCTCCGCGTTATGCGTAACCAGGGTTCCCGCGATGAACACGGGCGACGTTCCTCCGGACATTGCCATGCTGAGGACATTGACGGGCATTCCGAATCTCGCTCCCCTTATTATGACCTGACAGGCATTGTCGCAAAGTCCCAGCGGGCTGGTCGGGCATATCAACAGTGAGCACAGCGGCATATCGAAGGCCATCTGTTCGTCTCCTCCGTAGAACGCTTTCACAAGCTCCCAGTAGTAATCAACATGTATGCCTACCGGATCGACGTGGTGGAAGTGCTTCGATGTCGATTTGATCGAAATGAACATTTCATGCACGTCCACCATTCCCTTTCCCGCAACGTCTCTTGCCGATACGGGAAGTGAGAAGAAGTCCATGTTATCTGCCCAATCCACCATCTTACCGCAGTTGATCAGGTCCTGCTTCGTTGAATCCACCGTCTCGAATTTCCCGTTCCCGAGATAATTGCACATTTGAATCCCGGTCCCGAAACATGTGTAGTATACTTTTCCCCCGCGCTCCATGGTAATGGCTTTACCGTCACGTCCGTAGAGGTAGAATTTCGAAGGCACGGTTGACAATGCCTTCTTCACTATCTGCTCCGGGATCCTTACCATGTTTGTTTTCTCATCGACGCGGCAACCTCCTTTTCTGAAGATCTCCTGAGCCTCTTTGTCAGTTACCATTATGCCGTTATTTTCCAACACGTCCATTGTCGCTTGGTGCAAAGCCTGAAAGCCGTCTTCGGAAAAAAGATCGAAGCTCAGCCCTTGCAGCATACAGCGGCCGGGATACTGATTCTCATTCATTGTTTTTCCCCCTCCTCTTGTGCGTTTTTCACACATTGAAACATAATAGATGCTGGATATATAACCCTTCTTTGCTGAAAATTGCGGCATTTCCCGCGCGTTCGGAGTTTTCCGTTCTGCACGTTGATATTTAAGCGATAACACACTTCTTAAGACGGAAGTCGGACCGAACGGCACATTTCCCGATCTTCGTCGGAATACATTTATTGTCTGCGAATGCGTACGCTCACGTGAGGCAAATAAAATGGCGACACCGAAGGAATTGGTCATATCTGCATTGAACATGGAAGAAGTGGACCGCATACCGTTCTGTCCGCCCTTTCAGGGTTATTGGGCACTCGGTCTTGCGGGTGTATCCGTGATTGATTCGATAACCGACCCGAAGGCCGCCGCCGGAGCACAACTCGACATCATCAAAAGCTGCGGCCTTGATGCGGTCGAGGCGATGTGGGACTGGCTGCTTCCCGCGGAGGCGATGGGATGTGAGGTGAAGATACCGGAACACGGGACGATACCGACGCTCACGCACATCGTGGACTCGCCGGACGATCTCGGTAAACTGGAACTTCCGAAGATAAAGGACTTCTACCGTTTCGCTTCCGCCGGTGAAACGGCGCGGATCATCGCGCGGAAAGCGGGGAATGAACGTTTCCTTATGACAAGCATCCTCTCACCGTTCACTCTGGCGGGAGAGCTGAGAGGGATAGAGCAGATGATGATGGACTGTATCATCGAGGAAAGTTTTGTACATGAACTCGTGAACGAAGCGTTCAATGTCGTCAGAGCGTTCACCGAGAAGATGCTCGAATGGGATACGGACGCGGTTATCGTATGCGACCCGACGGCCTCCGGGGATCTGATATCCGCCGAAGATTACGCCGGATTCTCCGGAGATTCGATGAAGCGTTTGGGAGGCATCATAAGGAAAGGCGGGAAGACGCACATAAACCACATATGCGGGGACACCGCCGATCGTCTTGAGACGGTCGCAGGTACCGGATGCAAAGCATTCTCAGTGGATACCCAAGTGGACATCGGGGGTGCCGTTGAACAAATGAGGGGGCGCATGGCGATCATAGGGAATCTGGATCCGACGAAGGTGCTGTACTGCGGCACTCCGGACGATGTCAGAGCGGCAACGAAGGAGCTTATGGAAAAAGGAGGGAACAGAGGATATCTGTTCGGGTCCGGGTGTGACATACCCGTGGGTACGAAACGGGAGAACGTGATCGCCGTGGCTGATGCGCTGAACGGCCGCGGTTAACCATTTGCAGAGTACCTTTCGCAGCCGGAACCGACGGTCATGTATTGACAAATCGGCCGGCGCGAGCTCCGCGCAAGTGCCGCACACGTGAATGCGGCGAGTACCGTATCCGTAAGCTTTTCGTTTTCGATGATTTCGCATGTATAATATATCAGACCGGTTGTACCTCCAGCAATCATTTTAACATGAGCTCCATGTATCCGCAAGACCATGGTTGCAGTGGTATGATGAGTACATCGCGATCGTAACGGAGGCTTACAAATGAAAGTTGGAATTATTATGGGCAGCGACTCTGATTTGCCCGTGATGAAGGAGGCGGCCGATTTCCTCGGCGAATTGGGTATCCCATACGAAATAACCATCGTTTCCGCTCACAGGACACCGAAACGACTCTACGAATACGCCGAAACAGCCAGGGACAGAGGGCTGAACGTCATCATCGCCGGTGCCGGAGGTTCCGCCCATTTGCCGGGGATGGTCGCGGCCATCACCACGTTGCCGGTCATCGGTGTGCCCGTTCTGACAAAGGCACTCGGCGGCGTTGACTCGCTGTATTCCATCGTACAGATGCCGCCCGGCATCCCGGTGGCGACCGTTGCGATAAACGGCGCAAAGAACGCAGGCATACTCGCCGCGTCCATATTGTCCGTCAATAATGCGGAGACAGCGAAGAAACTGTCCGAATACAAAGATGACCTCAACTCGACGGTCCTCGGGAAAATCGACAAGCTGGATAAGCTTGGGTATGAAGCTTATATTGCGAAAATGTGACGGGAGACTTCATGGACATAATCAAAAAAAGAATCGGAATCATCGGCGGCGGGCAACTCGGCAAATTTATGATACTCGAAGCCAAAAGACTCGGATTTTACATTGTGGTGCTTGACCCGGCGGCGGACTGCCCCGCGAGCAGCATCTGCGACGAGCAGATCGTCGCCGGTTTTGACGACCGCCAAGGTTATTTTGAACTGGCCGGGCGGGTTGATGTCATTACGTATGAGTTTGAGCATATAAACGCGTCCGTGCTGGATATCTTGGAAAAAGAAGGCCATGTCATATATCCTTCCGTTACCAGCCTTAAGACCATTCAGAATAAATATTCGCAAAAAAAGATTCTGAGCGAGAACGGAGTGCCCGTTCCGCGCTTTGCGAGGATTTCAAGCACGGACGACATTCGGACGCTGGGGCAAACCGAGAATTTCGGCTATCCGCTGATGCTGAAAACCACGACCGGCGGATACGACGGCAAAGGTAACATGCGTATCAGAAACGAGACGGAGATCGAAAGCGCGTATAAGCAACTGGGCGGCGGCAAGAAAGAACTTATGGCAGAGGAGTTTGTCGATTTTGACAAAGAGATATCCATCATCGCCTGCCGCGGCATCGACGGCGGGCGGACCGTATATCCGGTCGCCGAAAACATACATTCAAACAGCATTTTGGATATGACCATCGTCCCTGCGAGAATCAGTGAAGCGGCCGTGTCCAAAGCGGTGTCGACGGCGGACAAAGTGATGGAAGTGTTTGAAGGCGTCGGCACGTTCTGTATTGAGCTTTTTGTGACGAAAGACGGAGAAATATACGTAAACGAAGTTGCACCGCGCCCGCATAACTCCGGGCACTACACCATAGACGGTTGTTTTTCCGACCAGTTTGAGAATCATATACGCGCAATAGTCGGCCTGCCGTTCGGGAGCGTCCGCCTTATATTGCCCACAGTCATGGTAAATCTTTTAGGTGAGAGTGACGGTGCGGCGAAGCTTGAAGGACTCGAGCAGGCATACCTTGACCCGAACGTACGCGTCCATTTTTACGGTAAGAGAGAGTCCGGAACAGGCAGAAAAATGGGTCATTTCACGGTCATGGACGAAACGACAGAAGGCGCAGTCGAAAAAGCGAGGAAGATAAAAAATTTCGTCCGCGTGGTCGGGGTGCGGAACGGATGATCGGAACAGGTCCGAAAAGAAGGATGAGTTCTGCGGAAAGAAACACATCGCGGATCCGTACGGGTTCCTTCAAACTGCTGTTTTCACCAAACCCGAGAACGATGTTCCCTCTGTTCACATTTTCTGTCATGAATATGTGACAGTTTCGTGCTCAGCACGGAACGGGCCGTTCACAACCTATGCATTCAGCACAAAAATTACTAAACACAAAAAGGTAACGTTTATATAGAAGAACTAACTTTAGCCCAATAAAGTTCCGAAATATTGGAGGTATGAAGACTATGGGTATGGGTAACGCACCCATCTTGATACTCAAAGAGGGTACCAAGAGGGATAAAGGAAAAGATGCTCAGTTTAACAACATCGCGGCCGCAAGGACGATATCAGATGCAGTGAGAAGCAGCCTCGGTCCGAGGGGAATGGACAAGATGCTCGTCGACTCGATGGGTGACGTGATAATCACCAACGACGGTGTCACGATCCTGAAAGAGATAGATGTACAACACCCGGCGGCGAAGATGCTGGTGGAAGTCGCAAAGACGCAGGATGCGGAAGTCGGCGACGGTACCACGACATCGGTCATAATCGCAGGCGAACTCCTGAAGAAGGCGATCGACATGGTCGACTCAAGCGTTCACCCGACGATAATCGCAAGCGGTTACAGAATGGCGAACGCAAAGGCGCAGGAGATCCTCGTCGACGTTTCCGCAAAAGTGTCCGTGAAAGATGACAAACTTCTGAAGAAGATTGCTGAGACGGCAATGATAAGCAAACAGGTCAACAACTCGAAAGAGTTCTTCGGCGACCTTGTTGTCAACGCGGTGAAGACGATCGCCGAGAAAGACGGCGATAAGATGACCGCGGACCTCAGAAACATACAGGTTGTCAAGGTAACAGGCGGTTCAATGGATGACACGGTCCTCACGAAAGGATTGATCATCGACAAAGAACCGGTACACCCGTCGATGCCCAGGCTCATCAAGAATGCGAAGATCGCATTGATGGACGCTCCGTTCGAAGTGAAGAAGACGGAGATCGACGCGAAGATAGAGATTACCGATCCCAGTCAGCTCGGCGCATTCCTCGCGGAGGAAGAGAACATGCTGAAGAGGATGGTGGAGCGCATAAAATCGGTAGGTGCGAACGCGGTGTTCTGCCAGAAAGGTATAGACGATCTTGCGCAGCACTTCCTCGCCAAAGAGGGAATATACGCAGCAAGGCGTGTCAAGAAGGATGACATGGAGAAGCTCGCAAAATCCACCGGAGCGGCGGTCGTTAACAAATTCGACGAGCTTGAGAAGGCGGACCTGGGAGAAGCCGGACTCATAGAGGTCAAGAAGATGCAGGATGAGGAGATGACATTCGTCACCGACCTCAAGGACACGAAGGCGGTTTCCATACTCATAAGAGGCGGTACGAAGCACGTTATCGATGAGATCGAGAGATCACTCATCGATGCATGGAGCGTTGTGAAAGTTGCGATCGAAGACGGCATGATGGTCACCGGCGGCGGTTCAACGGCCGTTGAACTGGCAATGGGCCTCAGAGAGTACGCGGCATCCGTCGGCGGAAGAGAACAGATAGCGATAGATGCGTTCGCATCCGCGATGGAGATAATCCCGACGACGCTCGCCGAGAACGCGGGTCTCGACCCGATAGACATACTCATCGAGATGAGGAAGCAGCACAAGGCCGGCAAGAAGCACGCGGGCCTCAACCCGTTCACGGGCAAGGTCGAGGACATGCTGAAACTCGATGTCATCGAACCTTACAGAATAGGTAAGCAAGCCATCAACTCGGCCACCGATGCGGCGGTTATGATCCTCAGGATCGATGATGTCATAGCGGCACGCGGAACGCCCATGCCGTCCGGACCTCCGGGAGGAATGCCGGGCGGAATGGACATGGACGACTAAACAGAAAAAAGGGGGCCAACCCCCTCTTTATTTATATTCAACTAAAGGAGTGTAACTGTATGACTGGTAAGTCTGCGAAGGCGGATGCCGAGGAGATCACGGAAACATTCGAAAAGAGGATAGCGGAGGCGGAAGAGAAAGCCGCCGAGAACATGGATCTCGCAAAAAGGATACAGGCGGACTTCGATAACTACAAAAAAAGGACGCAGAGGGAGAATGAAGAATTCAGAAGGTTCGCAACGGAATCCCTCATTTCCGAAATGTTGGGAATAACGGATGACCTTGAACGCGCCCTGTCACACGCGGACAAGGACAGCGATCTGGCAATAGGCGTCGGCGGCATACGCAACAACCTGATGAAGATCTTCGGATCGAAAGGTTTGACCGAGATACCGACGGACGGGAAGTTCGATCCGAACATCCACGAGGCGCTTTGCGCCGAACCCGGTAATACTGACGGTGATATCACGGAAGTGTTCATGAAAGGATATCGTATGGGAGATCGCGTGATCAGATACGCAAAAGTGAAAGTGACAAAAAAACAAACGGAAGAAGGTGAGCAGGAATGTCAAGAATCATAGGAATTGATCTGGGAACAAGCAACTCGGCCGCCTCTATAATGGAGGGAGGCAGACCGACGATGATTCCGAGCGCGGAAGGAACAAGCGTGGGCGGGAAGGCCTTTCCATCGTACGTAGCATTCACGACCGACGGTCAGCTGCTGGTGGGAGAGCCGGCAAGAAGACAGGCGGTCACAAACCCGAACGGTACGGTAAAGAACATCAAAAGGAAGATGGGTACCGAAGAGACGGTAAAAATTTCCGGTAAAGAGTACACGCCGCAACAGATATCGGCGTTCATACTGCAGAAAGTGAAGAGGGATGCGGAATCTTACCTCGGCGAAACGATATCAAAAGCGGTCATCACGGTACCGGCGTATTTCAACGATAATCAGAGACAGGCGACGAAGGATGCCGGTGCGATAGCCGGTCTTGAAGTGGTGCGCATAATAAACGAGCCGACGGCGGCCGCGTTGGCGTACGGTTTGGAAAAGAGCGGTGTCGAGCAGAAAATTATGGTGTTCGATCTGGGAGGCGGAACGCTTGATGTAACGATAATGGAATTCAGCGACGGTGTCTTCGAGGTGATATCAACATCCGGCGACACGAAACTCGGCGGATCGGATATGGATGAGATACTCACATCATACGTTCTCAAAGAGTTTGAGAAGCGCGAAGGCATCGACCTGTCCAAAGATAACATGGCTTTCTGGAGGATGCGTGAAGCATGCGAGAAAGCGAAGATAGAATTGTCCACGACAATGCAGACCGAGATCAACTTACCGTTCATCAGTTCGGATGCATCGGGTCCGAAACATTTGGTTCAGACGCTTAACCGTTCAAAATTGGAAGAACTCGTGACTCCGATAGTGAGCAAATGCAAAGGGCCGATAGAAACGGCGATGAAGGATGCGAAGCTGTCAAAAGATGACATAGACAAAATAATCATGGTCGGCGGCCCGACAAGGATGCCGATAGTCCAGAACTTCGTGGAGAACCTCATAGGTTCGAAGATACAGAGGGGAATCGATCCCATGGAGTGCGTGTCGATGGGTGCGGCAGTGCAGGGCGCGGTACTTTCGGGAGAAGTGAAAGATGTTCTTCTTCTTGATGTGACTCCGCTCTCGCTCGGAATAGAGACACTCGGCGGCATAGCGACGAAACTGATCGAACGCAACACCACGATACCGACGAAGAAGTCACAAATATTCTCGACGGCGGTTGAAAACCAGCCGTCGGTGGAGATACACGTGGTCCAGGGGGAAAGAGAAATGGCCGGCGATAACACATCGCTCGGAAAATTCAGTCTCGACGGCATACCGCCGGCACCCCGCGGTCTGCCGCAGATCGAGGTAACGTTCGACATAGATGCTAACGGAATAATCAACGTCTCGGCGAAAGACAAAGGTACGGGAAAGGAGCAGAAGATAACGATAATGTCCTCAAACAAGCTCAGCAGGGAGGACATTGACAAGATGGTCGGAGAGGCGGCACAGTTCGCCGATGCGGACAAAGCGAAGCGTGAGAACATCGAGATTCTGAACCAGTCGGAAGCGGCAATATACACCGTACGCAGTTCGCTCAATGAATTGGGCGAGAAGGTGAACAACGAAGAGAGAGCAACCGTTGAAGCGGCAATATCGGATCTGGAAGCAGCGAGAGAAACAAAAGACGGCACTCAGATAAAGGCTAAAATGGAAGCCCTCTACAAGTCGATGGAACCGATCTCCAAGAAGATATATCAGGACTGCGGCACCGACTGCGGTCCCGAATGCGGCGATGAATGCGATACCGATGAGAAAAAGCGCAAAGGTAAGGGCAAAAATAAAAAAGCCGACGGGGACTTTGTGGACGCAGACTATAAGATAGTGGACGAAGAGTGATGCCGAGAGATTACTACGAAATACTGGGCGTGAGCAAGGCCGCGGAACAGGACGAGATCAAGAAAGCTTACCGAAAGCTTGCCAGAGAAAACCATCCGGATGTCTCCAAGGATCCGAAAGAGGTTGCGGAGGAGAAGTTCAAGGAGATCTCGGAAGCGTATGAAGTACTGTCCGATGAGAGCAAAAGAAAGCTTTACGATCAGCACGGACACGCCGGCGTGAAACAGCAGTTCGGCGGAGGCGGCTTCTCATGGGACGACTTCACGCGTTTCGATGACATACGCGACATATTCGGCGGCGGAGGCGGCGGAAGCATATTCGATATGTTCTTCGGCGGCGGAGGTCAACGGAGAACAAAGAGTTCACCGGCACAAGGCGAATCGTTGCGATACGATGTTGCCGTGACGCTGAAAGAAGTTCTTGACGGAAGGGCGGAGGAGATCCAGGTTCCGAAGACCGTCGGTTGCCTTGACTGCAAGGGCACCGGAGGCAAAGACGGCAAAGTGGAGAAATGCGGCCAATGCGGCGGCATCGGTCAGGTGCAGATGGTCCGCAACAGCCCGTTCGGGCGGATAGCGTCCGTCACCGACTGTCCCAAATGCAACGGAACCGGAAAGACATACAAGGAACGTTGCCCGAAATGCCGCGGTTCCGGCCGCATATCGAAAACGAATACGGTGAGTGTCACAATACCGAAAGGTATTGAGAACGGCACAAGGTTACGTATACAGGGCGAAGGAGATGCGGGATACAACGGAGGGCCGCCCGGCGATCTTTATGTCGTTGTAAGAGTGAAAGATGATGCACGCTTCGAACGTGACGGCATAAATCTTTGGACTGAAATCGTAACGACGTATCCGCGTCTGGTTCTCGGCGGGAAAGAAGAGGTTGTGACGCTTGAAGGGGAGACCGCAAAAGTAACGATACCTCCGGGAACCCAGGTGGGTTCCGTACTTCGTCTTTCGGGAAAAGGACTTCCGAAGTTCAGGACGGATACACGAGGAGATCTTTTTCTGCGTGTAAAGATAGAAGTTCCGACAAAGGTAACGGAAGAGGAAAAGGAATGCCTGAGAAAACTTGACGGTAAAACCGCGTCCAAGAAATCCAAAGGATTCTTCAAAAAGTGAACGTCACGTATTTTAGAAAGGAAAATAAAAAAATAAAGAAGGCACGTGAGTGCCGTTTGTGTTTATCTTGTTCTCTTGAAGTACGCATTCACGTTCGGCCTGTACAGCAAGTACAGGACGATGATCGCCAACACGAGTTCCACCAGGCCGAGAGTGTCACCCATGGCCAATGCGAAGGCGTTGATCAGTATTGAGATTACAAGTATGATCACAAGCACGGTTCTGCCGCCTCTGGATCCGTTGAATATAAGGAATGCCAGAAGGAGCGTCAGGATACCCACGACCACGAAGACTCCCGTAACAAGACTCGCTATCATATCGGCAATGTCGTCAGCTATGTCTTCCATTCCCTCTATGATGGGAAGCTCGAAGTCCGTAGCCGCAACGAGGCCTCCCTGAATTAAACACCACACACCGACCGCCGCCACTATTAGAGCTGCTATCACAAGCATCAGCGGTCTGCCTTTATAATCTGAGTTGAGGTCAACCATGTTGTATATAAAAATGTCCACAGATATATAACTAATTGTTTATTGTTTCGTGCTTTCGGAATGACATTCACAAAGGCTCCGAAAGGCGGAACAACGGATCCAGAAGATCCCGGTAAGCGCTTCTGACGGAGTTTATGTCATTGGCACCGAACGTGTACATGGGACCCAGGCGGGAATAATCGCCGATCTTTGATATTGTGATAAGATCATCCGGGTTCAGGGAAGGAAAAGCTTCGGATGCTTTCTTTACCAGTTCGTCGAAGCAGACGAATCTTCCGTCAACGAGGATATCATCTTCTTTTCCGGCCGACCGGAATGAAAGGATGACGGATGCTTCAAACAGTCTTCTCATGACGGAGGCGCATGCATCGTATGATCCGTTCCTGTATGTTTCGTTGATCTGAACGATGAATCGGTCGAACGTCTCACGTCTGCCGCAGAATTTCTCTTCAGGAATAACTTCGATCTCCGCAACGGGATCAACGTTCGTTACGGGGGCGGATTCCCACATATGTCCGTGCTCACGGTTCAGGGTCCGCAGAATGCCGGGAGTGAATGATACCGCTCCGTCAATGCTGACGGTACGGAAAGATTCGCTTTCCTTTACCCGTTTCTTCAATGCGGATTTATCGGCAACGGTGATCTCCGCGTCATCGAACACGTCAAACATCTTCCTGACGTGGAACGAGGTCATTCCTTTCTCTCTGTAAAGGTAATAACAGAGGAGTTCAAATCTTTCGATATCCGTTTTTGCGGTAAGGCCGCAGATGTCAACAAACTCCTTCAATCGCAAGTTGGTCTTATTCATCGTTCCGTCCAAGGTGCGCGAACGCTCCCACAGATGTCCGTATGTCTTATCCAGCGACCTGAATGTCTCTTTTCTGAACCTGACGGCGTTCTCAACCCCGTGCTGCCTGAATGAAATGTATTTATGTATCTCCTTTTTCAGCGAAGACACATCCGGCAGGGCGATCCCGGCATCTTCGTACTTAATGAGTATCTTTTTGATGTAGAAGACCGTCACGCCGTTCTCTTTCGTTTCATGGTAGCACATGAGTTCAAACACTTCGATCTCCGTCTTTGAATTCATGTTGCAGGCATCCGCAAAATCGATCAGGCGCATTTGAACATCGGACGGTCAATCGCACCCTTGAGATATAACCGTTTACGCATTATTTTTCGATAAACAACGAGCATATTATGAAAAGATGGCGCCGAGAGGGAGATTTGAACTCCCGAGGCGTTGTCGCCAGTGGTTTTCGAGACCACCACCTTACCGGACTAGATTACCTCGGCACTGTCCTGCGTGAGAACATCACGCATATTTACATCTTTTTCCCGAGCTTTTCGAAAAACGGTCGCAGGTAACACGGATATCCTGTTTTCCGTGGTTCCCGTACGCGGTTGCATGGTACGCGAGCCGTAATCAGCTTTATTAGATACGTCAGTGTATACAGGCTGCACATAGGTCTAATGTGAGCTTCTTCGGGGGGAAGTCAACTGGAAACCATCAAAAGAGCACTCATCAGCGTGTCCGACAAGAGCGGCATTGTGGAATTCGCGAAAGGTCTGTCTTCGTTGAACATAGAATTGATATCTACCGGCGGGACCTATAATCTTCTCAGAAAGAACGGATTGACCGTAAAGGAAGTTTCCGAGGTGACGGGATCGCCGGAAATGCTGGACGGCCGTGTCAAGACGTTGCATCCGAACATCCACGCGGGCATCCTTGCAAGGCGTGATGTCAGGGAGCACATGGATGCCATCAAAGAGATGGGCATTGAACCCATTGACATGGTCGTCATCAATTTGTATCCGTTCAAAGAGACGGTAATGAAGAAAAACTCAACGTTCGATGACATCGTGGAGAACATAGACGTGGGCGGGCCGAGCATGATACGCGCCGCGGCGAAAAATTACAGGTCGGTGGCAGTGTTAACATCTCCGGATCAATACGATGAGATTCTGGAGAAACTGAAAGCGCACGGCTCATTGGATGAGAAAACGCTCTCAAAGCTGATGGCGGAAGCGTTCATAACAACCGCCAATTACGATGCGATGATCTCAAAAAGAATGTTCCACGAGTTCTGCGAAGGTTTCCCGAAGTCGATACCGATACCGTCCGAGAAGGTCATGGATCTGAGGTACGGCGAGAATCCCGGCCAAAAGGCCGCGTTCTATGCGAACCCGTTCACTCACGGGACGACCGTTGCAAAGTCGGAACAACTTCATGGTAAAGAACTTTCATACAACAACATACTGGATCTTGACAAATCATTGGACATAGCGATGGACTTCGAAAGGCCGACCGCGGTGATAATGAAGCACACAAACCCCTGCGGCTTGGCATCCGCGGACACGATATATGATGCGTTCGTGACATCATACGCTGTTGATCCGCTGTCCGCGTTCGGTTGCGTTATATGTTTGAACAGAGACTGTGACATACGCACGGCGGAAGAGATATCGAAATATTTCGTTGAAGCGGTAATAGCTCCGAACTATGAGAACGGAGTCCTGGAGATCCTGATGCAAAAGAAGAACATCCGTCTGTTGAGGACGAACTCACCGATAGCACCGTCCGAAAGGTTCAGGGAAAACAAAGTGAAGAATGTTCAGGGCGGCCTTCTGGTGCAGACGGATGAAGATGCAAACATAGTTCTTGAGAAGCTCACGGTGGTGACCAAGCGCGCACCGACCGAAGAGGAACTGAAATCACTGGGATTCGCATGGAAGCTTGCCAAACACGTAACATCGAATGCGGTCGTCTACGTGAAAGGCGAACGTGCGGTAGGCATAGGCGCGGGACAGATGAGCCGTGTGGACTCGGCAATGATCGCAAGGGTCAAAGGCGGCGGTGAGACGCACGGAAGCGTAATGGCATCGGATGCGTTCTTTCCCTTCCGCGATGGTGTCGATGAGGCCGCAAAAGCAGGCGTAACGGCAATAATCCAGCCGGGCGGATCCATAAGAGACCAGGAAGCGATCGATGCCGCCGATGAACACGGAATGGCAATGGTCTTCACCGGTTGCCGCGTGTTCCGTCATTGATTCATATTATCGGGAAGTATCGGGGTTTTCTTTTTCATGTGGCCTCCGGGTCCTCCTCTTTCCTCTCTTGCTCTCTCAACACATTCGTCGGAATCGCAAACGAATGCCGCGAAAGCAAAGTTTTTAGCGGTCTTTCCGCAAAATTGACACTCGTGATCTTCGATTTTCATGCTCACGGTATCGAAACGAATTGATTAATCCTTTCTCATGCGAAGAATTGATAAGTCAGCCGTCGTTAACGGGACATGGCACACGCAGACATAGTTTCCGCATTCTCGCTTTCGTCATGCACAAAATGCGGAGAATGCGACAAAGTGTGTCCGAGCGGCCGCAACGGAGGCATCCGCCCGGATGCCGTGGTGTCCGCGATCGTCAATGCCGAAACATCAGATTTATCCAATTTATACGCGGAGGTCTGGAAATGCCTGATGTGTCACCGCTGTTCAATGAACTGTCCGAGAGAGATAGACATCGTCGGTGTGATACGTTCGATAAGATATCTTGCCGCGATGTCGGAAGGTCCTCCTCAAAGGTTCGGCAGGTCCGGAAGCACACTCGCGGCGGAAGGACGCACATTCCCCGTGAACGATCTCGTTAACAAAAAAAGACTGGAACTCGGGCTGAAGGAAATTAAGAATGACATCGAATCGATTGAAGAACTGCGTATCATAATGTCAAAGACGAGGTTTTGCAATGAATGATATAATGCTTTACCCCGGATGCCTCATACAATCGAGATTACCGTTCCTGGAAGCGGCAACAAGATTCATTCTCGATGAACTTAACGTGAAGGCGGATGACATTGAAGGGTTCACATGTTGCATGGAACCGGTCGGATTGAGATCGCTCGGCCCGGAAACGTGGAAGGGCGCTTGCTCAAGAATACACTCGATCGCATCCGGAAGAAAGATAATGACATTGTGCGAAGGATGCAATGTATCTCTCTCGGAAGCGGGAAAGGAATTGTCAACGGATCAAGGCAAACGATCGGTAAGCGATCTCATGAAAGAACTCGGCCGTGAGGTAAGTGTCGCCGAAGTGACAGGGTTACTGGAATTTTTGCACGGTAACCTGGAAACGATAAAAAAGAAAATCGTTACCAAGATCGATTTCGATCTGGCAGTGTTTCCCGGATGCCATTGCGAGGCCGCATGTAAAATGAAAAGGCTTTCCGCGACCGATATGCTGTCCGATATAATTCGCGCGTTCGGAGGGAACCCGATAAGCATCAGAAGGAATCTGTGTTGCGGCGGAGGATTGGCCGGTGTTGACGCCGATCTTGAGAAGAAGGTTATGCAGGAAGCGATATCATACGCCAAGGCCGCCGGTGCGATAGCGGTCGTAACATCATGTCCGTTCTGTTTTCTTCAGTTCGATATGGTGGGAAGGCAGACAACGCTCCATATAGCCGAGATCGTGGCATCGGGAATGGGATGGAAAGAGGACACGCATCGCCATCACCGCACAAAATGATTTTATTTTACGTTCAGTGAGAAATGTATCGCATGAACGGAATGCGTAAGCGAACCCATTGATATGATATCAACGAGACCGACGAGTTTCGCATAATCGGTGACATTCTCTTTGGTTATGTTACCGGAGACCTCTATCACGATGTCTCCTTTTTTCTTGACGGCTTCCGCAATCTCTCTGGTTTTGGAGGGCGATACGTTATCTATCATTATTATGTCCGCACACCCGGTGGCAATGACGGCATCATTGATGTTCTCCACCTCCACCTCAATCTTTTTCGTGAACGGGACCGATTTCAAAGATCTGATGACATTTTCCATGCCGCCGGCAGCCTTTATATGATTGTCTTTCACCAAAACAGCGTCATCCAGCCCGTACCTGTGCGGATCTCCGCCGCCGAGAGCTATCGCTTTTTTGTCGAAGTATCTGAGCCCCGGAGCAGTTTTTCTGGTACCTGATATTTTGATGTCCTCGTTAACCTTCCTGCAAACGTTCAGAACATCGTCGGTCGCGGTTGATATGCCGCTCATTCTCATCATAAGATTAAGCGCGGTTCTTTCAACGGTTATAATCTTCTTCAAAGGTCCGGACAAGGTCATGACGACCGTTCCCTTTCCGATGCGTGTACCATCTTTGACATGTAACTCACATTTTATCCCGTTGTCCGTGAACAGGAACGCCGCTTCCTCAAGTCCCGCTGTCACGGCATCGCTTTCGCAGATAATGTCAGCCTTACCGTTCACATCCGAAACCAAAAGGTCTGTGGTAACGTCGCCGCTTCTAACGTCCTCTTCGAGGAATTTTCGCAACGAGTCCATCGTCACACGTCCAAGGTGAACTTTTCGCCGAGTTTCGGAAGTATGACGTTATATTCATCCTTAAGATCGTTCTCGAAGAACTCGCGGGTCTCCGAGTGCATGATAATGACATTGTTCGGATCGCATTTCCTTATGAATTCAATGAGTTGCCCGTGGTCGGCATGCGCCGAGAAATCATATTTTTCAACTTCGCACTCGATCTTCGCGGGTTCACCGTCAAGCATTATGCAACCGCTTTCCAGAAGCATCCTACCGTTTGTGTCTTCCGCCTGATAACCGACTATGAGGACGGCATTCTTAGGGTTGTTGCGCATGTCCCTGAGATATCCGAGGACCGGACCGCCGTCAAGCATCCCGCCGGTCGTGATTATCACCTCGCCCTTCTTGGACTGTGATCTCATCTGCTGGCTCCTCACTTCCTGGAACGTCCTTTTGGCGCCTTTGAACTTCTTGAAATCCAACAGGTATTCGGGATAGTTCATGTATACGCGCGACACGGACCTCCCCATACCGTCCACCCACATGTCGTATCCCTCATCTTTGAGCAGCAACATGATCTCCTGCGTACGTCCGGTGGCAAAACACGGGATCAATACTTTCCCTCCGCGTCCCGTGACTTCTGCAACCTTGTTCAGAAAAGCTTTCTCCGTCTCTTTCCTCGAAGGATGGAAACGACCGCCGTAGGTTCCTTCGATGAACAGGTTCTCACAATCAACGGGATGAGCGGGACCGACAAGTCTGGTGCTTATGGTGTGTATGTCTCCGGAATACAGTGTCGTGGTATCGCCGGTGATCTTGAACATCGTTGCGCCGGGTATGTGTCCCGCCGTGTGTAATGTAAAATCAAGACCGTCCAATTCTATGGTGTCGCCGAATGTCAAAGGAACGACATTCTTCATCGTCCTGTCGATGTCGCCCTGAGTGTACGGCAGAGGATAGTTCTCCGCCTTTGCGATCTTAAGGCTGTCATTCATCATTATCTCACCGACTTCCGCGGTAAGCGGCGTGGTGAAAAGTTCACACTTGTCGCGCCCGCATATCCTCGGCACCATTCCGCTGTGATCCAGATGACTGTGTGTCAGGAACATGTGGTCAATGCGTGAAGTGCACTCCAGAGGGTATTCCGGAGGTTTGGTGGGACTCATGCCATATTCGAACAGCGATGTTTTGCCGTTACCTTCCATTGTCATTCCCATGCGGCCTATGGCATCCGCTCCGCCCAGGAATCTGAATTTCATTTCCATGAGATATATCTCCTTGTTGTATTGGTTTCCGCTTATGCGGATGATTTTTGTGAAAAGAAGCCGCAGGGGCCTCTTAGGACATGTATGGTTAAAGAGGAAATGCGCGCCCGTGCATCCTCAGTCACTCTGCAAATTACTGCGGTTGTATTTATAATCACTTATAAATTTCTCAATCGTACAGGTTCTTTCATAACGACCGCGTCATTCAATTACATCAGTTCCTTTCAGAAGACAAGGGCCAAGCGGTCGGATTCGGAACAGATGCTGCGGTGCTGACAGCGTGAAATCCATATCAATTCAATGATGTCAAACCATCATCAGAATAAGATGAAGGCGAAGTACAGGCCCATTGCGATCATAAAGACTCCGCACCATCTGCCCACGGTTATCGCTTTTTTCAGTCCGAGCCATCTGACCGTATCCGGTGTGGTAAAAGGCAGGAATATGATCAATACTCCCCAAATGAAAAACATTGCTCCCAGAAAGAATGATATGTAATCAAGGAAGATGAAGCCCGGAATCATGAGAAAGTGCGGAAGGATTATTCCGAGGATGAACAATTTGAAGTATTTATTTGCGAAAGCGGCGAATTCGTAGGTCTTCTCTCTGCATTCATAGCTGCAAAAGTCTGTCGTGTGGTCCGCTTTACAATATATGCACTTTGTTGAGGTCATGCACTCTATGCTCTTCGGACACGTTCCGAAGCAATTCGTTTTACAATGTTTACATTTTGCCAAGATGCCACTTGAAAACAGTGATGCCGATATCTGTCATAAAACTTGCCCTGATTCAGCGGAACACCGTAATTTCAGGGCCGGATGCATTCATATTGCAAACGGGAGTTACGGATATTATGAACAGGATGCGTTGCCCTTGGGCGGAGAACGATGAAAAGATGTCCGAATATCACGACAATGTATGGGGTGTACCGGTGCATGACGATCAGAAGCTTTTCGCAAAACTCTGTCTGGACCTGATGCAGGCCGGTCTCACATGGCGGACGATCCTTTACAAACAGGAAAATTTTGAAAAGGCATTCGATGACTTTCACGTAGAAACGGTCGCACGCTACGATGAGGCGAAATTCGAAGAGCTGATGCGGAACGCCGGGATAGTACGTAACGGAATGAAGATCCGCGCGATCATAAACAATGCCGACCGTGTGTTGGAGATACAAAAGGAGTTCGGCAGTTTTGATTCTTACCTGTGGGGTTTCACGAACGGAGAAGTGATCAAAAACCATCGGAAGACCATGGACGAGATACCATCTTCAAGTTCATTGAGCGATAAGATCAGCAAGGATATGAAAAAACGCGGCTTCAAGTTTGTCGGAACAACGATCATTTACGCTTTCCTTCAGGCGGTCGGGATCGTGAACGATCACCTGACAGATTGTTTCCGCAACACCGGTTCATCGACCGCGTCGTGATATCCGCACAGTCTCCGCAGATTATTCAGCACGACCTTCCGTCCGTCGGGCGAGGATCAAGGAACATATTCCCGTGACTACTGTGTCGGATAATTACTGACCTCTGAATTTCTTGAATCTGTTGAACGTATGCACCTTGCAATCTATTTCGTTCTCTATGCGTTCGGGATCGCGGGAATGTACGGACTGCCCCATCAGCCT
>Ga0123353_10002483_pt1 | contig 22957 bp, 23 predicted proteins | sample TergutLab28metaG_3_FD_92763 | JGI IMG/M metagenome (GOLD analysis project Ga0123353, IMG submission 92763) | Labiotermes labralis P3 segment gut microbial communities from Petit-Saut dam, French Guiana - Lab288 P3 | ecosystem: Host-associated > Arthropoda: Insects > Digestive system > Gut ... | reverse complement strand
TAGCGCCTGCGGCGCGGCGCCGTCGCTTCGCTGTGTTCTTCCAAAGGTAACATCTAAAGGAGGGTTGTATTATGATGGTTAAACTACTGAAAAACGATTTGATCCAGACCGGGCGCAGCTTTCTCTGGCTGCTGGCCTGCGGCATTGTGGGCGGCGGCCTGGGCGCGCTGCTCACCATGAAGCAGGGCATCGGCTTGGGGCAGGCCATGGTCGCGCTCGTATGGAACTTCCTGATGTTCAGCGGCTCGCTGCTGCTCATGGCGCTGGGCCTGGTGATCATCCTGGTGAGCACCAACCGTTCGCTGTTCACCGAGCGGGGCTACCTCACCTTCGCGCTGCCCGTTTCCTCCACGCAGATGCTTTTTTCAAAGTTCGCAGCCAACGTGCTGCTGATGCTGCTGGTCACCGCCGAGGTGGGTGCCCTTTGGGCCGTCACGGTCGGCAACATCTTCCGGCTGCCCGGCAACGTCAGCCAGGGCGTATCCGACCAGCTGGGCATGGAGGATTTTACGAGCCAGCTGGCCTCGTTCGGTCTCAGCGACATGTTTCCCTCCCTTGTGGATGTCCTGAAATACCTGGGCTACGTGCTGGTGGTCGTGCTGATGTTCATGATCCTGGCCATGATGATCGCCCTGTTCGTGCTCACTGTGAGCCACGTGCGGCCCTTCCAGGCCAGGCCCGGATTTTTCATCCCTCTCTTCCTCGTGCTCGTCTCCGTCCTCATCGCCTTTGGGGACCGCTGGATCACGGACTACGCCAAGCTCAACGTTACGCTGCACTTTGGCGGCGGCATGGTGGGGGACGTGGGCATCCCGCTGAACCTGGTCCACGTCTTCGTTATGCTGGGCTTCAGCGCCGTCCTGTTCGGCGTGACCGATTACCTGATGAGCCGGAAGATTTCGCTGAAATAGATGCAAGAAGCAAGAAGCAAGAAGCAAGAGGCAAAGAGAATCGGAATCTTCGGCGGCAGCTTCAATCCGCCGCACCTGGGGCACCTGGCCGCCGCGCGGTTTTTCGCCGAAACGCTGCGCCTGGACCGGATGCTGATCGTCCCCGCGGCCATTCCTCCGCTGAAAAGCGCCTGCGGCGTTTCCGGGGAGGACCGTCTGGAACTGTGCCACCGGACTTTTCCATACGAGATGTCCGATATTGAGGTCAGACGGAGCGGCGTGAGCTATACCGTCGATACCCTGCGGGAAATACAGGCGCTGCATCCCGGCGCGCAGTTGTTCCTGCTCATCGGCGCGGACCAGGCCGCCGATTTCACCCGCTGGCGAAATTGGCGGGGCATATTGGAGATGTGCACGGTGTGCGCCCTGCAGAGGGATGCCGCGCCCCTGCGGACCGATCTGCCCATCCGCATCCTCGAGGGCTTTATGCCTGTGGCGATAAGCTCCACGCGGCTGCGCAGGCGCCTGCTGCTGGGGGAGGACTGCGCCCCCTGGCTGGCTCCGGGCGCTTTGGACTATATCAACGAAAAGCGTCTGTACCGGCCGCTGCCGCCGGAGCGCATCCGTCACAGCCGCTGTGTGGCCGAAGCGGCGCGGGCCCTGGCCCTGCGATACGGCGCCGACCCCGAAAAAGCCTGTTTGGCCGGGCTTCTGCACGACTGCGCGAAGTATCTCTCTTTTGAAGAGCAGGAAGCGCTCTGCGCGCGCTACGGAAAGCCCTTCACGCAGCACGAGCGCGCCGCGCCCCGGGTCTGCCACGCCTTCGCGGGGGAGGCCTATGCCGCCTTGGAGCTGGGCACCGCCGACGGGGAGGTGCTTTCCGCCGTGCGGTGGCACACCACGGGCCGCGCGGGAATGACCCCCCTGGAGGAAGCCGTGTTTGTGGCGGACCTGATCTCGGCGGACCGGGACTACCCCGATGTGGACAGGGTGCGCGAGCTTGCGCGGGAAGATTTGCACGCCGCGAGCATATATATACTGGAATACATTTTTGCCAAGCTGAGAGAACAGGGGAAACCTCCGCACCCGGATTCTCTCGCCTGGTACGAGCAACTGTCAACGACCAATTGAAGGAGCGCTTTATGCAGTCATTAGACCTCGTAAAAGCAATCGCGCAAATCCTGGACGACAAGAAGGCCCGGGATATCACGGCGATCCACACCACGGAGCAGACCATCCTCGCCGACTATTTCGTCATCGCCTCGGCTACCTCCTCCACTCACCTGAAGGCCCTGTCGGACGAGCTGGAATTTGAGATGAAGCGGAAGGGCCTGTTCCCCCGGGGCGTGGGGGGCCGTGCCTCCGGCTGGGTCCTGCTGGACTACGGCGCCGTGCTGGTGCACCTCTTCCTGCAGGAGCAGCGGGAATACTACAACCTGGAACGGCTGTGGGAAGACGGCGAAAAGGTAATCGTGCCATGATCATAAAAAATCCTGTCATTGACGCCATCCTGTCGCGCCAGACCATCCGCGAATACAAGCCGGAGCAGATCAGCTGCGAAGCGCTGGAAACCCTGGTACAGACGGCCCTGCGCGCTCCCAGCGGGCGCAATTCGCAGCCGATCCACGCACGGTTCTTCCAGAACGCCGAGGCGCTGCGGGCCATGCAGATCGACTTCAAGAACATCGTGGGATGGGATACCCCCGTGCACACGCGCAGCGAGAAAAACCCCTTCTATCACAACGCGCCCACCTTTGTGTTTCTCTTCGCCCCGGGCGACAGCCGCATGGAGGCCGGGCTTATGGCCGGGAACATCTGCGTCGCCGCACAGGGTCTGGGGCTCAGCACGGTGATCGTGGGCAGCGTGGGGGCCCTCTTTTCCGACGAAGCCTGCGGCTCCAAATGGAAGCGCGCGTTGAACATCCCGGAGGAATATCAGTTTATGGTGGGCATCGGCGTGGGCTATCCGGACGAGGCGCCGGAGATGAAACCCAGGAATGAAGAGCAAATCCAAGTGATTTCTTGAGGAAAATAAAATGCTTTACACCAGCACCCGCGACAGCAGTGTGCAAGCCACCTCCTTCCAGGCGATCGCCCAGGGTATTTCCGGAGAGGGCGGCCTGTTCGTGCCCGAGGCGATCCCTTCTCTGAATCCGTCTAAAATCGAAGCCCTGGCCGGGATGGATTACACCGGCCGGGCGGAATATATACTATCTAAATTCCTCACGGCGCAGGGCGGCTGGGAAGGCGAGTTGAGGGACTGCGTATGCAAAGCGTATACGGACCGCTTCAGCGATCCCGCCGTCGCGCCTGTAAAGCATCTCGGCGGGAACGACTACATGCTGGAGCTGTTCCATGGGCCTACAAGCGCCTTCAAGGACATAGCCCTGCAGTTGCTGCCCCATCTGCTTACCGCTTCGGCAAAGAAGATTCAAAGCGGGAAGGAGATCGTCATCCTGGTGGCGACCTCGGGGGATACCGGCAAGGCGGCCCTGGAGGGCTTCCGTGACGTGCCGGGGACGAAAATCGCGGTGTTCTACCCCAGCGAGGGCGTCAGCGCCATGCAGAAGCGGCAGATGGCCACCCAGGAGGGCGGGAACGTGCGGGTCGTGGGGGTGCGCGGCAACTTCGACGACGCCCAGAACGGCGTGAAGGCGATCTTTACCGATCCGGCGATTCTGGCCGGGCTGGCGGCGGAGGGCCGCGCGTTTTCCTCGGCCAATTCCATCAACTGGGGCCGCCTTGCGCCGCAGATCGTCTACTATGTCAGCGCCTATTGCGACCTGGTGAACCGGGGCCGCATCGCATTGGGTGAGCCCGTGCACTTCGCCGTGCCCACCGGCAACTTCGGCAACATCCTGGCGGGCTACTTCGCCAAGGCCATGGGCCTGCCCGTGGGAAAACTCATCTGCGCCTCCAACCGCAACCGCGTGCTCACCGATTTCCTGGAAACCGGCGTCTACGACCGCAACCGGCCCTTCTACGCCACCAGCGCGCCCTCCATGGATATTCTCATCTCCAGCAACCTGGAGCGCCTGCTCTGGCTGGCCGCCGGGCGGGACAGCGGCCTTGTGGCCGGATGGATGCGTCAGCTGGCTCAGTCGGGCCGCTACGAAATCCCCCCCGCCATGCTGAAAAGCCTGCGCGCGAGCTTTGAAGCCGGCTGCTGCGACGAGGCGCAGACCGCCGCCGCGATCCACAGGGCCTGGCATGACCGGGGCTACTTGGCCGACACCCATACCGCCTGCGCCCTGCACGTGCTGGACGAATACCGCGCCCGCACAGGCGACGAGACCCCCTGCGTCGTGGCCGCCACCGCTAGCCCCTTCAAGTTTGCCGCCGACGTGCTGCAAGCCGTCACGGGCCGCCCCGCACCTGCTGATGAATTCGCCGCTCTGGCCGCCCTAGAGGCCGAAACGGGCCTGCCGTGCCCCGCGCCCCTGGCTGGGCTGGAGGAAAAGCCCGTGCGGTTCACCGAGGTTTGCGAAAAGGGGGAGATGGCGGACTTCGTCAGATTTTAGACGCTAGACATCAGACAATAGACACGCCCGGCCGGAACCGGGCGTGTTTCTATTCATGCCTTGCTCAACATGATGCAGCCATTGAGGATATCCTCCGCAACACGAAATTGCTCCGGCGATAGGAGGCTGAGTTTGTGCGCAATGAGAGCGACATCCTTTTCCCCTATGAAGCCTGTCAATATATAATCCGCGCTGACTTCAAGCGCTTTGCACAGCTTCAGCAGGTTTTCCGGGCGAATTGCCTTTTTGCCAAGCTCTGCGGTCGAAATCATCTGCGGCGTGACCTCCATCCGTTCGGCCAGTTCGTCCTGTGTGAGCCGCATTTGCTTCCTGCGCTCGGATATGCGTCTGCCCATGTCTTTCAATAGTTGTTCGCTATCAACCATAGGTTCACCTCCTATGGTATTCATTATAACAACCGTATAAAAATATTTAAGCGACCATAGTTGACAAAACACAACCATAGTGATATAATGTGATTACCAAAATTTTGAAAGGAGCGATATTATGGATAAGCAGACAAATGAAAAAATTTATCTGAAGAAATGCATATCCCTGTGTGTAACCCTCCTGTGCGTATACGGTATTCCGCAAATTTTCACTCGTATTTTCGTTTCTCTTTTCTCGGTTCATAGAAACATGCAATGGTTCAAGACTACACTTTTGGTTTTCAGCTATTTACAATCTTATGCTTTACTCGCTTGCGCCATCCTGCTCATCATCTTCCTCTTCAAACGGAGCAGAATCTGCAAAAGCTGCAAGGCATGGAACTCCATGAAAAAGATAAACGTCGAATTGGTTGGCCGCCAAGCCACGACCATCAGAAAAACAGCGCAAGTCAAAACAACCCATCATGATTATATGGGCAATGATATTGGCTACAGCACAAGCGAGGTGCCATACGACGCACAGGCTGAATACCGAACCTATCGACACACATTTCGGTGCAACCAGTGTGGCCACACGACACATAGCAATCGATCTGCATTGTTTGGTGCTTGACAATTGATTCATCCCTCAAATAAAGAGTATCACAGGCTTACGGGCCCGTGATACGCTTTTTTGCGAGGCACTATGACCCTACAGCTAAATCTCCTCAAAATCGTTGGCCCCGTGCTTGCACAGCGGGCACACGAAATCCGCGGGCAGGCTTTCGCCCTCGTAGATATAACCGCAGATTTTGCATCGCCACCGCCGGGTTGCGGTCGGAAGACGCGAAGCGGGTGCCACCGGCGCAGCCGGCTTGATGTCCGCGTGGTAATCCGCGTAGGTGATGGGCGGCAGCTTCAGCAGGCGCTCGGCCTCCGCCATGTCCGCGAGGAACCACGTGTGCGAGCCCAGGTCGGCGCTCTGCACCACCTGGCACGAAAAGCGAGCGCAGGCCATCTCTGTCAGATAGGGCAAGCCCTGGCCGTCCAGCGCCCAGGGGAACGTGCCGTCGAACTTCTCGCAGTCCCGGCCCGAACGGAAGCCGAAATGCTTGAACAGCCCGAAATCAGCGCCCCGGCACAGCACCGAGGCGCTGAAGCGCCCCGTGGCGGCGACCATGTCGTGGGTGAGGCCGGCCTTATTGAGGATCAGGGTCAGGCGGGTGTCGGTGGCCTGCATGAGGGTGTTGGAGATCATGCCGTTCAGCTTGCCGTCCTGGGCCGCGCCGACGACGAACAGGCCGTAGCTGAGGGTATAGAGGGCGGATTTGTCCATGGGAGCGCTCCTTTACTGTGATTTTATTTTTTGCAGCGCCCTGTGCAGCCTCGGGACCGCCGCCGCGCACAGGGCGGCTTTGGCGATATCCCCGGGCAGATAGGGCAGCACATAGGTGACGAGGGTGAAGCGCAAGCCCAGGCCCGCCGCGTGCATCAGCCAGGGCACGCCGGGCAGATAGACCGCGATGATCCCCAGCAGCAGCGCCGGGACCAAAACCCTGTACGAGCGGCCCAGTTTATCCAACAGCAGGCCCACCGCCAGGGCCGAGAGAACATAGCCCCAGACGAAGCCGCCCGTGGGGCCAAGGAGTGCGCCCAGGCCGCCCCTGAACCCCGCGAAGACCGGCAGCCCCGCCGCCCCCATGGCCGCGAAGAGCGCCTGACTGAGCGTGCCCCACTTCCAGCCCAGCAAGCCTGCCGCCAGGAATACGGAAATCTGGGTGAGTACCGCAGGCACCAGGCCCAGAGGGAGGCTCGCCTGGGAAAGCGCCGCGCTCAGAGCGGCGAACAACGCGCAGAGGACGGGATGGATCAATGAATTCCGCATGGCTTTATTATACAGCCGCGCAGGCAGAAAGTCAAGACGGGTTTTCTGCGCCTCCCAAAAATTCCCGTATGGAAATTTGCACGGAAAGCCTTGACAAAACCCATGTATCCATGGTAATATATTACAAATACAAAATATAAATCCAGTATAACACATTTGATTTTGGCGGCTGCAAGGGGTTTTTTGCGTGGAGACATGTTTTTTGGTGGGGGCCGCGCCGGAGGCGGCGCGCATCGCCGTGCGGCCCGGTGATTATGTCATCGCGGCGGACGGCGGCTGCGACCATTTGCGGCGCTGGGGGCTTTTGCCCGACTTCGTCGTGGGGGACATGGATTCCCTGCGCTCCGGCCTGCCGGAGGGGATACCCTGCCGCGCTGTTCCCGCCGAAAAGAACGAGACAGACATGGCCCTGGCCCTGTGGGAGGGCTATGCCCGGGGCTACCGCCGCTTTGAGATGGTGGGCGGCGGCGGGCGGCCCGACCACACCGTGGCCAACCTGCAGCTGCTGGTGCGGGCGGCGCGCCATAGCGCCTTTGTGCTGATGCGCGACGGCGGCTTCTGTGTCACGGCCATCGCCGAAACCGGCGAGTTGCGCCTGCGCGGCACGGGGACCGTCTCCGTGTTCGCCTGCTGCGAAGAGGCCCGGGGCGTCAGTATCCGGGGGATGAAATACGCCATGGAAAACGGCGTGCTGCGGGGCGATACCCCACTGGGCGTCAGCAATGCCCTGGAGGACGCCGAAGGGCTCATCACCATGGAAAGCGGCGCGTTGCTGGTGTTCTGGGAGGAGCGCGCCATCGAGCCGCTTGTGAATATTTAGACGCTTCGCGGCTGGAGCCGAAAGCAACTTAAAACCAAGGAGAACAACCATGCGCTATTGTCTGATCGGCTGCGGGCGGGTTTCGCCGGAGCATATACGGGCGGTGAGGCATAACGGCCTGGAAATCACGGCCCTGTGCGACATCGACCCGAAGAACGCCGCGGAGAACCTGCGCGGCGCGCAGGTGGACGACGTGCCGGTTTATCGGGACTACCGGGAGATGCTGGAGGACGAGCAGCCGGAGCTCGTGGCCATCGCCACACCCAGCGGCCTGCACGCCCAAATGGCCCTGGACTGCCTGGCGGCGGGAGCCCACGTGATCGTGGAAAAGCCCATCGCCATGATTCTGGAGGATGCGGACAGGCTCATCGAGGCGGCGGATAAAACCGGCCTGGTGGTGTGCAACAACCTGCAAAACCGCTTCAACCCGGCGGTGCGGGCCCTGCGGGAGGCCGTGGAAACCGGGCGCTTCGGGCCGATTTATGCCGCCGCGCTGCAATTGCGCTGGTATCGCGGGGAAGACTATTACCGGCAGGCGGCCTGGCGGGGCACCCGCGCCCTGGACGGCGGGGCCATGATGAACCAGGGCATCCACGGCATCGATTTGCTCAACTGGATGCTGGACGGCCCGGCGGAGATCGCGGCCCTCACCGCCCGCCTGGCCCGCGATATCGAATGCGAGGATATCGGCGTCGCGGCGGCGCGCTACCGCTGCGGGGCATTGGCGTCCATCGAGTGCACCACCACGCGCTACCCCGGCGCGGAGGAGGAGATCGTCGAGATCAGCGGCGAGCGGGGCTGCGTGCGCTTGGGCGGCATCGCCGGGCACGTGGTGGAAACCTGGTGCTTCGACGACAACGCGCCCGGCGAGGAGGAGGAGATGCGCCGCCGCCACTGCGTGGAGCCGGAGACGGTCTATGGCCACGGGCACAGCCTGCTTTACGCGGACACGTTGCGGGCCATCGCAGAGGGCAGGCGGCCCCTGGTGGACGCCCGGGCGGGCCGCGCGGCCCTCGCCGTGGTGCTGGGGGCCTACGAAAGCGCTGAGACGGGAAGGGCGGTCGCTCTGTAGGGGCGGTACGCTAGGGCGTGCTGGGAGAAAGTGTCACTAGCACATTTCCGGCCCCCAGCAAGCCGCCCGTGATAAACTTCATTTGTAAGCCCGGGTGGCTTGCAAGCCACCCCTACAGCATTCCAAGGAGTCAAACATGAAATCTATCCATATAAAACGAACCGGGTCACTGCTGCTGAGCGCCGCGCTGGCCCTTATGTTGTTGCTGGGCGGCTGCGGGCCCCGGGGCGCGAAGGTGCTTCCCCTCAAGCCGGGCGGCGGCCCGCCGGACATCGACGCGCCTGGCAAGGGGCCCCATACGGCGGTATCCACCGTGAAGGGTACCAGGGAGGTGGGGCGCTCCGGCTGGCTGCGGCTGATTCTGGACGAAGACAGCAAGACGGTCAGCGTCATGGGCTACGACGACACGGCGGAGTGGTTCACCCTGCCCCGGGTCACCTCCACACCCCGGGCCAACGCGGGGGCCTGCGCCGTGGAGGCCGATATCGTGGTGGGCGGCGTGCGTGCGCGGCTCAATTCCCAGGACCACGCCGTGGCCTACGACAGGGCGGAGATCGAGATCCTGCGGGGCGAGGACGGGAAGGATATCGGCGTGCAGGTGGACTATACGCTGTGCCAGAACGCCGCCGTGGCCGCGAAAAAGAGCTTTGCGCAAAGCGACGTGGCCTTCCTCGTGCGCGTGCTTTATTATTTAAAGGACGGCAACTTCTGCGTGGAGGCCTGTTGGAAGAACGCCTCGGGCAATGCGGACGCCTTCATCGAAAGCCTCGGGCTCATGGGGCGCTTCGGGGCCATACGCAGCCCCGGCAGGGATGATTTCATCCTGGTGCCCGACGGCTGCGGCGCGCTGCTGTATCCCGGGCGGGGCGCCGAAGAGGGCGCGCCGAAGCCGAACCTGCGCTTCGCGGTCTACGGCGAGGACCCCACCTGCCCGGCTGCGCAAAACACCGATACCCTCTGGTGCCGGGACGCCGACGGCCGGGCCCTGGCCGCCAACGCGCCCGTCTTCGGGGTGCGCAGCAAGCAAACCGCCTTTGTGGCGGTGATCGAGAAAGGCGCCGCCCTGGCGGCCATAGAGGTGGAGCAGGATATCCCCGGGGAGGTGCCTCAATACGCCGTGAGCTCCCGCTTCACCGTCACGCCCACCACCCTGGACGAGGACGGCGGCAATCTTTACCGCGCGGCGGAAAGCTACGGCGAAATCGGCGGGGACGGCCGGACGGTGAAGCTGTGCTACCGGTTTTTCAATGGCGAAAGCGCCAACTTCAACACCATGGCCATGGCCTGCCGGGAGCAGCTCATCGCCTGCGCCGTGCTCTCCTCCACCAAGAGTGTGCAGGGTGCGGGCTATGTCCCCCTGAACCTGACCCTTCTGGGCGCTGCGGGGGGGATAGGCGGGGGACGCGCGCTGACCACCTTCGACCAGGCCCAGGACATCCTTTCGCGGCTGAAGAACAGGGGCGTGGACCATATCAACCTGCGCGGCGCGGATATGCTGGGCGGCAGGCCGGAGCGGATATCCCCCCGGCTGCGCCTGGGCGGCGCCACGGGCCTTGCCTCCCTGCAGGAATACTGCGGGAACCAGGGCTTTTCGCTGTTTATGGACGCGCGGGTGTTCCCGGCGGGGGGCAGCGCCGCCTCCCGGGCTGCAAATCTGCATGGGCAGACCCTGCGGGCGCGGCTCCCCGGCGCGCTGCCGGGAGTGTCCACCGCCGCTTTGCGCGGCGCACGGAGCATGCCCCTGGGCGTGCGCGCGCTGCTCAACCGCCTGCGGGACTACCGGACATCCGGAATCTCTCTGGGCGACCTTGGCGGCCTGCTTTATACGGACTACGTCGGCGGCGGCCGGGAGGAGATCGCGGCGCTGCTGGGGGAGCAATGCATGCCCGCGCTTTCCGCCCAGTGGCTTGTGATGCTGGATACCGGCTATTTCCACGTGATCCGCGCGGCGGACGTGGTGGTGAACCTGCCCTTCGGCACCCAGCTGCCCGCCGCGGCCGAAAAATCCGGCGGCTCCCTGCGCTATACCGCCGTGCCCCTGCTGCCCATCATCCTGCGCGGCAGCATGGAGTATTCCGGCCCGTCCCTCAACCTGGAGGCGGACAGCCATGCGGCATTTCTGCGCGGCATATCCTTCGGGGCCTGTCCGGCCTACACCTGGATCGCCGACAACCGGGATATGGAGGATCCGCTCTATTTCGAGCGCCACCTGGAGGAGGCCGTGGAGATCTATGCCCGGGCCAACGAGGCTCTGGCCGGCCTGCGCGCCGACCGTATCACCGCCTACAGCTGCGACTTTGACGCCGGCGTGACCACCACCCAATTCAGCAGCGACGCGGTGATTTACGTCAACTTCAGCGGCAAGGAAGTGACCATCAACAACATTGTCATCCCCGAGGGGGATTTTGTGCGCATCGGATGAATAAATATAATGCTGAATGCATAATGCTGAATTGTCTTCGACACAGCGCCTGCGGCTCATATAATTCAACATTCATAATTCAGCATTGCGAAAGGGGTGGGCCCTATCGAAGACCTGCGGGAGATCCTGCGGCAGTTCCGGCTGGAGGAGGCGTATCCGGAAATTCTGGAACCGACGGAGCTGCCGGGCGGCTACATCAACAGCACCTACAAGATCGAGGCCCGGGGGGCTGTATCCCGGCGTTACATCCTGCAAAAGATCAATACCTTCGTCTTCCGCCGCCCTGTGGAGCTGATGGAGAACGTCGTCAGCGTCACGGGCTATATCCGGGGCAGGATCGCGGCGGGGGAGGGGATTCCGGGCCAGCGCACGCTGACCGTCTATCCCGCCCTGGACGGCGCGTGGATGCACATCGATGCCCAGGGGGGCTGCTGGCGTTGCTATAACTGCGTGGACGACGCCTATTCGCCGGAATCGGCGGCCAGCGAGGGCGAGGCCTACGGCGCGGGGAAGGCCTTCGGGGCCTTCCTGCGCATGCTGGACGGCTACCCCATCGAGGGCCTGCACGAAACCATCCCGGATTTCCACAACACCCCCAGGCGCTATGAGAACCTGGAAGCGGCCGCCGCGAAGGACGAAAAGGGCCGGTGCAAAAATGTGGAAGCGGAGCTCGCCTTCGCATGCGCCCGCAGGGACGACTGCGCAAAGCTGCTGAATCTTGTGTGCGGGGGCGAAATCCCCGTGCGGGTTACCCACAACGACACCAAGATCAACAACGTGCTCTTCGACCAGGCCAGCCGCGAGCCGGTGTGCGTGGTGGATCTGGACACGATTATGCCGGGGCTTTCACACTACGACTACGGCGACAGCCTGCGCTCCCTGGGGATGGCCGCCGCCGAGGACGAGCGGGATCTTAGCCTCGTGGATTTCTCCATGCCCCTGTTCCGGGCCTACACCCGGGGCTTTCTGGAATCCGCCGCCGCCGCCCTGACCCCCGCCGAGCTGCGGTGGCTCCCCTTCGGCGTCAAGCTGATGACCTTCGAGTGCGGCATGCGCTTTTTGACCGATTACCTCAGCGGCGACGTCTATTTCCGTGTCCGCAAACCCGACGACAACCTCGCCAGGTGCCGCACGCAGTTCAGGCTGGTGGAGAAGATTGAGCAGCGGCTGCCCGAAATGGAAGACTTCGTGCGGGGATAGACGGTTGCCGGCAACGGGAAAACCACAGAATAACAAAGAAAAGCGGATACTTCCTGCGAGGTATCCGCTTTCTGTATTATGATCTTCTTTTGCGTACGGGCACCCATATTTCACTTTTAATATCGGGTTTATACATGTCATAGCTAAGGAAACTGACAATTTGCGGCGCGATTTGTTTGTATTGGGATGTCGGCAGCCATTCGGATATATGCCTGTGCATTTGTTTTCTTCCACTGGGCAACGCTACATATACTCCATCTTCGCGGGTAGTGTTATCAATAGCTGTGAATACAAGCCACGCAGACTCTTCAAAGCACAGAGTGTCAAACCGACCTTTGAAATGTGCGGGCATGGGTTCTTCCATCACAATACCCACATAAAGCGTAAAATCTTCGCCCTCACCAACATCAGTATCGGCGTATACCTCTACGATGCCCGGCGGTTTGCACTTTGCGTACTCGGTCAATACTAATATGCCGTCGTTTTTCAGCTCCTGCCATACTTTGTCAAAGTGGGGGTTGTTTCCGTGATAAATAAGCGGTATGCGACCTGACTTACCCATGATGTAAAACTTGCCCTTTTCAACAACACGATGTTCCATTTCGAATCCTCCTTTTAATGTTAGATGGAAGAACAGGGGCGGGAACGATTTCAGCACGGCAGAGCCCTTGCGCAGCGCGGAGGGCGAAACGCCGTACATGGCCTGGAACGCTTTGCCGAACGCGTCGGGGGATTCGTAGCCGCACTTAAAAGCAATGTCGATAATTTTTTCGCTGCCGGTACGCAGCAGTTCCGCCGCGCACGACAATCTGCGCTTGCGGATGTATTCGTTCAAGGACATACCGGCAAGATAGGAAAACATGCGTCTGAACTGATACTCCGAACAACAGGCAATCCTCGCCATTTCGTTGAAGTCGATCATATCAAACAGCCGTTTTTCGATATAACGCATTGCGGCGTTCAAGCTCGCTGTCGTATCCATCCCTAGCCCCTTTCCATGAAAAGTATAGCAGGCAATAAAGATAAAATCCCGTCATTTAGCGTATGGAATATGACGGGATACGTTTTGTTTTCACAGGATTTCCACAGGCCGGGCTGCCTCCGGAGCCGCCCCTACATTACCCTTCCCCCTCCAGCCACTCCAAAAAATCCTCCTGGGTGGCTCTGGCCACGCGGATCTTCGCCCGCCATTCCTTCGCCTCGGCGATAAAATTGTCGAACGCCGCCTGCCCCGCTTCGCCGCCGCGCCGGGCCTTCTGCGCCTTGGCATGGTAAATTTGCTTATAGAGCTTGCTGACGGCGTCGGCGCGGCCGGGGAGGGTGAGCAGGGGGAGGTCGCCCGCGCAGCCGCAGCCGCTTTCCGCCCCGGCCAGGGAGTAGCGCGAGCAGCCGGGGCAGCGCCGCAGCAGCTCGCGCTCGCGTATCATCTCCACCACGATGGACTTGAGCAGCTGGGGCAGGGAGGAATACTCCTGGGAGACGCTCAGCTCGAAGGAGTAGCCCTTCTCGGCGGCGTCTTGCACCAGGGCCTCGAACAGGTCGCTGCGCCGGGCCAGGGGCTCTTTTTTATGGGCCTCCAGGATCGCGCTCCAGCCCGCCGTCATGTGGGTCATTTCCTTCGTGCCCACCACGGAGGTCTCCAGGGAGACCCGCTCGGCGTAGCTGGCCACGCGGCTGAGGTCGAACAGCTCGTGGGCGAAGGAGTAGGCCGCCAGGCGGGTGACGGGATCGAAGCCCCGCTCCTCGCGGCATACCAGCACGTGGTCGATCATCTCCCGCAGCAGCGCGCAGTTTCCCCGGGAAAAGGCGTCCCGGAAATACCGGGCCTGCCCCTCGCTCAGGGGCTCCCTCTGGCTCAGATCCTCGTATTCCCCATTTAAAAACGCCAGCGCCAGCCGCGCCGGGTATTCCAATTGGAAGCCCCAGGCGACGTCGAGGCCTTCCACGGTATCCCGCAGGCTGAGCGCGCAGGCCTCGCTGCCGGAGGAACGGAACAGCTCCACAACCATGAGATGTCGATCCTTTCTTCTTTTCCTCACCCCCTCTGTCGCAAAGCGCCTCCTGCGGAGCCGCCGCGACATCTCCCCCAGTCATTCCGCCTGCGGCTCCGTAGGAGACGCTAGCTCCATTGGGGGCGACTTTGGCAGTATCCAAAAACTGGTTTATGCCTATACAAGGCTCGTGGAAACCGTCAGAATCGCCCCCAGAGAGCGGAGCGAACGGCTGGGGGAGATGTCGCGCAGCCGCCGAAGAGCGGCGCAGGCGATAGAGGGGGCAGTGAAATAGCAGGCTCTTGTTTTATATCGTAATAGAATAGATTCGTGTGTTGCGCACAATTTCTTCTTGACATTTCCGTACGGGCTGTATATAATAGAGGCACAGGGGCGCGCCCGGGCGTGCCGCGAGTTTCCGAACGAAAGGGGGTCTGCCGAATGGAAGGAGTGGAAGTGCTGCTTGGGATCCTGCGTGACGCATGGTCCACCATGTTCGGCCTGCCTACCAGCACACTTGACCTTGTTACCAATATCCTCGGCGGAATTCTCGGCTTTTTCGTACAGTCGTACGAATTCTTCGCAAAAATTTTCGAGATATTGGGCAGTCTGAGCTAAACTGTAGCAGCCAACCACCCGGGGACAGGAGTCAGGGAATCCATTCCTTGCCTCCTGTTTTCCTATTTGGTCAGGGCCTCGATGGCGTTTTGCAGCTGGAGGTTCTTGTCCTTCACGGTCAGCTCCACGCCGTTTTCCATTTCGTTGGGCTTGACCCCATCCGCGTTCCAGTCCACGCCGCCGAGGTAGGGCTCCACGCGGCCCACCGAAAGCAGCGCCGCGCCGCCCACGCGCTCCAGAGGGATGGCCTTTTGCACGGTGGAAATACCCCTGGTCTTCTGGCCCACGAGGAGCACCTCGCTGTGGTAGGCCCGCAGGTTGTAGGCGAAGAGCTCCGCCACGCCGCCGGTGGATCCGTTGATGAGCACCGCCATGCCGCCCGAGGCATAGGAAAACAGGCTGGTGTTGTCGGAGGGATAGGTGTCCCTTTTGCCGTCCTTATAGGTCACCGTGGCCATGGCGCCGCCCTGGCTGACAGGGACCAGCAGGTTCAGGGCCCTGCAGGCGTCTTCCAGGGTGCCCTCCGCGCAGCCGCGCAGGTCGATGATGTAGCTAGCCGCGCCCTGGACAAACAGGCTGTTGATCGCGGCTTCCAGCTGCTCCGCCGTGTTCTTGTAGAAATTGAAAATCTTGATGTAGCCCACGGTGGGGTCGCCCGATTTCCCGTCCTCGCTCCAGGAATCCATGATTTCCCAGGAAAGCGCGGACACCGCGCTGCCGATCATCACGCTGACCGATTTCACCTCCGCGCCGCGCCTGTAGGTGATGGTGAGGGCGGAGGAGGGGGTGTTGGCGGAGATGGCGGCCAGGTCCCCCAGCTTTTTGATGGTCTCCTCGGCATTGTCCGCCTTGAGGTCCTTTTCATCGAAGATTGCCTTGTTGTCGGCCTGTGCCTTGATTACCTGATCCCCCCGCAGCAGGCCGCTGGCGGCGGCCGGCGAGCCCGATTTGACATGGGCGATCACCAGCGTGCCGGCTCCCCCCTGCGCTGCGGTTTCGCCTTCCCCGGCCGTATTGCCGGTCGGCTCATACTCCAGCTCCAGGCCCAGGTCGGGCGCTGTCCCCTCCAGGCGCTGAAGGTATGCCGTGTATTCCGTGGCGTCGAGGTAGCGGCTCTGTTCGTCCCCCAGCCCCGCGATATAGCCGCGCACCATCCCTGCGGTCAGCAAGTCCCGGTCCAGCCCGGCGAAGAAGTTTTTGGATACGATCGTACGAATCTCTTCTATCGCCTGGTTTTGCCCGCTGCGTACAGATGCGTCGCCTATGACGCTGTTGAGCATCTTTTGGGCGTAGATCATGGTCAGCGGGATAGACGCCGCCACCAGCAGCAGTGCCAGCGCGAGGGCCGCCCCGACCGATATTTTCCGGCTCATGAATTTCACTCCCTGCCTGTCATGGTTTCACATTCGTTATTATACCATAACTTGCGGGGATTTGCAAGCGTGAAATTCAGGCAGGCGCGTTCACGCCGCCTTATATCCCTCCCCCAGCAGCCTGACCGTCTCCTGCGCCGCCTGGGCGATATTTTTCACATCCCCCGCGCCCGGCAGGCCCCGTGGCGTGAAAAGGCTCAGCTGCTCCATACCGAAGTTGAAGATTTTGGGATCCAGCAGGGCGCGCGCCACCGTTTCGCCGGGCAGGCGCATGCCCTTGGGATAGTCCTTCGTGAGGATAAAAAACTGCGCGCGCTTGAGCACCACGCCCATGCGCTTGAGGGCCGCGAAATCCAGGCCCTGCCCCTGCCGCTCCGCCACGATGCGCTTTGCGCTGCGCGGCCCGATCCCCGGCACCCGCAGCAGGGCTTCCAGGGGAGCGCGCCGCACGTCCACGGGGAAGAATTCCGGGTGCCGCAGCGCCCAGTTGCACTTCGGATCCAGGTATGGGTTGAAATCCGGGCACTGCCCGTCGAGGATCTCGCCCGCCTCGAAGTGGTATTGCCGCAGCAGAAAATCCGCCTGGTAGAGCCGGTGCTCCCGCAGCAGGGGCGGCTTGGTATCCAGGGCGGGCAGCAGCGTATGCTCCGCCACGGGGATATAGGCCGAATAGAATACCCGCCGCAGGGCATATTTTTTATAGAGCCCCTGGGCCAATTGAATGATCTGGTAGTCGCTTTCCGGGCTGGCGCCGATGATCATCTGAGTAGCTTGCCCGGCAGACGCGAAGCGCGCGCCGCCCGCAGGGCCGCTTCGCCCTGCTTTTATTAGGGCCTGCGAAGGATTTTCTATAGCGGTCAGTGCCGAGCCCTGCCGGTCAGTCAGTGCCAGAGGGGAGGCCTGCTCCTCCTTCATCCGCTTGATCTGCCCCATGGGCCCCAGGATGGACTGCTTCGTCTTGTCGGGCGCGAGCCGGCGCAGGCTCTGCTCGCTGGGGAACTCGATGTTTACGCTGATCCTATCTGCGAGAACCCCCGCCTGCCAAAGCAGCTCCTGCGACGCGCCGGGGATGGCCTTGACATGCAGATAGCCGTGGAAATGATACACGTTGCGCAGCAGGTCGAGCACCCGGATCATGCGCTCCATGGTGTAATCGGGGTTTTTCAGCACGCCGCTGGAAAGGAACAGGCCCTCAATATAGTTGCGGCGGTAAAACTGGATGGTCAGCTCCGCCAGCTCCTCGGGGGTGAAGGTCACCCGGGCGATATCGCTGCTGCGGCGGTTGACGCAGTAGGCGCAGTCGTAGACGCACACGTTGGTCATGAGCACCTTCAGCAGCGAGATGCAGCGGCCGTCCGCGGCGAAGGCGTGGCAGCATCCGCAGGCCATGCTGCTGCCGATCCCCCCTGAAGTGGGCGCGCGGTCCACGCCGGAGGAGGTGCACGCGGCGTCGTATTTCGCGCCGTTGGTGAGGTATTCGAGTTTTTCCATGAGATCCATAGGGGCGCTCCTGACTGGCGTTTTTGCCATTGGCGGAATTTGCCGCTCGCCCGGCGCTGCGGCCGACAGGCCGGGGAGCGTAAATATGACCGAACACGCAAAACACATGTTCGGTCACATTATAGCACAAATATTCGGCTTGTCAAGCGGATTTGCGGAAGATTCAGAAATTTTTTTGCCAAAGCGAACGAAGTTCGCTAAGGCTCGCTATTCACAGCGCGCCGATCACCGCTTTGTAGAGCTTTCCCGGGTCCTGCAAGAACCGTTCGCGCAGCCGCGCCGCCTCGTCCCTGTCGGGGGCGTAGACCGTGACGCTCAGCAGCATCTCCGCGCCCTCCCCCTGGCGGAAGGTCAAGTAGCGGCCGCCATCCTGGGTGGGGTATTCGCTGATGCGGTTTTCGCGCTCGCGCTGCCCGCGCCGCTGGAGCTCCTCCGCCGCGAACAGGGCGCGCTCCCGGGCCTGCCGGGGCAGCTCCCGGGCGAGCTCCTCCGCGGCGCGGTGGTATGGCTCCGGCAGGGCCAGGATTGCCTCCACGCCCTCCCGGCGCACCTGCAGATGCCCCGCCTCCAGCAGCGCCTGCAGCGCCGCGTGGAACTCAAAATAGTTGGCCAGGCCCTCGCGGATGAAGACCTCCTCCGCCAGGGCGATGGAGAGGGGCTGGGCCAGCTGCCGCGCCAGGTCGCACAGCAGCAGGCGTATTTCCTCCCTGCGGTAAAGCCCCCCGGGCGACACCCCCGCCGAAATGAAATTTTCGTCCATCATTACCTCCGCTATTCCTGCGTCTGCAGGCCTTCCTGCGCGTCCGTGTCGTTCATGAGTTCCTTGTACCACGCCACGCGGCCGCCCACATACTCCCGGGCGCCCGCTTCCTTCAGCTTCTTGTCCATGCCGCTGTGCTTCGCTTCCATTTCCTTATAGTAGGCCGCGCAGCAGACGACCCGCAGCCGCGCGTTTACCTCATCGGGATAGGAACGCAGGGCGCGCCTGAGGGTGTAGCCGTTGTAGTCCCGGATATCCTGCAGATCCTTGAAAGCCAGCCCGGGCATGGGGAGGTACAGGGCCTCCACGTCGAGGACGGTTTGGAACGCCTGCCGCTTTTGCTCGGTGCTCAGATCCTCCCAGATCCCCGGGGAAAGCAGGCGCAGGGCATCGTGCAGCCGTACGCGCAGGCCGTCCTCCAGATCGGTGGAGGCCTTCGCCTGATATGTTTGCTCGGCCTGCGCGCCAAGGGGGCCGGACAGCGCCCCCAAAGCCGCCGGAACCAGCATGAAACACGCGTATCCGATCACCGCCGCGCGGAAAAGCCGGTGGTTGCCGTGGGTATCGTGCGGCCGCCGGATGGAGGTATGGCGCTTCGCCGGATCCGGCCTTTCCCCTGCCATGGCGGCGGGAGGCGGTAACCTCCTTCTCTCCGGGGCAGCCCACAGCAGGGCCGCCAGGCAGCCAGCGCAGATCAGCAGAACGACCACCAGCCACGGGACGCGCTGGCACCAATACAGCATGAAGTACGTTTCCAGGGGGAAGCAGATCGCCGCCAGGCGCAGCCAGCCGCGGCGCTCCAGGCGCCGCAGCCACACGAAAAACAGCGCCAGCGGCAGCAGGGAAACCCCCAGCACGGCCCAATAGGAAATCCGGAACAGCACGTGGCCCTCGTAGGTCCCGAAGGGTATATCTTTCGTGATCCAGGGCGCGCACGCCAGCAGCAGCAGGTAGGGGCCACATTCCCGCAGCAGGGCGAGGTAGCGGCCGCCGGGCCTGGCATCTGCCGGGGACAGTTCCCTGGGCCTGCCCTCCCGCCCGCGCCGCGCGACGGGGGAAACCAGCATATCCCGCAGTTCTTCCTCCCTGCGCCGCTGCTCCTGCTGCTCCTGCCTGATTTTGGTGTCCCACTCCTCCTGGCCGATGCGGTCGTGCTCGGTCAGCCGGAGCCGGTATTCGTTGTCAGCGTAATGGGATTCGATATGGTTCACCCCCTTGCAGGAGACAGGATTCAGGGAACAGGTGCCATGGGAAAAGATTCCCTGCCACCTGTCTCCTGATCCCTGATCCCTGATTTAATTCTCTCCCAATAGGCCCTGGCGGCCTGCTCATTTTTGTTGTCCCCATAGGCATAGTAAACCGCGCCCGCCAGTGCATCGGGCAGGTATTGCTGGCGCACCCAATGGCCGGGAAAGTCGTGGGCATAGCGGTAGTTCTGGCCGGGCCGGGCGTTGTCCGCGCCGTCGAAGTGCTTGTTCTGCAAACTGCGGGGTATCGGCCCGCTTTTCCCCGCGCGCAAATCCGCGGCGGCGGCCTCGTAGCCCAGAAGGCCCGTGTTGGATTTCGGCGCGGTGGCCACCAGCACCACGGCGTCGGCCAGGGGGATGCGCGCCTCGGGCAGGCCCACCATTTGGGCGGCGTCGCAGGCGGCCTTCACAATGGGGATGATCTGCGGCCAGGCCAAGCCCACGTCCTCGCAGGCGGTCACCATCAGCCGCCGCAGGGCGCCGGGCAGATCCCCGGCCTCCAGCAGCCGCGCCAGATAGTGCAGCGCCGCGTCGGGGTCGGAGCCGCGCATGGACTTTTGGAAGGCAGAGACGATGTCGTAGTGCTCGTCGCCGTCTTTGTCGTAGCGCAGGGCGCTGCGCTGGGTGAGCTCCTTGGCAAGGGCAAGGGTGATTTGGCGCTTGTTTTGCTCCCCCCTGTCCTGCGGACATCCCCCCTCAAGGAGGGGGGCAAGGGGCTCCGCCGATAGCCAACACAGCTCCGCCGCGTTGATGGCCTTGCGCGCGTCGCCGCCGCAGGCCTGGGCGATCCACTGGGCCGCGCCGGGCTCGATCTCGACTTCCTCGCCCTTTTCCTCCCGCAAAAAGCGGAAGGCGCGCTCCACGGCGGGCAGGATGTCCTCCGGCGTGAGCGGCTTGAACTCAAACACCGTGGAGCGGCTCAAAATGGCGTTGTATACGTAAAAATAGGGGTTCTCGGTGGTGGAGGCGATGAGGGTCACGGCCCCGTTTTCGATGCATTCGAGTAGGGTCTGCTGCTGCTTCTTGTTGAAATACTGGATCTCGTCCAGGTACAGCAGCACGCCGTTCTGGCCCATGATCGTGCCGCTGCCCGCGATGGCCTGCTTGATGTCCGCCGTGCCCGCCGTGGTGCCGTTGAGGCTGGTGAACAGCCGGTCCGTCTGCCGGGCGATGATGCGCGCCAGGGTAGTCTTGCCCACGCCGGAGGGCCCATAAAAAATAAGATTCGGCAGCTCGCCCGACTCCGCGATGCGCCGCAGGGCCCTGCCGGGCCCCAAAAGGTGCGGCTGGCCCACCATGTCGTCCAGAGACTGCGGGCGCAGGCGTTCGGCGAGGGGAGCGGCCATAGCGGGGCTCCTTTCGTTCATCTAGGTATATTTTACCGCATTTTTTGCAAAAAAGCAAGAATTATCTTGAAATCCCAGAAAATTAATGCTATAATAAAAATGGAGGTGGAAATAAATGGAGCTAGGTTTTGATATTGACATAGTTGCGGGCATGCTCAGCGTGGCGGCGGTTATCATTTCAATAATCGCATACTACCGCGTTAAAAACCTTGGAAGAGTTGAAAAAGCACACGATTTGGCGGAGTATTATGGTGATCTCCTGGATGATATTTCATTGCTCATTGTAATTATCTCTGAACATAAGGAAATCATGCCACTGATCAACAAGATAGACCCGAAAGAAATTGGATTATTCAGCAAGGACGAATTACAGAAGAAGTATAAAGAACCTGAGATGGCTGTGCTCCGTAAATTTTTTATGGAAAAAGCCGTGGATCCAGTTTTGGTACAAAAATGGTTTACGATCGCAAGGCGCCAAATAAATTTTGATGACGCCATTACTGAAAAGGATTTAGATGCTGCTGCTGAAATGAAGCAGGAAATTATACGCTCTGAATTTGAACTCCTGGTTACTCGTTTCATCAACAAGCTGGAATGGTTCAGCATGGCATTCACAAGTCGTTTAGCAAATGATAAAGTGGTGTATCAATCGTTGCATCAATCTTTTCTGGAAATTGTAAAGCTTCTCTATTTCCGAATATCGTATGAGAACAACAATACCTACGACAAATATTTTGTCAACATCATACATCTGTTTCTCCGATGGCGGGAGCGGAGGGAGAATGATATTGCGGGGTTGAATAAAATCGAGGCAAAGAATGAGGCAAAGAAGCGAAAAATCGAGGATAAACAAACTCGGCCACCAACACTGCGCTAGTAGTAACGGCGAAATAAGGATAGGAAAAGGAAGTAAGGTTCCGAAAAGCGGGAACAGCAATCAAAGCAAAAGTATCCTGGTATAAAAGCAAAATTTGGGGTTGCATTCCTTAGCCCACTGTGATATACTATACTAGTTGCCCGTTTGACAAGAAAGGATGGAGTAGTAATGCGCTTTGTTGGGATGGAATTGATTGACATGTCCAGCCTCGGTTATTCTTATCCGGAAAAGCCGGAAGAGGAAGCCAAAGATAACGATGGTGAGCAGGAAGACAAGGAATGAAAGTTTCAAATAGAGCCACGGGGTGTACGTCACACCCCGTGGTTTTATGTCTCTGCACTCTACCTGCTGAACTGCTCCTCCACCACGCTGCCTCCCGCGTATTGCTTCCGCAACTTGGGCTTCTCGATCTTGCCCGTGGCGTTGCGGGGCACATTTGCGAAGATCAGTTTACGGGGGCGCTTGTAGCGGGGCAGCTCCCTGCAGAACTCGTTGACCTCGTCCTCTGTGCACTCCATGCCGGGCTTGACCTCGATGATTGCGCAGGCGATCTCGCCCAGGCGCAGGTCGGAAAGCCCGATGACGGCAACGTCTTTAATTTTAGCATGCGCGCGCAGAAAATCCTCGATCTGCACGGGGTAGAGGTTTTCGCCGCCGGTGATGATGACGTCCTTCTTGCGGTCCACCAAGTAGATGAAGCCGTCCTCGTCCTCCCGGGCCATGTCGCCGGTGTTGAGCCAGCCGTCCTTCAGCACGGCGGCGGTGGCCTCAGGGTCCTTGTAGTATTCCAGCATCACTCCATGGCCTTTTACGCTTAGTTCGCCCACATCGCCCTGCTTGACGGTGTGGCCATGTTCGTCGATGATCTTCGTCCGCCAGCCGTAGCCCGCGACGCCGATGGCTCCAACCTTGTGGATGTTCTCCACCCCCAGGTGCACGCAGCCCGGCCCGATGGACTCCGAGAGGCCGTAGTTCGTGTCGTAGTCGTGGGCGGGGAAGCGGGCCTTCCAGCGGCGGATGAGGCTGGGCGGCACGGGCTGCGCGCCGATGTGCATCAGCCGCCAGTT
>Ga0123353_10002482_pt1 | contig 22963 bp, 17 predicted proteins | sample TergutLab28metaG_3_FD_92763 | JGI IMG/M metagenome (GOLD analysis project Ga0123353, IMG submission 92763) | Labiotermes labralis P3 segment gut microbial communities from Petit-Saut dam, French Guiana - Lab288 P3 | ecosystem: Host-associated > Arthropoda: Insects > Digestive system > Gut ... | reverse complement strand
GAAAACTTACTCTATCAACATAATATAAACACTACCTCTCTAGAGGGGAATTAGCTGTGTCTGTACGTAGAATTTTCATTAAAAATAAAATCCTTGACAATAAACTATCATGTTTAAAAATTGACTTTATTTAAAAATGGTTCAGGAGAATAAAAATGGAATTATCAAAGAGGGCTGTTGATGTTCAAGCGTCACCTATTCGGAAATTGATGCCATATGCAACAGCAGCTAAAGCGAAAGGGATAAAAATATATCATTTAAATATAGGTCAACCGGATGTAGAAACACCGGAAGCTATATTAAATGTATATAGAAATTACTCGGAAAAGGTTCTTGCATATGGGCCTTCGCAGGGATTGGATGAGTATCGAAAGTCCTTGGTAAAATATTATAGGGAATTAGGAATAATTATATGTGATGACGATATAAATGTCACTACAGCAGGGTCAGAAGCTCTTCTATTTGCTATGATGTTAGTTTGTGATCATGGGGATGAAATAGTAGTTCCGGAACCATTTTATACAAATTACAATAGTTTTGCGACTATGGCAGGTGTAAATTTGGTTACAATAACAACATTTGCAGAAACGGGTTTCGCGCTACCCAGCAGAGAAATCATAGAGAATAGCATTAGTAAAAAAACCAAAGCGATCTTGGTATGTAATCCGGGGAATCCGACAGGTACAGTATATACAAGAAAGGAAATGGAAATGCTTGGTGAAATAGCAAAGAACCATAATCTCTTTTTGATATCTGATGAAGTATATCGTGAATTTGTGTATGAAGGTGAAAAATGTACGAGTGTTTTAGAATTATCTGGATGTGAGGATTTAGCAATAATGTGCGACAGTATATCGAAAAGATATAGTGCTTGTGGTGCCAGAATAGGATGTATTGTGTCCAGAAATAAAGAAGTAATGGCAGCGGCATTGAAATTTGCTCAAGCTCGTTTATGCCCACCAACTATTGACCAAATGGCAGCATCGGCGTGTATAGAATTACCAGAAAACTACTTCGAAGAAATGCAAAAAGAGTATAATAAAAGACGAAACATTGTTTATGAAGCTTTAATAAAGATAAATGGGGTTGTTTGTGTAAAACCTAGAGGGGCGTTTTATATCATAGCAAAACTACCTATTAAAAATGCAGAAGATTTTATAATATGGCTGTTAGAAGATTATCAAGTAAATAACGAGACTATAATGATGGCTCCAGCAGAAGGTTTTTATGCAACACCTGGATTAGGGAAAAATGAACTAAGAATAGCTTACATTTTAAACGTAGATGATTTGGAAAAAGCGATGAACATTTTTGTGACAGGACTAGAAACTTTTATGAAATTAGAGTCATAAGTTTTTCTAAAAACTGATCTTTTGGACAAGAATTTATGAAATCATATAGAAAAGAACTGCAATTAAACATAAAAACCCGTAGAGGTTTCTTCAATATCACATCGGATGTAAATCGTGCTATTCAAGAAAGTGGCATAAAAGAAGGAATATGCTTGGTGAATGCTATGCATATCACAGCTAGTGTTTTTATCAATGATAATGAATCTGGCTTACATCATGATTTTGAAATTTGGCTCGAAAAACTAGCACCAGAAAAACCACATAATCAGTACAATCATAACGGTTATGAAGATAACGCAGATGCTCATTTAAAAAGAACTATAATGGGACGCGAAGTAGTTGTAGCTATTACTAATGGTGAATTAGATTTCGGACCTTGGGAACAAATTTTTTATGGTGAATTTGATGGTATGCGACTTAAAAAGGTATTAATAAAAATAATAGGTGAATAGTATTTTGTATTATTATAACACAGATTATTCCCATTTGAGATGAAGGAATGGACGCACAGTGGACAAGATAGTTGACCTCCGTAGGGACGATCTCAGTATCGTCCGTCACATTTTCCTTTGAGACGAAGGTGTGGATGCGAGGAAGACCGGGTAGTTGATTAATAGACTATGGTAATAAGTTGTCTTCGCTGATTAGCAAATACTTGTCTGCATTACTGCTATAAACATACAGATATGCACTATATTTTTTAGTGACTTGCTTACATTGCAACTAAAAAAGAGTAAATAATAAAAGGAGGAAAGATGCGTAAAATACTTTTTTTATGGATTATATGCACAATATCAGGGCTTATTAATGGAGCATGGATAGATAATATGCCAGGAGAAGTATCTCAACCTGATGGAACGATCATTGCAGTTTTGTTTACTGGAGATGAGTTTAATGTGAGAGCTCATGATTCAAAAGGATATACGATAGTACAGGATATGGAAACAGGATTTTGGTGCTGGGCAATAAAAGAAGAAGGTAATCTTGTTTCAAATGGTTACCCCATACATAAATATTCTGCAGAGAGTCTTGACCTAATCCCGCATATAAATATATCAGTAGAGAAATATCAGGAAAGACGTCGTGCTTTTGATATAGATACAGAAAACGATCAAAGGACACCTACTAGGAATACGATAAATAATTTGGTAGTATTTATACGATTTTCCGATGATAGTCCTTTCACTACTTCATTGAGCAGTTATGAGGATATGTTTAATAATTATGATATAAATGATATTTCTATGAAACAGTATTTTTATGACTCCTCTTATGGGCAACTCAACGTAAATTCTCATTTTTTCCCGACTCCTAGCTATGATTCAATAAATTCTTATCAATCATCATACCCTAGAGCATATTATCAACCATACAATGCAATTTCTAACCAAATAGGGTATTCTGATGGGTTCGAGAGGACATTTCGAGAACAGAATCTTATTTATGAAGCAGTAAATGCTATTCAGAGTCAAGTCCCTGTAAATTTAATTATAAGTTCGAATGACAATGGTCAAGTTGATAATGTCTGCTTTGTAATCAAAGGAGGAACACAAGCATGGAATGAACTCTTATGGCCTCATATGTGGGTGTTGTTTTATAACTTTGCAACAATCAATGGAAAACAAGTATGGTCGTATAACTTTAATATAGAGAATCATTTGAATTTTTCGGGTGTTCGAGTTTTGTCTCATGAATTTGCTCATACACTTGGCGTTCCCGATTATTATCGATATGGTTTCAATGGCACACCTATTGGTTTATGGGACATAATGTCAAATAACACAAACCCTCCTCAATCCTTGAATTCTTTAATAAAAAGAAAGTATCTTGGATGGACACCAGAAATACCTATTATAACTACTAGTGGGACTTATACATTATTCCCTCTAACTACACATCGAGAAGGTCATGTTATATCTGTACAACCCACAACAAATCAAACAGGAGAATTATATATCATTGAATATAGAAGCGCACAAACAGGGGTTATAGATTCAGCTTTACCTGGGTCAGGTCTTTTAGTTTATAAATATAATCCTTCCATCTATGGCAATAGCGATGGTCCTCCCGATGAATTATATATTTATAGACCATTTGGGACTCAAACCACAGATGGATTGATTGATAGTGCTTTTTTTTCTTTAGAATCAGGTAGAACAGTATTAAACTCCACCTCAAATCCCACTCCATTCTTGTCAAATGGTTTAGATGGTGGGTTGAACATCATGAATATCGGCTCTGCAGGAGAATCTATCACATTTACTATCACTTTCGGAAATCAAGATATTCTACCACTTCCCAGAAATTTAGTCGCTAACTCATCATTTGAATCTATCACACTCGAATGGTTGCCACCTTTCGATTCCCAAATTTTTAATTTAACATCATATAAAATATCACGAGAAGGAAGTTTTTTAGCATATGTTGATTTAGAGCATACTTCTTATACACTAGAAGATTTACTTTTTGGGACATATACCTATAATGTGTCTGCTGTGTATGAAGAAGGTGAGTCTGCTCCAGCAACAGTATACGTTGTTCAAGGCGTTATTGATACTTTTCCTTATTTTCAAGACTTTAGTTTAATACCTGAAAATTGGACAAGAGCAAACGGTGTACTCACACAAAATACTACACCTATTCAATATCTAAATACTGACTGGTTTTCTACTGGATATTGGAGTTCCGCGTGGATGGTGGGTAACTATATAAATGATCTTCATCATGAAAATGGTTTTGGTGCGTATGCAAAGATGAATAGCACACATAAATTTTGGTTGATCACACCTACTCTTTATTTATCACCTAGTATTAACGAGCATTTAATCAGTTTTGATTTAGCACATACTTCTTATTTTAGTGCAGATAGTCCCATAGGAACTGCGGGAAATGATAAAAAGTTTATGGTGTTAATATCTACTGAAAATGGAGCTAATTTTTCAAGCAACATGAAATTAGCAGAGTGGAACAATATAGGTTCTACTAGAGTATTAAATAATATCTCCCATCTCGGGGAAAATATTGAGATAAGTTTAGTGGGATACAATGGATATAGAAAAATCGCTTTCTATATTGAGTCTTTGTTTGAAAACACCGATTCTTATATCCACATTGACAATGTAAGTATTTATCATAACCCTGTGACTAATAAAGAGATAACTACGATTGAGACAGGCTCTTTCCTAATCAATAACTACCCTAATCCGTTCAACCCAGAAACAACTATAAAATTCTATGTGGGTACTATGTCTGAAAAGCAAACTAATGTTCAAATAGATATTTATAACATCAAAGGTAAAAAAATAAGGAATCTAGTGAAATCAGATTTTTCTTCCGGCGTGCATAGCGTTAGCTGGAATGGTAAAGACAACACAGATCAAGTTGTCGGAAGTGGTGTTTATTTTTACCATATGAAAGTAGGCGACATTATCACAACAAAGAAGATGATATTACTCAAATAAAAATATCAGAATCAAAGTAAGAAGCTACTCCTAGAGATGTGTGGATTGCAGAGCAAGACGGGGTGTTTTATATTAACGCAAATGTAAATTCCCCTCTAGTGAGGGGTGGATTGCAGAGCAAGACAAAGTGTTTTATATTAACACAAATGTAAATTCCCCTCTAGAGAGGGGTGGATTGCAGAGCAAGACAAAGTGTTTTATATTAACACAAATGTAAATTCCCCTCTAGAGAGGGGTGGATTGCAGAGCAAGACGGGGTGTTTATCTCAAATAGCTATGCATAATATAGTTCAATAATAAGAGTGATTCAAATTAGAGAATTAAAGAGAAATTTCAATCTATAAAGGATATTTTTGTTAACTAAAAAAGAAAATAATTGTTATATATGTTTTATAATGAATAGAAAAAAGATTACCATGCTAGTATTTACCAAGCAATAATCTTTAATAATTCTAGAACAAGAGGAAAAAATGGAAGATAAAGAAAAAGAAGTATCTAATTTTATAAGAGATATAATAGATAACGATTTAATGACAGGAAAGCATATAAAAATAATTACTCGTTTTCCTCCGGAACCTAATGGTTTTCTACATATAGGTCATGCAAAAGCTATATGCTTAAATTTTGGAATTGGAAGGGATTACAAGAGTGTTTGCCACCTTCGATTTGATGATACAAATCCTGAAAAAGAGGAAGAAGAGTTTGCTGAAGCAATAAAGGAAGATATAAAATGGCTGGGTTTTGATTGGGATGATAAACTTTTCTATGCTTCAGATTATTATGATACACTTTATGAATATGCAGAGATGCTTATAAAGAATGGGAAAGCATTTGTATGTGATCTTTCTCAAAACGAAATTAGAGAAACTAGAGGAACACTCACAGAACCTGGTACTGATAGTCCTTATCGTGATAGAAACATTGAAGAAAACCTTGATTTATTTAGACGAATGAGGTCCGGTGAATTTGGTGAAGGAACGAAGTCTCTCAGAGCAAAAATTGATATGTCATCGCCAAATATCAATATGCGCGATCCGGTAATTTATAGAATTAAAAAAATAGCACATCATAGAACAGGTGACAAATGGTGCATTTATCCTATGTATGACTACACACATTGTGTTTCCGATGCGTTAGAAGGAATCACTCATTCATTGTGCTCTCTAGAATTTGAAGACCATCGATTATTGTATAATTGGTTTCTTGATCAGTTACCTGTACCATGTCATCCACAACAAATCGAATTTGCTAGATTGAATCTAACTTATACAGTGATGAGTAAAAGATGGTTACGAAATTTAGTGGAAAATAGACAAGTATTTGGTTGGGATGATCCAAGAATGCCTACCCTTTCTGGGATGCGAAGAAGAGGATTCACACCAGAATCTATAGTTAATTTTATCGAAAAAGTTGGTGTTTCTAAAGCCAATTCGATAGTAGACTATGAGTTATTATTGTTTTGTTTGCGAGATGATTTAAATAAAAAAGCACAAAGAGTAATGGTAGTATTAGACCCAATCGAAGTTGAAATAGAAAATTATCCTGATGAAAAAGTAGAGTATTTAGAAGCAGACAATAATCCTGAAGATGCTACTGCAGGTAAAAGACTAATACCTTTCGGTAAAACAATATACATCGAACGAGAGGATTATATAGATATACCACCAAAAGGATGGTATCGGTTTGCTGTAGGATCTGAAGTAAGATTGAAACATGCATATTATGTGACCTGTAATAAAGCAATTAAAGATGATAAAGGAAACCTAATTAAACTCATATGTACATATGACCCCAACTCAAAGGGAGGTTGGACAAATGACGGTCGTAAAGTGAAGGGAACTTCACATTGGGTATCAGCAAAGCAAGCAGTTGATGTCGAAGTGAGATTATTTGAGCATTTATTCAATAAGATTGATCCAATGATAGTCGAGGAAGGGAGTGATTATACTGCAAATATAAACCCACAATCTCTTACGAAACTATTCAATTGTAAAGCTGAACAATCAATGCAAAATGCTAGCATTGGAGAAAAATTTCAATTTCTTAGGTTAGGTTATTTTTCTGCTGATTATGATTTTACGAGAGAACACCCCGTCTTCAATAAAATCGCGAATTTGAAAGATTCATATAAAATAAAGTAATTAAGAAATATATGTATCACCTACCCCGTCTGCTCCGCATCCACCCCTTCGTCTCGAAGGGGAACTAGCTGTATCACCTACCCCGTCTGCTTCGCATCAACCGCTTCATCTCGAAGGGGAATTAGCTGTATCACCTACCCCGTCTGCTGTGCATCCACCCCTTCGTCTCGAAGGGGAATTAACTGTATCACCTACCCCGTCTGCTCTGCATCCACCCCTTCGTCTCGAAGGGGAATTAGCTGTATCTGTTTTGTGTGTACAAAGATAGGGATACTATTTTAGTATCATTGTTTTACAGACTGTCTCAATATCCCCGTCATTGATCTTAATAAAATACATCCCTGACGCTATTGAAAGTTTGGATAAATCTAGATTTTTTGAAAAGCCTTTTTTAGAGCTTTGCAACTTCTCTGAATGAATTTTTTGTCCTTTTATGTTATAGATGCTGTAAATCGGCTGTTTGTTATTAACTTGGAGTTTATTTCTATAGTACTCAATATTAATATTTGAGATAGCTGGATTGGGGTAAATATTTATTGTATATTGCTTTACAATCTCCTCTATGTGATCCTTATTATCTACGGATCCAAACCAAGTAAGGGTATTATTTATAATATTTTGCCTAACTGTATTTTCAGTAATATTATGTAGATCAAAAGTAAGAAGAGTAGATTGTCCATTTAAGATCTGGTTGTATACACCCATTTTATTTTGTGCGGGGGTATCATCGATGAATAAAACATTGTTATTTATGATAGGTGTTATGATATTTCCTTCAGTCCATGTATCATTTAATACAAAATTTATACTCTCCATAAAACCATGCCCAATCATCACAGGTCCACCAGTTCCAGTTGAATAAGTAGCTGCTAATGTATTTGTCATAAAAAGCAGGGTATTCAGATTATTGTATGATGTTATGGTATTATTTGTTAAAGTTTGTGCTATATATTGTCCCATTACGAGTAGTTTTTTACTATTAGATACCAGGTTACCCAGATCACCAATTTTATCGTTTGGGAAAGCTGGATAAATAGTTGGTACGTTCCAAATAATAGTATTTATGTGGGAAATATCTGCTAAATCTATCGATCCATAGTTTGGATAAAATAGACTAAATGACAATTCGGTATTTCTTAATACATTTAACATGATATCATCTAGTCTTTCAGCTCCCGTATCTTGTATCACTAATACATCAACATTTTTTGTGCCGTAATAATGAGGTATTGCCACAGTGTGGTCATCAGCTTCAATCGTTATCTTGTATGCGGCAAATCCTTCTTCTTGAATAGCGAAAACCGAAGAATAAAAATCAACATAATCTCCTGCTTCTAGTTCCATTTCATAATATCCATCGGTGATACACAAACCATTTCCGCAAAAATCTGCACCCCATTGTTGTGGCATAGTGTCTACTTCTAAGCGAATAATTAGATCCAATAAATAAGTTGCATTAAAATCCAAATTCATGATATAAAATTTTTCAAAAACAGCAGGTGCGTATACGAAGGTTGTTCCCACCATTGACATTGGTCCTTCAGTAGCTATTCGAAAAGGTTTGCTTGGTCTATCTGTAGAGGCAGCTTGTAGAAACTCATTAATTGTCGAACTGTGTAAAACTACTACAGCTTTATAATCGGGAACAGTGATATTTTCTTGGATAGTGAAGGAGTATGTTATATCACCAGGTGATATTGATGTATTTGATTCTGCAATTATTCGATGGTTATTCTCTGGATTAGCACTTTTTTCAACAATAAAATACGATAGAGTAAGTTGACGTGGTATTAGATAATCTTCACTTAAAAGAATAGAAAATGATATAATGTTATTTTGTAAAGTAAGTTCGTTTATATAAATCGGTGATGTTCCAAATCTACCCATTGCCATCTTGCTGTAAATAGGTTGTCCATTTCGTAATTGCACATGATCATTCGTCAATAAGCAATCTCCATTAAAAGAAATAAAATCACTTGTTGCGGGATCATTTCTTTTTAGAATGATCAGTTCGTCTTCATCGAACTCGGTACTCAGTCTTGCAATCCCTTGTTGCAGGTTTTGTGAATCAAAACTTTGACCTATGTTTATTTCCATTATGTTGGTTCTTGGATAAAATGGTACTGCGTACATTAAACTTAAACTCAATAGAGTTATAGATAAAACTATTATAATTTTCATGATTCCTCCTAGAATCTTGTATTTAAACTTAGTATTACACCTTCAAATGGAGCTTGGTCTTTGCATACTCCATTTCGACAAACCTTGCCACCTTGTTCTTTTCCTACGAAAAGTTTAGCTTCTGTATGTCTAGCAATGTTTGTAACTAATTCTGCTCCGAGATAGAGTTTGTTTTTACTAATATCATCTCTCCCTACAAACTGGTATTGTCCGAATATAGAATATTTAAGCATTCCGAATAAGTGGCTATCGATTTGTAAATATGGTTTATTATATGATTTTTCTATTTCATTTATCTTTGTTTCATTAAAGGTCCATTTTGTTTTAATTGTCCAGGGTATATTTGTACTTAAAAGTTCGATAGAAACAGTAGGTATATTTTCTTTTTCCCATGATCCAGTAAATTCACTCTTCTTCTCTAAATGTTCATAACTCGAAGATATATTGATTGCGTTATTATGCCATATATGTTCAGTAAAAAGATTGCTGTGGCGAACATTAAAACCCTTGTCCCAAGATTCAGCATAATTTATAGCTATTTCGTGCTTTAAATCGTATTTGTATCTTATCTCTCCTTGTATACCTTCTTCAATTTTTACTTCCGGTTCAAATGAATAGAGTAGTTCGTCGAAGTGGTTTAGGGTTGGCAAGTCTGACATTGGATTATTATTGAAATTGTCATAATACTTGTATCCTATACCTAGAGCAACTGGTCCAAGATAGGCATTACCAAATGTATACAAAGCATGTCCAAACTCTGATTTCGGTATACCATGAAATGTCTTCATCTCTGCAAATTCTACGTCTAAATCGAATAAATCACTTGCTATTCCAAATCTACCGCCATAAATATTCATAAAAGTATATTCTTTATCTATCACTATACTCCTATCTTGCTTGTATTCCATTGCGGTAGCTCCGATTTTTAAGAAAGAAAAAATTTTATATTCTGCGTCAAACGAGCTGACTAAATCATTACTTGAAATAGCGTCTTCTTTGATGTCCTCTTTTAGTTTACCGTAAATACCCTTTACTCTTAAATCTTGGTATTGGTAATGTACTTGAGCACCTTCTAATCTCTTGTCCTTATTTATTTCGGGATTATTCCACGACCTGAGTATTAAACCGACACCAAAGGACTCTTCTAATGTCCCGACTCTCATGCGAAAATCATCATAATATAGTTGCACAAATAAGTCTTTCCATCCTGTACTTAATTTATCTGAACGTAGCTCTTTTTGGGGTGCGGTATCCTCGTATTTTGGCAGATCAGCAAGGAAACTCATACCAAAAGAAAATATTCCTCTGTCTATGCGAAACTTCAATTCATTTTCAAAATAATTGTTTAATGAATCTTTTGCTGTTCGATGAACAAATTTGGCATTATTTTCGCCATTGATATTTAGACTTTGGGCTGTCAAAGTTATGAAATAAAACATTAAACTCACTACAATTAAACAGTTTTTCATTAATTCTCCCTTTGTTTAAGTTAGTTTTGGGTTTTTACAGATTGATATCAAATAGAAGCTTTTTTATAAATCAATTATTTTTTGAGATACAATTTTTTTAAGGCTTCTTCGACCTTCTGTTCATCTCCATTTGTATAACCTTTTTTATCAAATACTATTTCTCCTGATTGAGAAATGATAAATAATTGTGGTACTGCATCACCAACATTGAATAGGCCTGCTAATTCTTTATTCGGATCAAATCCAACTTCAAAAGCATATTTAGCAGATTTTACTTGTGCAACGACCTTTGCTTTATCTCTTGGTTTATCTATACTTATACCGAAAAACTGTATATCTGGATATTTTTCAGCTAAATCACTCCATTTAGGCATACTTCGTAAGCAAGGTTGACACCAAGTGGCCCAAAAATCAATAAAGATAGGTCCTTTTTCTAATAAATTTTCCGATTTTAATTTTGTTCCATCTAATAATTCAATCGTAAAAGAGGGTGCTTTTTGAGCATACAAAACCAACATACTCAATAATAGCACTATTGAAATTAACATCCTTTTTCTCATTTTTTCTCCTTTTCTCCTAATAATAAAGATTAATATCTTTAGTTTTTATAAATCAACATCAATGACAGAGGGTACTTTCATTTGCAAAGAATGTAAAATTTTATCCCCATCTTGCCTTCTATTTATATCTGTAATCTTTTGTACCCAAACGACAAGATAGTATTCAAACTCAGTGATATATTCTAATGTGACAGAGAAATTTACAAAATCATCTGATACTATATTCTCTAGATTGTGATATCCTCTCCCGCGTACTACATTACTTGCCTTTGCACCATTACCATAAAGATAATAATTGTCTTTTTCTTTTTCATAAATTACATAAAATAAATATAAATCACTAGTATTTAGATTTGAGAAATTTATTCTTACTTCACCATATAATGTATTGTCTTCAAATGGTAAAGTTTTTAGATCAAACAACCATAGATCTGGTGTTTCTTGGATCAAATTTCGTACTTGTGGTTTGTAAAGAGTTATTTCACTCGAACCTTGATACCCAAATCTGCCTTGTAATAGGACATAAGGTGCTAAAGGATCACCCCAATATCGTTTTTCTATACTCCATAAATTATATAATGAAAGAGGGTCAGCAAAATGTGAGTGATATGAAAGGTAAAGAAAATGGTTTGGGTATGCTTTTTCAATTTTTTTAAGCTCTGCTTTTACTTTTGGGCAATATGTACATGTAAGATATGTTAATGATTGGGCAATAACTAGCTGTTGAGGATTCTCTATAATATCTGGCTGATAGCCTACCCATGCGAAGTTTCTGCTTTTTCTCTCTATTTGATCTTCCCATTCTACGTAAAATTCTATTGTTTGTTCATTTCGTACTAGAAGATCAGTCAAAGTCAATAAGTATTCATCAGGGTTTTTTCTTTCAATAGTAAGAAGTACACTATCTGTCCATGTTTCAGAAGTAAATAAACGCACTATGTCTTCATATTTGTTGCCATAGTTGTTGTATGTGTAGTGATAATATTTCATTATCGGTTCTATATTATTAGATTTTAAGGCATTATTTGCTGTTTCTATGAATTGAATCTCAAAATCTGCAACTGATTGGAACAAGAGATCCTTTTCAAATCTATTGCATCCGTTCAATACAATAAGTAAGACTATAAATATTAAAAACCCTCTCTTTTTATACGTAAAATTTTGATGAAGTTTAGTATTGTTATTCATACAATCTCCTTTAAAAAAATCATTAATTATGAAAACCTTGTTTCTATTTAGGTTATTCTTTAAAATTTTCATTATCTCGGCTTATTTAGTAGTCACTATTCTAAAAATAAAGTATAAAAATAATGATCAAAACATTCTTAAAGTTTAATTTTCTATTCTCTTTAGTGCTTCTAATATTATCTGTTTAGTGAGTAATTCAGGAAATACTATTGGTTCTTCTACTCCGGGCAAGAAGAGAAGGTACAAAGGTACACCCGCTCTATTATACTTTGTTAACCAACTCAATATTTCGTTATCTTTTTTTGTAAAGTCACCTTTTAACATAACTACTTCTTTCTTAGCGAAAGCATCTCTTATTTCTATAGTATTTAACACTAGTTTTTCATTTGTCTTACAATTTTTACACCATGCTGCAGTAAAGTCTATAAAAACGGGTTTACCTGCTGTTATATTTTTTTCTACATTTTCACTACTGAATTTTTCCCAGTAATTATCTTGGTAACTATCTGTGTTTTCATAAGGGATACTAATACCTTTTAAGAAGAATAATGCACCAAATACAATAATTCCAATTCCTATCAGAGTTGTCATCCATTGAGTAAGTTTGCTTTGTATAGGTGTAACAAATTTTCCGTATAACCAAGCTGCAAAAGTTAAAACAAGAGTATAAAATAATACATTTATCAAGAACGAACCACTAGTGAGTTTATACAAAGTATTCAGCTGGTCAATAGCAAAGCCTAGTAAAATGAAACCTAGAACCTGCTTGAATGTCTCCATCCATTCACCTGGTTTAGGTAGTATCTTTATCGCTTTTGGAAATATTCCTACCAACAGAAAAGGAAAAGCAAAACCTATTCCCACTAAGATAAAAATTGTCAAAATAATTAATGGTGGTTGGAGTAAAGCAAAACCTATTGCGGCACCTAAAAAAGGTGCCATACATGGTGTGCCTAATAGAACTGCAAAAATCCCCATAAAGAATGACCCTAGATAGCCCTTTCTACTAGATGCTGCTGTGGCCATATTTGTCCCCGGTGCTTGTAATAAAAATATATCAAATAACGATAAAGAGAATAAATATAAAATTGAGAACAATATTATCACAAAAACAGGATTTTGGTTTTGGAAACCCCATCCAACAGATTCGCCTGCAAGCTTTATACTGATAATAACACATGCTAATATTAGGAATGAGATCAATATCCCGATAGTATACATCAAGGAGTTAAGAAAAACAGTGCGAGGGGAATCCTGGCTTTGTTTTACAAGACTCATTGTTCGCATAGTTAATACTGGTAGTACACATGGAGTTAGATTTAAAATGATACCGCCAATAAAAGCTAATAATAAATATAACAATAAATGATTTAAATCTATCATTTTGGATGAATATTTGTTTTTGTTGTTATAAGTATTATCACTAGTATTATTTTTACCTTCCTTTATTCCTTTACTGCTTAGCACATACACATTTATCACAAACTCTTCTTCTTCGGGAGCTAAACATACACCGGATTCTAAACACATTTGGTACATCACATATACTTCTACTTTATGGAGACCAATCTTAGCATTTTTATCCACGATAATTTCTTTTCGTAAATAAACTTCATCTTTGTATATTGAATATCCATATTCTGTTTCAATTGCAATATCTGGATATATGGTATTTCCCGCTCTAATTCCATCTTTTTCTATAATATCTATTCCGAAAAATTCTTCTTGGTGTGTTGCATAATGCCCAGCGGGGATGCCTATCCATACTTCAATAAAACCTACTCCCCCTTGTGGTATATCAATATTTTCATCCAACAATTCAGCATATTGTGCAGCAATACTACAGCAAACTACCAACAAAATGAGGACAATCAATTGCTTCTTCATCTATACTCCTTTTTATCACAATAATTTTATTCTATGCCACTACAAATACGATTTTAAAATATCTTACTACTTTTTTTCTTTACATATAAAGCAAAGTGACAAAAATATCTAAACTCTCTTTTTGTCAATCATTTTTTTGTATACAATACACTAATATAAGTCATTAAAATCAATGCTTTTTATTACTTGGTTTTGGGAATTGTTTATAGTGTAAAAAAGTGAAACTTTGAAATCTTGCATATCATGTTTTTTATGTTATTTATAGTGAAAATTGCGATAACGATATCTCTTTGAAAATACTTTTTTGTTACATTTAAAAGTATTGTTAGAATAATGTTTTATGAAGCAATTAAACCCATCGCCATACAGAGCATTTTGGTTTCTGCTGAATCTGATCTTGACGCAATTAGAATTGGAGCTTTTGTTCCCATCACCACATGAGCTGCTCGATATTTTGCATAATATGTAAGCCCTTTTGCAAAAATATTTGCTGCTTCGATGTTTGGCATGATCAATATATCTGCTTGTCCTGCTACTGGAGAATCAATTCCTTTTATTTTTGCGGATTCAAAGTCTATAGCATTATCTAAAGCTAAAGGGCCATCTATTACACAGCCTGTGATTTGTCCTCTTTGGTTCATTTTAGTGATCATTGCTGCCTCGAGTGTGCAAGGCATCTTAGGGTTTACGAGTTCGACAGCAGCCAGCATAGCCACTTTAGGATTTGGATTTCCTAGGGAATGAGCTACTTTTACAGCATTCTTTATAAGTGATATTTTTTCTTTTAAATCAGGATAAAGCATGATACCACCATCTGTGAGTAAAATTATTCTCTCAGGAGTCTCATATGCAAATACATCGCTTATAATTTCTCCAGTTGAGAGACCTTTTTCTTTGTCTAAAACTGCTTTCAACAATAATGCAGTATCAGTCTTTCCCTTTAATATCAAGGATCCTCTATTTTCATGTATCATTTGCACAGCTACAGCACAAGCCTTTGATAAATCTTGTCCGGTATCTATTATTTCAAAACAATTAATATATTTCGAAAAATTTTCAACTATGATCTTTTCGATATGTTCTTTATCTCCGGTGAGTAAAATTTCTGCAAGGCTCTCTTCTTTTGCCATCACTGCGGCTTCTATTGCAGTTTCTGTCTGAGCCGCAGCTATTACTACAGTTCTTTTATAAGCATTCGTTCTGCATTTTTCAATCAGTTCATCAAAATTTTTAATCATTTATATACTCCTTCTGTATTTAGATTCTCGAACCATGATCAGTGTTATTAACTAAGCATGAAAACACTCTGTCTGTTTAGCATCCACTTCTCAATTCTCACGAATGGCACTCTCACGAGGTTGTATAGAAAAAAAGTGACTCTCTTGTTATAACTTTTAAAATTAACAAATTGTTGCATATTAGATAGCTTATTATTTATGATATTATAAAATTTAACTAGTAGAGAACTATGGTTTATGCAGGGACAGAAATATACATTTAAGAAAAGTAACAAGAAGATAAGAGAATGTAATCTAGTGAATTGCTTTGGATAGATTGTATGAGAAATAGCTATATAATATTCATTTACAAAGTAGATTAGTATATTGTTTAGGGGTTAATTTCGAAGGGAAACACTATATGTCACATAGGAAATATTTATTTTAATTGACAAATATGTAGAAAAAATAAAAGTGGTAATATTTAAAAACAATCCAAAGGAGAAATTGAATGAGAATAGGTCTATGGAATATAATCATCATTTTAGGAGTCTTTTTATTATTGTTCGGAGCAAAGAAGATACCCGAGCTAGCTAGGAGCTTAGGTAAAGGTGTATCAGAGTTTAAGAAAGCGATCGGTGCTACAGAATCCAACGAAGAATTGAAAGATGACACAGCTTCAGAAACTATAGAAGAAGATAAATAAAATACAAAAAATCAATCTATATACAGAGAATATTATGACATTTTTAGAGCATATGTTGGAATTAAGAAAGGTTTTAATATTTTGTATTTTTACTATTCTGTTAGTGGCAATCCCATGTGGTATTTATTGGGAGTATATATTCAATTTTTTGGCGAAAAGACCTTTAGCATTAGCTGACCCAATACCACGTTTAATCTACACTGCACCTGTAGAGACAGTGATGCTCAGTTTAAAAATTGCTTTTACGGGAGGATTTATTCTTTCTAGTCCGATCATTTTTTGGCGTTTTTGGTTATTTGTCACTCCTGGCCTTTTTCAAAAGGAAAAAAAAATTATTTTACCACTTGTTATATTAACGACACTTTGTTTCTTATTTGGGTTTGGATTTTGTTTTACATTGTTTCCGTATGTTTTCAAATTTCTCACTAATTTTGCTGGTAGTAATATAGAACCAATGTTTAAAATAGATGAGTATTTAAGTTTTATCATAAAAATGAGCGTAGCTTTTGGATTTGTATTTGAATTACCAGTAATTACATTTGTCCTTACAAAGGTTGGCATTATAGATCACCGATTTTTATTGAGATATTTTCGTTATATAATTTTAGGAATATTTATATTAGCTGCATTTATAACACCACCTGATGTTCTTTCTCAGGTAGTAGTAGTTTGTCCATTGATTATTTTATATTTAATTAGTATTTTTGTTGCATTGTTGAGTCGTAGAAAAGTAATAGAATGAGATTCGGCATTAGTTTTTTTGAAGTTATATTGATTTTGATAATAATTGTTATTTTTATACCCCCTGAAGATATACCAAGAATCATTAGAAAGGGAGCAAAATTAATTAAACAAATTAATAAAAGAATAATGGATTTAATGGACGATATTGATAATAAATGATCATTAAATAAAGAAGAAGTATTATTGCTGTTTGATCTAGTATCATAAAAGGGTTTTCTTCTAATAATGAGTACAGGGTTTGAATATTCGCAAACAATAATAAAAACAAAGGAGTCATTGAGATGATCAAAATAAAAATAACTCGCAGAGAATTTTTAAAGTTGCTCGGTATTGGTGCTTTAGTCGGTGCATCCGTTTTTACCTCTAACGAACAAAAAAAAAGAAAAGCGAGTAAAGTAAAAAACGAAAAGAAAGGAAATATGTCATATCGTGAAGATCCAAAGAGTAGTAATATGTTGTCTCTTTTAGGATTTGGTATGATGCGTCTTCCAGTTGTCGAGCGTAGTCGGGGCGAATCATTACCTGATGTGAATGATACAGATCAAGAAGCAGTAAATGCTCTTGTAGATTATGCTATTGCAAATGGTGTAAATATCTTTGATACAGCACCTGTATATAGTAAAGGTTTTTCCGAAAAGGCAACAGGAATAGCATTATCACGTTATCCTCGTGAAAAATACTTTATTTCAACGAAAATGTCCAATCATCGTGGATTAGCAACTACTCGTGAAGGTTCTATACAAATTTATGAAAATTCTTTTAAAAACTTACAAACAGACTATATTGACTACTATCTACTGCACAATGTAGGGAATCATAGTAGCTATCAAAGTCGTTTTTTAGATAACGGGATGTTAGATTTCTTGTTGAAAGAAAAGGCTTCTGGTAGAATAAAACAGTTAGGTTTTTCTTTTCATGGTGATGGTTCATTTTTAGAATTTTTTGTTAAAGAATATCCTTGGGATTTCGGTTTAATCCAATTAAATTTTCTTGATTGGGATAACATAATGGGTTGGACATCGATAAATGGACGAAGACAATATGAGCTATTAACGGAAAATAATATTCCTGTTTGGGTAATGGAACCATTATTAGGTGGTGGGTTAGCTCGTCCTCATTTTTTGGCACGAGAGAAGATGATGAAAGAGAACCCTAATGCAACTCCACCTTCTTGGGCTCTACGTTTTGTAGGTAGTTTACCAAATGTGAATGTGGTATTGAGTGGAATGACTTTTATGGATCACGTAATAGACAATATAAATACATTTTCTCCGTTTGTTCCATTAAATGAAAACGAGCAAAAAATGATAGCAGAAGTAGCAAAGATAATGCTTGAGAAAAGAACTATCCGTTGCACATTATGCCAGTACTGCATGCCTTGCCCATATGGCATTGATATACCAGCAATTTTTGATCATTATAATCGTTGTTTGAATGAAGGTAATTATCCTGAAAATTTTTCTTCAAACGACTTTAAAAGAGCTCGAAAAGCATTCTTAATAGGATTAAATAGGAAAGTACTACCATATAGGCAAGCAGATAGATGCATAAATTGTCGTCTTTGTGTTCCATCATGCCCACAAAGAATTAATATTCCTGCGGAAATGAGAAGAATTGATGCTTTTATTGAAGATATGAAAAAGGAGACGTAAAATGCTTAGAATATTACGAATTATAATAGCTACTATTGTTATGATAATTATTACTATAATTTTTTTAGATTTTACAGGGACGATACAGAATTTTTTAAATTTGATTTGTAAAATACAATTTATTCCAGCTTTATTAAGCTTTAATATAGTCATGCTAATTGTCTTATTCTTATTATCTATGTTTTTGGGCAGAATATATTGTTCTACTATTTGTCCATTGGGTACTTTGCAAGATATTATGATTACATTATCTCGCAATAAAAAGAAACGACCTTTTACATATTATCCATTATCGAGGTTTCTTCTGTTTATTAAATATTCGTTTTTAGTTTGCTTTTCTTTTTCTCTATTAGTGGGTATCAGTTTGATTATTGGACTATTAGAACCATTTTCTGTATACGGTAAAATTATTACTCAATTATTCACTCCATTATACTTAATGATCAACAATATTTTTGCTTATTTTGCTGAGAAAACAGATAGTTATACTTTCTACGAAGTAGAGATATGGGTAAAAAGTTTTTTTATTTTAGTAGCAACGTTATTGTATTTTATATTTATCATCTTTTTAGTATGGCGAAAAGGTAGAGTTTATTGCAACATAATATGCCCAGTAGGCACATTTTTCGGTTTATTAAAAAAGATAATACCATATGGGTATAAATTAGCAATAAATATTGAAAAGTGCAATAAGTGTGGCCTATGCGAAGCTCAATGTAAAAGTTCTTGTATAAACTCAGACTTGAAGCGAATCGACGAAGAAAATTGTGTTAAATGCTTTAATTGCATTTCAATTTGTAGTCGAAAAGCATTGACCTATTCTATGTATTTAAACCAGAAAAAAAATCTCTCTTCAATGGATTCTACTCGAAGAAAATTTATTTCGAAAAGTATATTGTTGATGATAGGATTATTTATAGCTTCAAAAACTCATGCGTATAATTACGATGGTGGGCTAGCTCCTGTTGAAAATAAAATAGCACCAAAAAGAAAAGTTAGGATCACTCCTCCTGGTTCTATTAGTCACAGACATTTTAATAGATTTTGCACTTCCTGTCACTTATGTATCTCTTTATGTCCAAATAAGGTGTTACGTCCATCGTTAAAATTAACGAATTTTATGCAACCAGAAATGTCTTTTGAAAAGGGGTATTGTCGTCCAGAATGTGTAAAATGCTCTTCAGTATGCCCGACAAATGCTATTCAATCTATTACTGCGGAAGAAAAATCTGGATTTCAAATCGGATATGCTGTGTTTAGTTACGATCGTTGTGTGATAAATACAGATAATGTAAATTGTGATAGATGTATGACAAAATGCCCTACAGGTGCTATAACAATGGTAGAGCAGTTGATACAAGACGGGAAAATAGCAAAATTGCCAGTAGTTGAGATTGAACGATGTATAGGATGTGGAGCTTGTGAACAGCTTTGCCCAGCAAGACCATTTAGTGCTATTTATGTAGAAGGAATGTATATACATAGAAAAATATGATGATTATCGGAAAGTTTACTCTAAAGAAGGTATTGGATATGAAGTAGGAAGGAGTGTTTTCATATTCAGTTGTAAAAATAATCATAAATGTTAATATATTGATCAACTACTATCTGTCATATATGATAAATACTTTGTAGGTGTATTCAGGATTTTTTTAGATGGAAAACAATAAATCTAGAAATGTTTAAGGGTTTATTAAAATTTCATAAATATCTTCTGTTGTTTCCGCACTTATAAGCTTTTCCAACATTTCATCTTGTTTCAATTTAGCAGTAAGAGATGCTAAAAATTTTAAATATCCTTTATCGTTGTCTTTGGAAGAGGCAATCATAAAAATAAAATGAACAGGTTTATCATCGATTGATTCATATGGAATTCCTTCTTTACATCTTAGCATACCTATTAAAAGACCTTCTAAACTATCAAGTCTAGCATGGGGTATAGCTATTCCATTTCCAATACCTGTACTCATTAGCATCTCACGAGAGATAATTGATTGCTTGAAACTATGTATGTCTAAAATTCTTTTGTCTTGGCACATTGTTTTGATCAGTAAATCTAATGCCTGTTCCTTCGGCATTTTTTTTATATCTAAAATCATTTCTTTATGAAAATTATCAGAAAAAAAATTCGAATTATCCATATGACTCCCCTGATTTTTTTTATATAACTAAAAAATATAAATTATATTACGTAAATAAAAAACTTACTATATGCTTAGCATTATGGACTATCTTCCCATTATTAGAGAATTGTGGAGCAAAAACTTGTTAAATGTCCTTTTGTTTTTCTGTTCTATTTGTTATGAAAGACACTTTATTGAAAAATCATATTGCTATCGAAAGTGTTTGTCTTTAATGCATTGATGATATATTTTGCAGTATCATTTAATAAGCCATAAGGATGTTTTTTTATTAATTCTTGAAGGTTTGATATTGCTTCTTCGGTTTCATTATATACATCTACTGCAATGTAGGCAATCATAAATAAAGCATCATACACATATTCTGTATTACTATATTCGTTTATGATTTGGTTTAAAAAATAAATAGCTTCTATATAATATTGATTATGAAGAGCATTATTAGCAGCTTCAAACATTTCATCAGCTGTAAGGAGACTTGTCAATCTATCAAAATGTATTACAACATCATATTCCTTTTTTAGGTCATTAGTTATTTGTTCTAAGTAATCATCAATTTTTTTAGTCCATATTTTATTTTTAATATCTCTCGATACATCAAACATACTCAAATAATCCTCATTTCTTTCCTGGACTAAATAAAAAAAGACATATTCACCAAATTTATTTTTAAACACATCAGAAAGAGTTCCAACTTTTGTTTTCCATACTTTTGCATTGTAAACTTCATCTCTGTCATCAATACCTTCTCCGGGTATGATACCATTTTGTAGAATATTAAAAATAACACCATTAAAAGCAGGATATAATGATTCTTGTCTGATGAAGTTATTAATAGCTGGGATATCGTTTGTTTTTAGAAGATTGTTCATAATTTTACGATTTGCTTGCGCAGTTTTCTTATCTTTAGATACGAATTGTCTTATATCTCTGCTTTTTGGGATAAAATAATCTTTTTTATTTTCTTCGTAATATAAACTTATTTCATCATTAGTGGGTTCGACAGACATAGCTACAATGGAATGATACCAATCATGCAAGACCAAAGCAGATCTTGTAAATTTTGCTACAGGTGAATCTATATTTTGTTGGTAAATACCATCCTCTTGAGCAGCGGTGTAAAGGGTTCGTGCTTCCATTTCATTACGTAACACAACTTCACGTATATTTTTTTCATTATATTTAAGCCCTTCAAAGACATCAGGGTTTTCTAATACTTCCCCAAGATTCCTTAGGGTCATTTCAATATCCGGGTGAGTACTTGTAAGAAATACATCGTTGTGCATATTAGGTAATAAAAGGAATTCAGTTGATTGATCAAATGGAATAGTTACAAAAACTTTATTTAAAATATCGTCTTGAATGGTCACTTTATACCTAGCATATAATTCAGGTATGAGTTTTCGATAAAAATCTCGTTTCGTCTGCTGAGTAAGTAGGTTCTCTATCTCCTCTTTTACTTCATCGAACTCTTTAGTATATTGTGGTTGATAAGAAATAATTTTATAAAAATGTATCCCCGAACTAGTTGTTAAAGGTCCATTAACTATCTCTTTATCATCGCTATTTGAATATTCGAGACTTTGAAGTAAAGCCATATTATTCGTAGTTTCAATCATATTTTTTGTTAATTGTTCATCTATTCCAATTCCAGAAATAAAACCGTTTAATTTAATATCACGAATGATGCCTTTTTTTAGTGCAGTAACTTTGTTGATCGAGTATACTTCAACAATTTCGGTAAAATCTATCCCTTCTTCGATCAGTTCTAGTATCTCAGGAATATCTGTAGAATTGGCATGAAGGTGTTGAATAGCAAGATTTTGTTGCTCAGTATATTTTTGCTTGTTTTCATCGTAAAATTTTCTTATATCATTTTCTGAAGGTTTAGTAGCTTTAGCAAAAAGTTCCTCAAAATAAATATGGTTCATTATAGGGCGTAATGCCTTATGTACCTCTTTGATTATTTCAGGTTTGGTATCAATCTTATGTTCATTTGCTTTCTTTGAGTAAAGCATTTCTGTGAGCATGAGTTCGAGAGTCTTTTTTTGCCCATCAATAGTATAATATCTGATTCTAGTTTCAAGAGGAGCTATTTTTATTCTATCTAAAAGATCTTTATATGAGATATTTTCATCTTTTGTTTCAATAAGAATGCTCTCTTTTTCTATTTGATCTATTAAAACAGAAGAAAATAAAAAATTAATATTACATAATATCGAGAAAATAAGTAATTGAATCACTTTTAATTTCATTTAATAACG
>Ga0123353_10002481_pt1 | contig 22966 bp, 14 predicted proteins | sample TergutLab28metaG_3_FD_92763 | JGI IMG/M metagenome (GOLD analysis project Ga0123353, IMG submission 92763) | Labiotermes labralis P3 segment gut microbial communities from Petit-Saut dam, French Guiana - Lab288 P3 | ecosystem: Host-associated > Arthropoda: Insects > Digestive system > Gut ... | reverse complement strand
CTGCCGATCCCCGCTCGCTGCTTTTGAATAATCTCCCGCGCTGCGCCGGGGGTCGCTGCGCCCCAAAGTTTGTAGAACGTGTTCATATTGAAGGGCAGATTGTAGAGCTCGCCCTTGTAGTTGGCTATGGGCGAGTTGGTAAACCGGTTAAAATCTGCGAAACGGTTGATATACTCCCAGATGCCCCTGTCGTTTGTGTGGAAAATATGGGCGCCATACTTGTGCACCGTGATGCCTTCGATGCTCTCGCAGAACACATTTCCGCCAATGTGCCCCCTGCGGTCGATGACAAGGCAGCGCTTACCTTTCTGTGAAGCTTCGTACGCGAAAACCGCGCCGAACAGCCCCGCGCCGACGATGAGATAGTCGTACATCCTTATGGCTCCTGTCAGTTTGATCAACGGGTGAAAACAAGAATTCGATATGATGTGTGGAAAAAGGTGTGGATAATGTGTAAAAGTGATGAAAATAATGTAGAAAATCAGTATATATTCACAGTTAATATTGAATAATATGAGGCGCTGGATTGAATAAAAATTGATAATATTATGTACTTCAAATCCACCTGTTAACAACGAAAAGTGAACGGTGGACACTGAACAGCGAATAATACAAACTTCGGCTTTAGGTCGATGTCTTTAATTATTATTCATCATTGACTATTCACTATTCACCATTCACTGCGCTGCGTCTGCGCTGATGTCTGGAGCGGGCAATGGGAGTCGAACCCACCTCTAAAGCTTGGGAAGCTTTCATTCTACCGATGAACTATGCCCGCAAATAAGTGGTGACGGCTGCCTGGGCCGAGGATGCCGATCCTTAGCAATTTTCTGTTGAACTAATCATGCGATAGTGGTATTATAGATGAGAACTCGGCGGAATGCAAGAGGAATTTTCTACATTTTACTGATGCTTGTGGAGGTTGTTGCTGTGATTAAGGTCAACATTGAAGGCGCCCTGGGATTTTTAGAGGAGAACGAACTGCGCGGGATCGACACTCAAAAGCCATTGAAAGCACTGGAAACGCTCTACGAAAACGGATGGGTCAAACTGCCGGCGGTCTACGACAACAAACTATCAAACGAAATCAATGAAGCTGCCGAAAAAATCGGCAAAGAGTCGCAAGCGCTTGTAGTGCTTGGCATAGGCGGATCATATCTAGGCGCGCGCGCCGCAATCGAATATGTCAAGTCGCCCAACTATAACGCATTGCCCAAGCAGACGCCGGATATTTATTTTGCGGGAAACAACGCGTCAGGCGAGTATTTACAGCAAATCATACAGCTTATCGGCGACCGGGACTACTCCGTCAACGTGGTTTCTAAATCCGGTTCCACGATCGAGACAGCCATTGCCCTGCGCTTTTTTAAGACGCAGCTTGAATCAAAGTATGGCGCCGAAGGCCTGAAGGAACGTCTTTATGTGACGACGGACAAAGGTTCCCCGCTGTCCGGTATGGCCGACCGCGAGGGATGCAAACGTTTTGAAATGCCTCCGGAAGTGGGGGGGAGATACAGCGTCCTGACAGTTGTGGGACTATTGCCCTGCGCCGCTGCCGGTATCGACGTCGACGAGATGATGTCGGGCGCGCGCGAGGAGATGGAGACGGGGGTCGATGAAGCCTGTCTATATGCGTCGGCTCGCCAGGTTTTATACAGAAAAGGCAAAAAGATAGAGATGCTGGCATGTTTCGAACCTGCATTCCGTTCGACGGGGGAGTGGTGGAAGCAACTGTTCGGTGAGAGCGAAGGAAAAGAGGGAATAGGCATATTCCCGGCGTTCGCGGAGTACACCGCCGATTTACACTCGCTGGGGCAATACATTCAGGAAGGCGAGCGGACGATCATGGAAACTTTCGTGTCGTTCAGCGAACCGCGCGTAAACCCTGTGATCCCGGGCGGCCCGCTGCATGTCGATAAAATTGCGGCTATCGCAGGGCTGGATATGCATAAGATCAACCAATCGGCTTCCGAAGCGGTCAAAAAGGCGCATATCGACGGGGGAGTACCGGTGCTCGAACTGTGCGCCCCGAGCTTATCAGCGGCGTCATTTGGCGCGCTGGCATATTTCTTTGAACGTTCCTGCGCTGTGTCGGCGCTCATTTCAGGGGTGAACCCATTTGGCCAGCCCGGCGTAGAGGCATACAAGAAAAATCTATTCGCGATCCTCGGACTATAGTTTGGTTGTTTTGAAACTAATCTCATTTCCGTATTGAATATCGCGGATGAAACTGATAGAATGGTTTCACATTAAATGTTGATAATTGAGCGATAACGGGGAAGATATCAACGTTATTTTCCTGAAATAATAAAAAAAGGGGATGGTCCAATTGGTCAAGTTAATTATGGGGCTGAAAGGTTCCGGTAAAACAAAGCAGCTTATAGCGCTGGTGCATAAAGCCGTTGAAGAAGAGCACGGCGACGTTGTCTGTATTGAGAAGGGAGCGAAGCTTACTTACGATATCCCGCATAAGGTCAGACTCATCGAGGCGTCGCACTATGCCTTTGACGGCTATGATTTTTTAAAGGGATTCATCAGCGGCCTCCATTCGGCCAATTATGACATAACACATATCTTCATCGACAGTGTTCTCCGAATCATCGGAATGGGCGCGGACAGCATGGCGGAGGATTTCCTCGATTGGTGCGAGAGCTTCAGCCAGCGCGAACATGTCAAGTTCACATTGACCTTCAGCGCCGATATAAACCTTGCGACCGACAGGATGAAAAAGTACTTCTAGCGTGCGGCTCCGCCCCACGATCCATCCGGCGTCGCCGATATTCAAACCATTGGCACAGAGGAAAACGCTGCGCCGGCCAGCCATGCCGGCGCGGCGTTCCGTAAGGAGCTGTTCAGAAATAGTCAACATATCTGACGAAACAAAACCTTCGGGGAATACACGGTCGCTCTTGCTGCACTGCTGCTGCGCGCCGTGCACGAGTTATGTGCTGGAATACCTGTCGCCGCATTATCAAATCTCGATACTGTATTATAATCCGAATATACGTCCGGTCGAGGAATTTGAGAAAAGAGGAGCGGAGTTTCAGAAATTGCTGTCTCAGGCTGACTATCCAAACAGTGTTTCAATGCTCGAATGCGAGTATGGCGCCGAAGCGTTTGAAGCTGTCGCGAAGCCGTTTTGGGATGAGCCGGAGGGCGGACAGAGGTGCTTAAAATGCTTCGAACTCCGCCTGGGGGAGACGGCAAGGCGCGCGAAAGACTGCGGTTTTGACTGCTTCGCGTCGTCGCTGTCTGTCAGCCCGCATAAAAACGCGGCGCTCCTCAACGAGATCGGAGACAGGCTGGCCGACGGGTCCGGAGTTGGGTACTTGCGCTCTGACTTCAAAAAACGAGACGGGTACAAACGTTCGATCGAACTGTCAAAAAAGTATGGTTTGTACAGGCAATCCTATTGCGGATGTAAACGCGAAGGGAAATAGTATGCAGGGAAGTAGTTGTTAAGTATGATCAAGTTAAGTATCCGGAAGATTGCATTCGCAGGGGTCGTTGCGGCGCTATATGCCGCGTGCACCATGGCATTATCGGGCATCGCATATGGGCCGATACAGTTCCGCGTTGCGGAGGCGCTGTGTATCCTGCCGTTTTTCTTCCCGTTTTCCGTTTGGGGCCTCTTCATCGGATGTATCGTCGCAAACATCCTCAGCCCGTACCCGCTGGATATCATTGCGGGATCCGCCGCGTCGCTCCTGGCGGCGCTTTGTACGATGCAGATAGGGAAGCTTGGCCGCGAACGCTTGCCGGTGAAGATCCTTGCCTGTTTGCCGCCCGTTTTGTTCAATGCCGTAATAATCGGGGCGCTGATCGCATATTATATGGTCAGCGCGGGAGAAGCCGAAGCTTTCCTTCCGGCGTTTATTGTAAACGGCCTCCAGGTCGGGCTTGGGCAGTTTGTCGTACTATACGCGCTCGGATTACCGCTAATGATTTATTTGCCAAAATCTCACGCTTTCGAGAAACTATCGGAGTTATATTCAACATCGCGTTGATCCATTTCCAAACTGGGGGTGATACATGATGAAAGTAACAAAGGCTGTTATTCCCGCGGCGGGGCTTGGCACACGGATGCTTCCGGCGACAAAGACCGTACCCAAGGAAATGCTGCCGCTCGTGGACAAACCGGCGATACAGTATATCATCGAGGAAGCGGTGGCTTCCGGTATCGAGGATATCCTCATCGTGACGAACAGGGCGAAATCCGCGATAGACGATTATTTCGACTACAGCCCCGAGCTCGAGGAAGTCCTGACGCGCACGGGGAAGTCGTCGGGGCTTGACGTTGTGCGTTACTCAGCCGATATCGCAAATATCTTTTATGTCCGCCAAAAAGAGACAAAAGGCCTTGGACATGCTGTCTGGAGGGCAAAGAGATTCGTCGGAAATGAGCCTTTCGCCGTGCTGCTCGGGGATGATATCATGGTCGGGCGGACGCCGGTCACCAAACAGCTCATCGACGCTACCGAAAAATACGGCGCCGCGTCAGTAGGGATACAGAGAGTCGCCCTGGAGGTGATCTCTAAGTATTCATCCGTACAGTTGTCAGAGATCGAGGACAGGATATTCAGGGTAATTGACGTAAATGAAAAGCCCTCCCCTGACGAAGTGCTTTCAGATTACGCGATCCTCGGCCGCTATGTGCTTACCCCTGATATTTTCCCCATACTCGAAAATACACCGCCGGGTTACGGCGGTGAGATACAGCTGACAGACGCTTTGTGTTCGCTGTGTAAGGTCGCGCCTATGGTGGCGGTAGATTTTGACGCCCGGCGCTATGACACGGGCAATCTTACCGGTTTCCTTGAAGCCACGATCGACTTCGCGCTGAGGGATCCCAACGTAGGCCCTTGGCTTAGGGAGTTCATTATCGAAAAGGTGAAGTCGTTTTAAATGTGATGCCTCAATAGGAGCTTGGTCACAAGGTTTGTCACAATAGGATTCTTGTCACCATTAGCAGACATAAAAAAAACGCGGGCCGCAGCCCGCGTTGCTGTTATTTCGATATCAACCGCTTAGCCCCGTACCAGCCTGTGGTGTAGTACGAACTGTCAAGTCGGCTTATCACTACGCCTATGCCCGGCCTTGAAGCATGTACAAACTCGTCGTCGCCGATGTATATGCCGACGTGCGTGACGCCTTTCCCGCCGTTATTGGAGAAGAAAACCAAGTCGCCCAGCGCGAGTTCAGACCTGTTGACATGAACGCCGTTGTCCCTGTACTGGCCGGACGCCGTCCTTGTGACGGAAATGCCGAAGTTCTTGTAAACGTAAGTAACAAAGCCCGAACAGTCGAAACCGGAGGGGGACGCGCCGCCGTAAACGTATTTCGACCCGACGTAACTGAGCGCGTAATCGACTATTTTTTGCCCCAAGGTGCGGTTGGCAGCAGGAGCGGAGGACTTGGTGGAGGATGCGCTCGACGCCTTGTAACCGCCGACGATGTCCATATAGTCGGAACGGACGTAACCGGTAAGGTCATCGTGACGAACTTTGTACCAACCGGAGTTGATCCCGATGACAGTCATCTCAGTGCCCTGCGTGTAAGTGCCGAGAATATCGCTGCTTGTGTTCGGTTTTGCGCGCAAGTTGACTTTATCGCCGGTGAGGCGGCCCCGGGCGTTGAAGTTCTCGGCTGTAAGGACGTCCCTCAGCAGGGGGACGCTCACATATCCGACGGTTCCGTGGAAGTTGACGTTGTACCATTCGCTGTTCGTGCACTCAAGAATGACGACGATATCGCCTTCGCTGAGATAGGCAAGCACCTTATGAGACGTACTCGGACCTGTGCGCAGCCGCAGACCTTCAGTGTCTACCGTTGCGGCGCCATATGCCAGCGCGCCGTCGGCCAAGGCGCTGATCGCGGGTACGGAAAAGATGACTGTTATTATAAGAATTGTAATTATCAGCTTCTTGGCATTTCTCACAGAAAACCTGTCCTTTCGAAAAATGTTGTACATGAGATATGTTTGTCGTTTAACCGGCGGCGAGGGCCCTTTCAAGCCAGACTGCCGCAACGTCTATCGCCTCAAAAAAACTGGTCTTTTCACTCTTCTTTACGACCCTGTCCCTTGATTTAAGGTCGGGATCCGTGTATTGCAACTGGACTACGATCCTTGTGGCCAGGTTTAAATCTTCAAGCTGCTTTGTCTCGGTTACCTGGAGCATGATAATGTATTGATCCGCCATGCTGCCATAGTAAATAAGGTTATCCTTTCTTCGCAGGGGGTGGCCTTTATATTCGAGTATCTTGCTTTTGTCTTTTACCGACGCGGCCATAGTAAGACCCCTCTCTATGAAACTGTAACAGAATTGTAACACATTGTTTCCTCAATGTCAACGGTTATTTTTACAATTTTACGACTTTTCGCTCAACTTTCCGCCTGACTTTTCACTTTTTAATGGATAAAGACAGCCTTTTACGGCTGTCTTTTTTAAACTATGAGTACCAGCTGCGCTATGATTCTCTACATCCCAATGTGTGCGACCGGAAATCAGCCCACAAGATATGAGGTAACAAGCTCCTGGAGCAGCTCGTCCCTGTCGAGCCTGCATATGAGGCTGCGGGCGTTATTGTAGTTGGTTATATAGGTGGGGTCTTCGGAGAGGATGTAGCCTACGATTTGGTTAACGGGATTGTAACCTTTTATCCTAAGCGCTTCGTAGACCGCCACAAGAATCTCGCGGGTGTTTACTCCGCCGCTCACAACGTCAAACTTCCTTGTGTAACCATCCACTGTCGGTAACCCCCTAACTATAATTCTCGGGACGTAAAGACCAGCCCCGTAATCTTATTATAGCAAATTACAGCGAAGAGTAAAGTGTATAAATATTACAATAATGTGACAGTTCCCTCAAGTGCCCTTAATCAAACATTTCCTATTTGATCTTTCCCAAACGCCATAGGCAGCAAAGTTGAAAGCGGATAGCTCACATAGCGTCCGTCGGCGCGCGCGCATAGCACCTCCAGTTCCGGTGAGAATTCATTCAGGAGCTGACGGCAGGCCCCGCACGGGAAGGAGTAGGCGCTGCTTTCAGAAATGATGGCGATGCGTTTGAAACTCCGCCGCCCTGCCGTAACAGCCGATGCGACGGCTGCTGCTTCGGCGCAAATATTTGTCCCGAACGCGGCGTTTTCGATATTGCAGCCTGTGAACACCGTCCCGTCCGCGCATTCCACAGCGGCGCCGGCCTTGAACCTTGAATATGGCGAATAGGAATTTGCCATCACTTCTTTGGCCATTTCGATGAGCCTTCTGTCTGTCATATATATATCCCCCTCGTATAATAGTTGACTACTTAAAATAGTTGACTCCGCTTTCAAATACAGGTTGATGTTTATCGCCGTAAATATTCTTCGCAACGGACCCGCCGCGCCGCTCGGTATGGCCCATCTTGCCGAAGACCCTGCCGTCAGGGCTGAACAGGCCTTCGACCGCCATCATGGAACCGTTGGGGTTGACGTCCGCGTCCATCGACGGATTGCCGTGGATATCGGTATACTGCGTCGCGATCCGGCCGTCGGACGCAAATCGGCCAAGCATTTCCGGGGACGCGATGAAGCGCCCTTCCCCGTGCGATATCGCAATGGCATGTATATCGCCGACGCTGGACAGGCTCATCCACGGCGAGTTCACGGACGCGACGCGTGTGTAGACATATCTGGCCTGATGCCGGCCGATAATGTTTTGCGCCAGCGTAGGATTGCCTATATCCGGCGGGACGATTTCGCCGAATGGGACGAGCCCCAGCTTGATAAGCGCCTGAAACCCGTTGCATATGCCAAGCATCAGGCCGTCACGAGAGTGCAGATGTTTGTGTACGGCGTCGCTTATGCCGGGATTTCGGAAAAACACGGTAATGAACTTCGCGGAACCGTCGGGTTCGTCGCCGAAAGAGAACCCGCCGGGAATAATAATGATTTGGCTTTCGTTTATCTCACGGATAGTTTCTGAAATCGATTCCTCAAGCATGGACGCGGTGAGGTTGCGCGCCAGAAGCACCTTTGGCGTCCCGCCGGCGCGGCTGACGGCGCGGGCAGTGTCTATTTCGCTGTTTGTGCCGGGGAAGGCGAGTATAAGCGCGCGCGGTTTCGCGAAGTTGTTACCAGCCACAAGCGCTTTAGTCTGCCCTGGTGTATCGGCTATGCCTTTTAGATGAGAGGGGCTTTTAGGTTCTCTTGCGGCTTCTCCGGTTATTTCTCGTTCCGCACTCCGGACCACGTGCGCCGAATTGGTTTCGGCTTCCCGGCAACGCTTGTTATAGCTTATGGCGGGTACGCCGCCCGCGCTTTTTGTTTTTGTCGGGAAGACGCCTTCCAGGGTGTTTTCCCAGGTTGCCTTAAGTTCCTTTATATGAAGGATCTCCGCGCCAAGCTTGATAAGAGGCTCGGGTATCGTGCGTCCAAGGGTTATTGTGTCGGGTATGGGCTTTACCGCCTCGGCGACTATTGCGCCCGGTTTGCGAGCGAAGAAGAGTTCCGGGTCGAGCGTCCCGCAGAGTTCAAAGCCGATTTCATTGCCTAGGGTCATCTTAAGGACGCCGTCCGCCGCGCCGCCCTCTGTGAGGGCCCATGCGGATACGATCGTTTTGTCCGCAATCAGGGAATGCACGGTTTTCCACATGGCTTTCGTGGCGGCCGGGTCATTGGAGGCATTGAAGATCACGACGTCATGCCCCGCTTCTTTGAACTCCGGTGAAATCACATCTCTCGCGTCGCATGGCGCGACTGCGAAAGACACGAGCGTGGGCGGGACGTCGAACTCGTTGTATGAGCCGGACATGCTGTCTTTCCCTCCGATTGCCGCAAGTTCAAGCCCCATCTGCGCTTCAAACGCGCCAAGCAGCGCGGAAAAGGGTTTGCCCCAGCGCGCCGGGTCGTCGCGAAGCCTCTCGAAATATTCCTGGAACGTCAGATAAGCCCGGTCCGGATCGCACCCGGCGGCGACGAGCTTCGCAACGGATGTTATTACGGCGGTTTTTGCGCCCAAAAACGGGTTTTCGGACGATAAACGGGGATCGAAGCCGAAAGACATGACCGAACAAGTCATCGTGGAGGGCGCCTCGCCATGCGCTGACTGCGGCGGGAGCTGAGCTGACGCCATCGCTTTTGCATCGCCGGCGCAGTCCTTTCCGTTGTCTTCGCAGGCGCGATCCCATCCGTTGTCTTCGCAGGTGCGATCCCATCCGTTGTCTTCGCCGCCTGGTTCGGGCGGGGGGCATGTTATGTGAAACCCCACGGGCAGTAAAGACGCCATCACTTGTGTCGGGGTAGACTGGGTTTTCCCCCCGTTTTTCATTAAGACGCTTGATGCGCCGACTGAGCCGTCAAACATTTCGTGCAGCCCGCGCTGCGAACAAAAGCGTAAGTCACTGACAAGCGCCTGAAGCCTCGCTGAGAGTTGAGCGCTGCAGGCAGGGGGGGGACAGGCGCCGGTCGAGGGTTGGCAGCTGTCATATGCCATGCCTTCTCCCGATGCCGTTGCCTCCGGATCGTTGATCCCCGGTTCCTGCCGCCGGGGGACATGTATCTTCGCATATTTCACCGCACCGTTTGTTGACAGGAACTCGCGCGAGAGATCCACTATGATCGTGCCGTTGTGGCGCATGATCATGCGCGGCGCCTCGGCGACTTCGGCTATAACATACGCTTCAAGGTTCTCGCCTGCCGCTTTTTTAATAAATCCATCCGCGTCGCCCGGGGCTACGACGACTGCCATGCGTTCCTGCGATTCGGAGATCGCAATTTCGGTTCCGTCAAGCCCCTCGTATTTTTTACGCACAAGGGATAGATCGATATCGATCCCGTCCGCCAACTCGCCGACAGCGACGGAAACTCCCCCCGCGCCGAAATCGTTGCATCTTTTTATCATTTTCGTGACTTCGGGATCGAGAAACAACCGCTGTATCTTGCGCTCCTCGGGAGCGTTGCCTTTTTGTACTTCGGAAGCCATCGTGACCAGAGATTCTGCTGTATGCGACTTGGACGAGCCGGTCGCGCCGCCAATGCCGTCGCGGCCTGTCCTGCCGCCGAGCAAAATGACCTTGTCCCCCGGCGCGGGTTCGCAGCGGACGACATTTTCGGCTTTGACCGCGCCTACGACCGCTCCGAGTTCCATGCGCTTGGCGACGTATCCCGGGTGGTATATTTCGTGCACCAGACCGGTTGCAAGCCCTATCTGGTTGCCGTAGGACGAATAGCCCTGGGCCGCTGTTACGGTGAGCTTTCTCTGCGGGAGCTTGCCCGGCAGCGTATCCCCGATCGCAGCGCGCGGGTCGCCCGCGCCTGTGACCCGCATCGCCTGGTAAACATAGGCCCTGCCGGATAGAGGGTCGCGGATAGCGCCACCGATGCATGTTGCCGCGCCTCCGAAGGGCTCCACCTCGGTCGGGTGGTTATGGGTTTCATTTTTGAACATGAGGAGCCAGTCCTCGGGTTTTCCGTCGGCGTCAGCGCCTACATGTATCGAACAGGCGTTGACCTCTTCGGATATATCTATATTTTTAAGCAAACCCCTTGAACGCAGCGCTTTTGCCGCGATCGTGGCGATGTCCATCAACGTTACCGGGCGATGTTCCGCGGCATCGCCGTATGCTTCGCGCCGCGCGTCGAGATAGGAATCATATGCGGATCTCACATCGGGGTCGTCTATCGCCATTTCGGTGATCTGAGTATTGAATGTCGTGTGGCGGCAGTGATCGGACCAGTACGTGTCGATCACCCGGAGCTCCGTTACAGTAGGGTCGCGCTGCTCGACGTCGCGGAAATATGACTGCATAAAGCGCAGATCGCTCAAGTCCATCGCGAGCGAGAAATCCTCGAGGTAGCCGCGCAGTGTGTTCTCACACGCGGTGACGAATCCGTCGATAGTACCGACAGGTTCGGGTTCAGGGTAGTCTGTTGCCAGCGTTTCGGGTTTTTCGCTCGACGCCTCGCGGGCTTCGACACGGTTTATCAGGTAGCCTCGGATTTTGTCCATGTCATCGTCGGGGACGTCGCCCTCCAGCACATACATAAAGGCAGTCCTGACTTCAGGGCGTTCGCCGCGCGTTAGCAGCTGGATGCAAAGGGCGCAGGAGTCCGCGCGCTGGTCATACTGTCCCGGAAGAGCTTCAACTATCAATGTCCGGTGATCAATATCGGAATGCGGAGGGATTTCATCATATATAATGTCGATCTGCGGTTCCGAAAACACCGTATCGCGGGCAGCCTGATATACTCCCGCCGATATGCCCTCGACATCGTATCTGCAAAGGATCCTAACCGATTTCAGACCAGAAATCCCCAGAAAATCACGCAAATCATTCAGGAGGGCCCGCGCTGCGCCGTCAAACCCTTCCCTTTTTTCAGTAAAGCACCTGAATACACTCATTGACCCGGTTCCCTTATTGTTACTTTGGAGATGCCATGCTGTGTGACAAGACGATCCATCAACTGAGCATCATCATATCGATCGTCCAGTTCCCAAAATCGTAGAACACGCCGGATTGGCTCGGAGCGGCGCCGGATATAGCGCCCATTGTATAGTAAATGGCGTGTTTCTTGTATAAAATAGGCACAAACGGCGCATACAGAGTTATATAATCGCAAAGCCGTTTTGCTGCATATATCACCTCGTCGTCATCTCGCGCCGTCAGGAAGTCGTCAATATATGGCCTATATTCGCTGCTTACAGTTCCCCCGTAATTCAGTTCGCTGCCGGGCAGCAGGAGGGGGGACAGGTCGTAATCCGCGCTCAACATGATTTCGCCGTAATACATATCAAATCTCCCTGCTTTGAGCGCGTTCGTGAAATCTTCCCATGAGAGCTCGCGGACATTGATGTTGACGCCCGTGCGCCGCAGTGTGTCGGCGATTTTGTGGGCTGCCTGCGTCCTATATGCATTTTCGATATTCACGATGAAATCAAGCGATATAGAGACGTATCCATCGACCCCGTTGTATAGTTCGAGGTAGGAATCGTCGTTTACATCTTCAAGCCCCGCGCGCAAAAACAGCAAAGTCATCTCGAGAAGGGGATCAAGGTCCCGGTGTTCCCATTCTTTATCATACAGCCAAAAAGAGGGGGGGAGCGCAAGGGGGGACGCCTCAGCCTGATGCCCTGCCATGATGTTGTCCACAATAAACTGCCGGTCGAGCGAACACCCAATGGCGCGGCGGACGTCCGGGTTGGCCATGATCCCTTTGCGCGCGTTAAACCCGATAAACTGCATAGCCGAAGTTGTGTAGAAGCGTTTTTCGGGGAGGCGGTTGATCCTGATGTCGAAAGCGTCCGACGGATCGTCCCACAACAGGCTGAGTTCGCCGTCGTCAAATAATTCCGTAAGTTCGCTGTCGTCGCATTCGAGCAAATATATCGTCGAAACCGGTAGGCTTAGGTAGTCCCTGTACCGGGGGAACCTTTCAAGCCGCACAGGATCAGGTTCGGGTTCGGGTTCGGGTTCCAGCTCCGTCTCCGTTTCCTCTTCCGATTCGTCTTCATCAGGGGGCGCCTTCTCCTCTTCGTCTTCGATCACCTGCACGACTTTAGGTTCCGGTACGACCAGAATATACGGCCCTGTTCCCGGCGGGTTCCGGTTGTCTATCGTACCGCTCTTTATTATCGGTATGTCGAGCAGGTTTATAAAACGGCTGTTAGGGGCAAATAAAACGATCGTTACAGTCAAATCCCCGTCGGATGTAATGCTGCTTACGGATTTGAAACGGTTTATATACCGGCCTTTCAGCATAGCCTGCTTAAGGGAGTATGCGACGTCGTCCGCGCCCAGCCATGAGCCGTCGCATACTGCGATATCAGGCTTGATCTTAAAAGTAAAAGTCAGATTGTCCGTGGACGACCAGCTTTCGCAGAGCAAAGCTTTCGGTTTGAGATTGCCGTCGAGGACAAACAGGCTCTCATATAAGAGCGAAGACAGCAGGATATTGTCCCTGTTCAACGTGGTGATCGGATTGAGCGAGCTATGCGAGTCGTAACGTAAAGTGAACCTGCCGGGTTGCGAAGGGGTTGGGATGGCCGGGGGCTCGTTAACCGGAGCATTTTCCTCCAGGGGCACTTCAGGGTCTGTTACGACGTTTTCCGGAGAAGATTGAAACCAACATCCCTGTAAAAGCAGCAAGGGGAGCAGTATTACCAGCATGGCTGTATTTATAAGGCTACGTTTTTTCACTTTGCGGGCCCTTTCTTTGAAACATGAAGCTCCTTCCGTGGGACTGGGGCTTTACGTGTTCAGTCTGCAGCATTTCTTGTATTTTTTTCCGCTGCCGCATGGGCAAAGATCGTTCACACCGGGCGTCTTCGACTTCTTGACCGGTTGCTTCTTAACAGATGAGTCGCCGCCTACGTTTTGCGCGGAAGCGTTCATGTTCCTGGCAACTCCGCGGCGCTGCAAAGACTCGTCCTTTCGGATACGGACGATGAATATCCGCCGGGTGATCTCTTCCTTGATCCCGCCGACCATCGCTTCAAACATATCGAAACCGTCGCGTTTATACTCATCGACGGGGTTTGTCTGCGCGTACGCGCGAAGGCGCACGCTGTCGCGCAGGCTTTCCATCGCGTCGATGTGCTCCATCCAGTACTCGTCCACAACGCGGAGCATGATGACGCGTTCCAGTTCGCGCATGAGCGGAGTGCCGCCCTCGGACGCCACACCGAGCTCCTTTTCCTTCTCCGCGTAAGCTTCGCGGGCTTTTTCTTCAAGGAGTTCCTGCAGTTCGTCCCTTCCGAATCCGGACTCCGGCAGCCTTATCTGGCCCCTTTTAAGGAACAGGGACTCAAACGGTTTCAACACCTCCGCGAGTTTCGCCGGTTCATCGATACTGATGAGCTCGCCGAACCCCGCGTTGACCATTGTCTCGATAGTTTCGGATATCATGGACTGGATATTCTGCGCGATATCCTCGCCGTCGAGGACTTTCCGGCGCTGGTCGTATATCAGCGTACGTTGCTGGTTCATGACGTCGTCGTATTCAAGGACTGATTTACGCGACTGGAAGTTGCGGCTTTCAACCCGCCGCTGAGCCGCTTCGATTGCATTTGAGAGCATTTTTCTGTCGATCGGCATATCCTCTTCGAGCCCGAGCGCCTCCATCATGCCCATTATGCGCTCAGAGCCGAACAGTCTCATAATATCGTCGGTCAAAGCAATATAAAATCGTGTTTCGCCGGGGTCGCCCTGCCTGCCCGCGCGCCCGCGCAACTGATTGTCGATCCTTCGCGCCTCGTGCCGTTCGGTTCCAAGGATGAACAACCCGCCCGCTTCCTTGACGGACTTGGCTTCCTCGGATGTTATGGCGCGGTGTTTATCGAGTCTTTCCGCATACATTTTGCGCGCGTTGATGATCTCCTCGTCGTCGGTTTCGGCGTAGCCTGTCGCCTCCGCGATGAGCTCGTCCGTCAACCCGGCCTTTTTCATGTCGTTTTTCGCCATATACTCCGGATTGCCTCCGAGCATGATGTCGGTTCCGCGGCCTGCCATATTCGTGGCTATCGTGACAGTGCCTAACTTACCGGCTTGCGCGACTATTTCGGCCTCTTTTTCGTGGTGTTTGGCGTTGAGGACGTTGTGGGGGACGCGCTGTTTATTGAGCATAGTGGACAGCAGTTCGCTCTTTTCAATGGAGACAGTACCGACCAGTACAGGCTGCCCTTTTTTGTTGCATTCTTCGATCTGCTTAATGATTGCCCTGAATTTCCCGGCTTCGTTTTTGAAAACGACGTCCGGATTATCCAGTCGTATGAGTTCGCGGTTGGTCGGTATCTCGATAATATCCAGTTTATATATCGCGCCGAACTCCTCGGATTCGGTCAACGCGGTACCGGTCATTCCGGAGAGTTTGTCGTATAAGCGGAAATAATTCTGGAACGTTATCGTTGCGAGCGTCTTGCTTTCATGGGCGACTTTGACGTGCTCCTTAGCTTCTATCGCCTGGTGGAGCCCTTCGGAGTAGCGTCTGCCCAGCATGAGGCGCCCTGTGAATTCGTCGACTATGATGACCTCGTCTTCCTTGACGACATAGTCGACGTCCCTTTGCATTATTCCGTGCGCGCGCAGCGCCTGGTTGATGTGGTGGGACAAAGTGCTGTTTTCGATATCGGCGAGGTTTTCCAGGCTGAACTGATTTTCGGCTTTCTGGGTGCCGCGCGCCGTCAGCGTCGCCGTCCGCGCTTTCTCGTCGACTACATAGTCCGAGTCCAGCGTTTCGTCCTCTTGCGATTTTTCATCGATCGTCGCGTAGACGGTCTTTTTCAGCCTTGCGACGAATTCATTCACCTTTGTGTACATTTCCGTAGATTCGTCGCCCTGCCCGGATATTATGAGCGGCGTCCTCGCTTCGTCGATGAGGATGGAGTCGACCTCGTCCACGATGGCAAATTTATGGCTGCGCTGGACCATGTCGCGTTTATACAGCGCCATATTATCGCGCAGATAATCAAAGCCCAGCTCGTTGTTGGTGCCGTAGGTGATGTCGGAGTTATATGCTTTGCGCCGCTCCTCGCTGGTCAGGCCGTGGACTATAAGTCCGACGCTCAGGCCCATGAAGCGGTGGACTTTGCCCATCCATTCGCTGTCGCGCCGCGCCAGGTAGTCGTTGACGGTGACGACGTGAACGCCCTCTCCAGCCAGGGCGTTTAGGTATGACGGCATAACGGCGACGAGGGTCTTGCCTTCGCCCGTTTTCATCTCGGCGATACGGCCTTGGTGCAATACGATGCCGCCAATGAGCTGGACGTGGAAGGGCCGCATCCCAAGGACGCGGTCGCACGCTTCGCGCGCCGCCGCAAATGCTTCCGGCAGTACGTCGTCGAGCGTCTCGCCGCCGGTCAGGCGTGTTTTTAGTTCGACAGTTTTTGCTTTCAGCGCCTCGTCCGTCATCGCTTTGTATTCGTCTTCGAGGCTTTCTATGGTGTTAACTATCGGCGCGAGGGCTTTAAGCTCACGGTCGTTGTATGAGCCAAAAATCTTCGAAAATATTTTCATAGCCATAATGTGCGCCCCTCGTATAAAAGTTATCAATATATGTTCAATTGGACATTATAGCACATAAATGTGAAAAAAAAAACTCTGAGGAAAAAATTTCCGCTATATAATTTCCGCAATACCTTGACAAAGTTGTTTTCGTTTGCTATCATAGCGTTCACGTCTTGTGCGTTGAATAGGGGACAGACAGGTAATATAAAGGTACAATATAGGTACACTAGCAGATAAAGAGTGCAAATAAGGGAACGAAAAATGCAGCAATTGCAGTGGCCGATGCTGGTGTGGCTCAAAGGTAGAGCAGCGCACTTGTAATGCGCAGGTTGGGGGTTCGATTCCCTCCACCAGCTCCAAATATGCGATTTGAATAATATGGGGGAATTCCCGAGTGGCCAAAGGGGGCAGACTGTAAATCTGTTGTCAGTGACTTCGGTGGTTCGAATCCACCTTCCCCCACCAAATATCGGCGCCGACGCGCCTCGATGAATGGTGAATACTGAATAGTTAGTACTGAATAATATAACGGCAAAGACCCGAAAGCCGATATTTGTATTATTCAATATTCAGTGTTCATCATTCACTATTCACTGAAAGAAAAGTGAAGCGTGTGAAGGAAGGAACATACTGGGGTGCATTGCTCCACAATGTCGCTTCCAAAGCGACCATACCAATGAAGGTCAATGATACAATCTTGTCATATGTAATATTTCTATTGAAAGCATTTATAACATCTGTTACAATATATAACAAATGCGATAGAGATGCAGGAGGTCTGCAGAAATGACGATGGCCTTTTCAGAATATATCAGGAAAGTTAGGCGTGACTTGGGCATGAGCCAGCAAGAGTTTGCAAAAGAACTAAATGTTAGCTTTGCATCTATTAATAGATGGGAGAATAAACAAGTCTCTCCAAGCAACCTTGCGAAAAAAAGCTTCGTTGACTTCTGTACAATGAGGGAGATACAGATTCCATCGGAAATGTTTTCTAATGATAATAACACGGGGGAATAGCCAAATATGCCGAAAATCTACGATAACATTGAGCTAAAGTTCTCAAGAGGAATGTACGAGCACCTCGCAACCGCAAAACGCGTAGATTACTGCGTAGGTTATTTCAATCTACGTGGGTGGAGCATGGTTTGTGACAGCATCAATGAACTGCCCGGATCAATAGTCCGCGAAAGGAATACCGATGTTTTAAGGCATTGCCGCTTACTAATTGGCATGACAAAAACTCCAAAAGAAGAACTACTTGAGAAATTTACCGACGCGGAAGACCTCTTGATGGATAATGAAAAAGCGAACAGATATCGCAAACGGCTTGCGTTTGAGTTTGCTGAACAGCTCACATATGGGTTTCCTACAAGAGCAGACGAGCGCACACTTCAGACTCTACTAGAGCAACTCAAGTCAGGAAGGGTTGTCGTAAAACTCTTCCTTGAGCACCAACTACATGCGAAACTCTATCTTGCTCATAGAGAAGATCCCACAACACCAGTCATTGGCTTGCTTGGAAGCAGCAACTTCACATTGGCTGGTCTATCAATGCAGGGTGAGTTAAACGTTGATGTGGTCGAACAGGACGCTGCAACAAAACTGGACAAGTGGTTTACGGAGCGTTGGAACAATCGCTGGTGCATAGATATCACTAATGATCTTATCGATATTCTGGAGAACAGTTGGGCAAGACCTGAGCTTATACCGCCGTATTTTATATACCTGAAAATGGCATACCACCTAAGCCGCGAAGCACGAGCTGGGTTAGCGGAATACAAGCTGTCTCAAGAGTTTACAAACGAACTACTTGAATTCCAGCAAGCCGCTGTGAAGATTGCAGCGCACCACTTGCAACACCGACGAGGCGTAATGATCGGCGATGTTGTTGGTTTAGGTAAAACTATTACAGCGACCGCCGTAGCAAAGATATTGGAAGACGATCTGGGATACAACACTCTGATTACCTGCCCAAAAAACCTTGTGCCAATGTGGGAAACCTACAGGGAGAAATACGGCCTTCATGCCCGGGTGGAGCCACATAGCATGTTGATAAAAAATCTTCCTGATTTACGCCGATATAGACTGATTATCATAGATGAAAGCCACAATTTCCGTAACAATCTGGGTTTATCATACCGCTCACTCAAGTCGTACATTGACGAGAATGAATGCAGGGTAATTCTGCTCTCGGCTACACCATACAACAAATCTTATGGTGACTTATCAAACCAGCTAAAGCTGTTTTTACCTGAGGATTATGACCTAGGTATTACCCCAGAACGTTATATTGAATCTCTTGGCGGCATGATTGAGTTTAACACAAGACATAATGATCTTAATGTCCGGACAATCAACGCATTTGAGAAAAGCGATTTTGCCGATGACTGGCGCGAAGTAATGAAGTATTACCTTGTTCGACGGACCCGCAGTTTTATAAAGGGCAACTACGCTAATACTGACGAGGACACAGACCGAAAGTACATTGAATTCTCTACCGGCGAAAGATTATACTTTCCGGATCGATTACCAAAGAAAGTTGAGTTTTCTCTTAATGGCGGCGATCCCACCGATCAATATGCTGCATTGTACGACAAGAAAATAGTGGATGCGATCAATAAATTGAATCTTCCACGTTACGGGCTTCAGCAGAAGAAGTACTATGATGAAACTAAGCAAAAACCCTCTGAAGCCGAGTTGTCGATATTAAGAAATCTGTCCCGCGCAGGAAAGAGCGTGATTGGATTTTGCAGGACTAACTTGTTCAAGCGCCTTGAGAGTTGCGGTTATTCATTTATGCTTTCGCTTTCGCGGCATATTCTGCGAAACTACATATTTTTACATGCAATCAGGAACGGTCTGGATTTGCCTGTATCCGGTCAGTCCGTTAATGTAGATATCTACTCGGATGAAGATGAAGATGAAGCCGGGCTTAATATGGATTTCACCTGGTCAAAAGAGGATTATGAAAACAAAGCAGCCGAGTACTATCGTGTTTTCAGGAAAGATTACGTAACACGGTTTCAATGGATCCGCAGTACATTGTTCGACGTAGAAAAGCTTGCCGACGATCTGGAAGCAGACATTATTAAATTGCTTAAGATACTTAAGAAAGTTGGCCGATGGAATCCACAAGAAGACAGGAAGCTAGGTGCGCTCCGGGAACTCCTCACGAAGAAACACAAGGCTGATAAAGTGCTGGTGTTTACACAGTTTGCAGACACTGTGGAGTATATATATCAGGAGCTTAACAAGTGGGGTGTAGGCAACACAGCAATGGCTATCGGTGGACGCGATGATGTTGTAGCACTGGTTAATCGCTTCAGCCCAATCAGTAATGAAAATCCGCATATTCCGGTCAGGGATCAAATCAGAGTCATGGTGTCTACTGATGTCCTCAGTGAAGGTCAGAACCTGCAAGACGCCCACATAGTGGTCAACTTTGACCTCCCTTGGGCGCTAGTGCGCTTAATACAACGCGCAGGCCGTGTTGACAGGTTAGGGCAAAAATCGCCTGAGATCCTTTGCTATTCTTTTCTACCGGAGGAAGGTATCGAGCATGTGATCGGTCTACGGAACAAACTCTCGAGCCGCATACGCCAGAATGCGGAGGTCGTAGGTTCGGATGAGATATTCTTTGACGGAGACCCAATAAACATATCTGATCTCTATAGCGAGAAGTCCGGTATCCTGGACGATGACGAAGATACAGAGGTTGATTTGGCAAGTTACGCTTATCAGATATGGAAAAATGCTACTGACGCGCATCCTGATGTGAGGATAAAGGTCGAGAGTATGCCAAATGTGGTTTTCAGCGCAAAAACAAACGACACGGCAAATCCGGAAGATGGTGTAATAATCTACGCCAACACTAACGAAAACAATGACGCGCTCGCCTGGCTCAATAGTAATGGCAGTATCGTGACACAGTCTCAATACACGATCCTTAAGGCTGCAGAGTGTGATTATGAGACCCCGGCACTGCCAAAAATCACCAAGCACCATGAGCTCGTAGCTAAAGGGGTAGCGCATATCCATAACGAGACAACCTCAATTACAGGAACCCTCGGAAGAAAGAGTAGCATAAAGTATCGTACTTTTATTCGCCTGAACCGGTTCTTTGAGGACAATGAAGGCACTTTATTCGTACAACCTGAGCTAAAACAAGCGCTTGACACGCTGTATAAACACCCGTTAAAAGAAAGCGCGATTAATACGCTCTCCAGACAAATGCGGTCGGGGATATCCGATGGAGCACTGGCGTCCCTTGTCATCTCACTATATGAGACTGATAGATTATGCATAATCACAAAAGAGACCACAGACCAGGGTGTAGCTCAGGTCATCTGTTCGATGAGTTTAGTAGGGGGTGCAGAGTGAATATATCAAAATCAGAATTTGCAGGCTTTATAAATAGCTTCAAGCTTAAAGAACTATTTCTGAACATGGGGTGGGACAACGAACGTACTGTTATGCAACCATTAAAAATCGATGAAGTACTACTATCGCCGCGTGTCATCGCTGATAAAAGCGGATTCAAAATCATCGAATGCCGATCCGCAGAGGTACCCCCTTACTCGGTAATAATGCAAACAGCAAATACGATCAGAAAAATTTTCAAGGAACATCTGATAATATTCATCGATACCGGACAAACAGAGCAGTTCTGGCTTTACTGCTATACAAAAAACTCTCAAAACAAGAAAGCGCCGTTAAGGTTTAAGATTGGACAGGACGTGGAACGCCTCTACCAACGCGCATCAGGTCTAATATTTGAGTTGGATGAACAGGACAATAACACTATCATAGACGTAATTGCCAGAGTACGCGGTAATTTTGCAGTTAATGCAGAAAGCGTGACCAAGAGGTTTTATGATGAGTTCAAGAAACAACATGACAAATTCCTTGGCTTTATTGAGGGGATTCAGACTACGGTCGACAAAGAATGGTATGCATCCATCATGCTTAACCGGCTTATGTTCTGTTATTTCATGCAACGTCGGGGGTTTTTAAATAGGGATAAGGAATATCTGAGAACAAAACTAAATGAATCAAAGCAGAAGCTGGGAAAGGGCAAGTTCTATTCTTTCTATCGAAGCTTCCTGTTAGTACTTTTCCACAAGGGGTTCGGAAACCATACCCATCCACAGGAAATCAAGGAGATGATCGGTGAGATTCCATACCTGAACGGCGGGATTTTTGATCTCCATGAACTTGAGCAAAAGCATACGGATATCGATATCTCTGATGAAGCGTTTGAGAACATTTTCGATTTGTTTGATCGCTACGAATGGCATCTTGACACGCGTGACGATGCAGCGGGTAATGAAATCAATCCCGATGTGTTGGGATATATCTTTGAAAAATACATAAACGACCGCAGCGCAATGGGGGCATACTATACAAAGGAGGATATCACAGGATATATCAGCCGAAGCACGGTACTCCCGTGGCTGCTTGAAAACACAAAAAAAACGTGCCCTTATGCATTTAAGCCGGATGGCGCTGTCTGGTCGTTCTTAAAGGATAACGGGGATGCATATATTTTCGACAGTGTAAAGCACGGAATTGATCTTCCGTATCCGGAGTACATTGAAATAGGGCTGGACACAACGAAACCCGGACTGCTTGACCGACGCAAGCGCTGGAACGAACCAGCTCCCAGCGATTATGCTCTGCCAACTGAGATATGGCGTGAAGTGGTCGAGCGTCGGACTCGGTATGAAAAAGTTGTGCAGCTGATTACATCAGGAGAAATCACTGAATCATCAGATCTAATTACGCATAACCTTGATATCGTAAGTTTCGTCAATGACTTATTATACGCCATTGAGGATCCGAGATTCATACAGGCGTTTTATACAGGGCTTGAACAAATCACAATACTTGATCCAACCTGTGGATCGGGCGCGTTCCTTTTCGCAGCGTTGAACATTCTGGAGCCTCTGTACGATTGTTGCTTATCGCGGATGGAGGATTACTTAAGTCATGATTACAAGGGCAGCCTGGAAAGGAATGTCAAGAGATCCTTTGATGCGAAACTGAAACTCATGAAAAGCGGCTATCGTCCCAGCAAGCACTACTTCATCTACAAGTCCATAATACTGAACAATCTTTATGGTGTAGACATCATGCGCGAAGCCGTGGAAACAGCGAAGCTGCGCCTGTTCCTGAAACTCGTATCCACTGTTGAACCGGATTATAACAATCCAAACATTGGAATAGAGCCGCTACCGGATATTGACTTCAATATAAAAGTCGGCAACACGTTGATTGGGTACGCAAACGAAGCGGAAGTGGACAATGCACTGGCAGGCAATATATTCTCAATGCAAATGAGTGGTGAAGTTAAGGACTCAATGTTCCAAATGTCAAAAGCAACTGCTAGATTCAAACAGTTGCAGCTTGGATGTGGTGACTACAACACTGATGATTTCCGTCAAGCAAAATTTGATCTTATCAGTCGTCAGAATAAGCTGAAAATTACACTTGACGCTACGCTACACAAAGGTGAGTATGAGTATGTCAACGACACCGATTGGATGAAGAACTATATACCATTCCACTGGGTCAGCGAATTTTACTCGATTATCGTCGAGAACGGAGGGTTTGATGTTATTATTGGGAATCCGCCATATTTGGAAACCCGTCAAATAAGCTACTCTGTTACAAATTATCATACGTTAGATAGTAATGCAGTTCATGCATACTGCATAGAACGATCACATAATATAATCAACGATGCTTCATGTGTGTCGATGATCGTTCCATTAGCACTTGTATCAACGCAACGTATGAATCAAGTAAGGCGAATAATTGAGAAGAATCGTGCTGTTTTCTACTCAAACTACTCATGGAGACCTGGAAAATTATTTGATACCGTTAATCGCGCACTAACGATTTTCATTGTTCTCCCTGGTAAGCAGACTCAATACACAACTCGCTATATAAAATGGAATCGTCAGAGTCGGACTGGTTTATTT
>Ga0123353_10002480_pt1 | contig 22968 bp, 18 predicted proteins | sample TergutLab28metaG_3_FD_92763 | JGI IMG/M metagenome (GOLD analysis project Ga0123353, IMG submission 92763) | Labiotermes labralis P3 segment gut microbial communities from Petit-Saut dam, French Guiana - Lab288 P3 | ecosystem: Host-associated > Arthropoda: Insects > Digestive system > Gut ... | reverse complement strand
CGGGAACCCGGAAAAATCGGAGACGGACGTACGCCGAAAAAACGTTACGCCCTGCGGTTTTTTCAAAAGAACCGTTGGCGGAACGACGGTGAAGCGTCAAAATAATTAGTTAGAGGTTCCCTAAGGCGGAAAACGTGCTCACCATGCCCCCCGGAAACGACTCGAACCAGGTGCGAGGCTGGATGAACGGCGGAAACGCGTCGGGAAGCGAGTATGCCCAGGACGACGAACCGTGGATTCAGTTCAACTTCGCGGTGCCGCAGGACCTCGCCGGCATGAATATCTGGAATCACCTGGGCGTCTGGGAGTACGGCGAAACCGGCCGCGCCATCAAGTGGATACAGGTTCTCTATTTGCCCGAAGGCGCCGACACGTTCGAGCCTCTGCCCGTCCAATCCATTTTTGCTCCACCCAACACCTACGGCTTTGACGCCGCCGATGGTTTCTGCATGATCGACAGGATCCCCAGAGACCCTCAAATACTCCCGATCCTTCCGAATAACATGATCCTCTTCGAGGACATCGTCACGGCCGAGGCCGTTCGGTTCGAAATTCACACCAACTGGAATGACAAAGTTTTTCGGATCGGCAACTCTTCCGACGGCGAGCACGCCAACCCCAGCTACGTCGGGGTGGACAAGGTCCAGTTCCTCCTGGCCCCCCCGATTCCCGAACCGGCGACGATGAGTTTGCTGGCGCTGGGCGGGCTGGCGCTGCTGCGGCGGAAACGGTAGAGACGACGCGGGGACGCGGAGAGGGGAGTTGGTGTTCGGAGTATGGTTGTACTGGTGAAGGAGACTGTGATGTCCAAACATGTTGCCGCCGCGATAATCGCGTTGCTGTCGGTCGCCGCCGTGCAGGCGGGGACGGCCATGCCCAACGGATGGGGTACGGAAGTTTACGGGTATCAGGACAATTTTTCCTCGTACGAAACTCAGGCCGACTTTTATGCCGGTGACTGGGAGTGGGTCAGTCCTGTCAGGGAGGGCGGGACCGGCAGCTACACCACCCTCGACGTGCCCGTGCTGAGTTTCGGTCCGGACGGATTGACGGTGAACAAGACCCAGATGAACGGGGCCAACAACCACCTGCTCTACATGCCGACGGACGGGAGTAACTACATCAACTACTACAGCGGGAGCACCTTTCAGGAAGTGCTGATCCGCGTCAGGGTCACCGGCTACAACAGCGAGGATGCGTTCCGTCTGGGGCCGGCCGCGTCGATCAATACCGGATCGGCCGGTCTGAACCTGTCGTTCCGCAATCACAGCGGCGCGCGTGACTTCAAAATGTTGGATGACGGTGCGGCATGGTATCCGGAGGGGGCGAACACACCGGGTTGGGGCACGTGGGAACTTGGACAGTGGTACTGGGTGCGGTTTCGGCACCAGATGACGAACGACACCGCCGACGGCGGTCTGGCGGCCGGTGTGTACGGCAGTTGGTGGCCGGCGGACGGTGAGACGGCCGAGCCGGACGATTGGTGCGCCTCGTGGGTGGGTTCGCGTCGGACGGGGCAGGACATCGCCTGGGCGGGGATTCAGCTTTCCTCCGGTGGAAATGCCACCGCCTTCGACGTGAGCTACTTCCTGCTGATGACCGACGGTCCGGGCCTGTCGACGTTCAAGATGGGCGATTTCACCGGCGTTCCCGAACCGGCGACGATGAGCCTGCTGGCGCTGGGCGGGCTGGCGCTGCTGCGGCGGAGGCGGTAGGCCGGCCGGGGTAAACAATAGTTTTTTCTCGTTGTACGGATAAGGAGAATGAGTATGTCAAAATATCTTGTGGTCGTGGTCGTTGCGTTGTTGTTCGCCACAGTTTCGCATTCGCAGGCCGTGCTGCCGGCCGATATCGGCACGAAAGTCAACGGGTTCCAGGACGATTTCTCCTCGTACGAGAGCGTCGCGGACCTGTACGCCAACGGCTGGAAGTGGTTCGGCGGCGGAACGGCCAACCTCGTTGACGGCATGTTGTACATGACGTCCTCGAATGAACCCAACCATCTGCTGTATGTCCCGTTCGGCGACTCCGTAAAAGGTTACAACGGAACGGGGAACGACACCTACCAGGAAGTGCTGATGCACATTTGCGTGACGGCCTACGGCAGCGACAGCCGTGCCGGGGCCGCCGTGCGCAGCGATCAACGCGGGATCAATGGGTTGCTCCGCGGAACCGGGCAGTTCCACATGCTCAACGATACCGTGGAGTGGCAAAACAACAGTTCGGCGACGTACACGAAGGGCGAATGGTACTGGATACGGGTCGTCTACGACGCCGACGCGAATCGCGTGACCGGAAGCTATTGGGCGGACGGCACGGCCGAGCCGGAACCGACATTCACATTGGCCGCCACCTCCAACATCACCAAGGACCGAAACGGATGGGCCGGTATCCTGGTCGGAAACAACGCCGAATTCTACGTGGACTACATCCTTATCAAGGCCGACGGTCTTCCGGAAATCACGGTGAAATACGGTGAAGTCCCCGAACCGGCCACGATGACCCTTCTGGCGCTGGGCGGTTTGGCGCTGCTGCGGCGGAAACGCGCTTGACGGCATGGTCATACACGATGGGGCAAACCAAGTTGGTGATGTGAATATCTACATATTTGCTTTCCTCGTAAAGGAGCAGAGCATGGTCCGAGTATGGATGTCGTTCGTGGCCGTGGCCGTGTTATTCGCCTCGGCGCAGGTGCAGGCGCAGACGGTGATCCCCTTCGACGGTGCGACCCAGTCGAGTTATTACCCGAATCCAGGCTGGTCAGGGCCGGCGGCAAACCTGATCGACGACAACCCGGCCACCCAGTGGCAGAGTCACGGCTGCTCGGATAACGAGGGCAAAGACTATACACCGTCGGTTACGTTTTTCTTCGACGACATCTACAATGTTGGCGGTGTGTCGATCCGGAATTTGTTTGGCGGCGCCGCGGAGCGCGGCGCCCGCGATGTCGATATTCTCGTGTCGCTCGACGGCGTGAAATTCGACTACTACACCTCTATCGTTGTGCTCAAGGACACGGCGGCCGACAAGGACTCGTGCATGGTGCAGGATTTCGAGTTCCTCGGCGGCGTCGACGCCATGGCCGTCATGTTCGAGTTCAAATCAAACCATTGGAACTGGGCATTTTACCCGGGCCACCACGAAGGTACATGGGCCAATGCTTCCATCGTCGGACTGGTCGATGTCCAGTTCACCCAGACCGTCCCCGAACCGGCGGCGATGAGTCTGCTGGTCCTGGGAGGTCTGGCGATGCTGCGGCGGAAACGTTGATCGACGCGTAAAAAAACCTGTGGCGTGAAACGCGCGGCGAGGACATAATGTCCTCGCCGTTTTTTCGTGTGTCCCGTAGTCCCTGAATCCCAGAAAAAAAACGCAAAGGCAAGACGATGAAGTATTCCCGCATGTTGATCCCGACCGTGAAGGAAGTCCCCGCCGAGGCCGAGATCGTTTCGCACCAGTTGATGATCCGGGCCGGCCTGATCCGCAAACTCGCCAGCGGGACGTACACGTACCTGCCGATCGGGCAGAAAATCCTGCTCAAGGTCATCGCCATCGTCCGGCAGGAGATGAACGCCGCCGGGGCGCAGGAAATCACCATGCCCATCCTTCAGCCGATGGAACTGTGGGAAAAAACAGGCCGGAATGTCGTGTTTAAGGACATCATGTGCACGTTCGAGGACCGTCACGGGCGGTGGAACGTGCTCGCGCCGACGGCGGAGGAGGTCGTCACGGCGTTGGTGGCGGCCGAGGTCAGCAGTTATAAACAGTTGCCGATCAATCTGTATCAAATCCACGACAAATTCCGCGACGAGTTCCGCCCGCAGTACGGCGTCGTCCGCAGCCGCGAGTTTTTGATGAAGGACGCGTACTCGTTCGACGCGACGGTGGAGGGTCTCAACGAGAGTTACCGGCTGATGTACGACGCGTACGGCCGCGTGTTCAAGCGGTGCGGGCTGCGGTACGTGTCGGTGCAGGCCGAGTCCGGCGGAATGGGCGGGACGGACACCGAGGAATTCATGGTTCCCTGCTCGGTGGGCGACACGCTGGTGATGACCGGAGACGGCCGATACGCCGCGAACATCGAAAAGGCGTCGGTGGACCCGGTGCGTCGCACCGAGGCCGCCGAAGCGATGGCGAAATCCACCGGCCCCATGGAGGACCTCCACACGCCCAACGTCGGTTCCATCGACAGCGTGTGTCGGTTCCTCAACACCCAGCCGGTCGAGATGATCAAAACGCTGATTTACACCGCGACGTTCGAAGACGCCGCCGCCGCGGCCGTTCCGCGCCAGGCCGTCGTCGCCTGCCTGGTCCGCGGCGATCATGAAGTGAACGAAAACAAGGTGCTGCACGCGATTGGCGCCAACTCCGTGGAGCTCGCCGGCGAGGCCGCCATCACGCGCGTCACCGGGGCGTCCGTCGGATTCGCCGGGCCGGTGGGGCTGGCCGGGCGGGTGGACAACCTGCTCGTCGATCACAGTGTCGCGGCCATGGGGTGCGGCGTGAGCGGGGCGAACAAGAGCGATCACCATACGAAAAACGTTGTGCCGGGGCGCGATTTTCCGCTGGCGGGCGGCAACGTGCTGGTGGCGGACATTCGCAACGCCGCCGAGGGCGACACGTGGCAAGGTCAGCCGCTGACGTTCAGCCACGGCGTCGAGGTCGGGCACGTGTTCAAACTCGGCACGAAATACAGCCAGCAGCTCGGTGCGACGTTCCTCGACGCGGCCGGGCAGAGCAAACCGTGCATCATGGGCTGCTACGGTATCGGCGTGAATCGGATCATCGCGATGGCGATTGAGCAGGCGGCCGGTCATGACGCCAACGGCTGTGTGTTCCCCGTGTCGATCGCGCCGTTCGAGGTGGAGATCGTTCCGTTGAATTACGAAAAACCCGCCGTCGCGGAGGCGGCCAATTCGCTGTACGCGGCCTTGCAGCAACAGGGCGTGGACGTGCTGCTGGACGACCGCAACGAGCGGCCCGGCGTGAAGTTCAAGGACAGCGACCTGCTGGGCATCCCGCTGCGCGTCGTGGTCGGCGAAAAGGGTCTGACGGCCGGCCAAATCGAACTCAAACGCCGCACCGACGAAAAGGCCACCCTCGTCGCCGTGGGCGATGGACTCGCGGAAATCGGCCGCATTCTCGACGAGTTGTGGCAGCCGCTCCGGTGAGCGTGTTGTGGCGCGGGCGTCTCGCCCGCGCGTCCCGCGGGCATCTTGCCCGCGTTGGTTGTGCGAAAGCCTTGACGTTTTGTATGACGTCAGCCGTACGGAACGGTTTGCGCGGGCGGGACGCCCTCGCGACGCGCGGGCGAGACGCCCGCGTTACGTGAAAAGGAACCCATCGAAGGAGCCGATCCAATGAAACGATTCATGGTCACGTCGCTTGTCGCGGTTGTCGCTGTCGGTATGGTCTTGCCGGGCTTTGCAGCCGAGTTGGAGCTTCGATTTCCGTTGGGGCGGATGGTCGTCCAGCGGGGCCCTCAGCCGCTCGTGCTGGAACGGACGGCGTTTCAGACCAACGAGACGTTCGATCTGGCCGTGATCCGCTCGGGCGAGGGCGATCTGCCCGGCGGCGATCTGACGCTGACCCTCACGGCCGCCGACGGCACGAAAAGCGTCTTCACGTTCACCGTGCCGGCCGTGCGGGCGGTCGATGGTCTGGCCCGCGCGACGGAAACGTTCCACCTCAACGGCAGGCTGCTTCGGCCGGGGGCGTACACCGTCACCGTCGCCTGCGACGGCGCGTCCGTTGAGCGAGCCTTTGACGTCTTCAGCCACGTCCGAATGAGCCCGTTCGTCAACGGCGACTGGAACAGTTCCGCCGGCCGCATCCCCGGCGAGCACGTGCTCTATCACAAAATGGGCGAGGAGAGCCTTGGCTTCAACATGGTCTACAGCGAGTTCCGCCACGGCATGCTGCACAACGTGGAGGCGACCATTCGCGGTGGGATGGACCACGGGCAGATTTGCACGCAGAGCGGCGCCCACCAGATGGACCTTCGCCAGGAGTGCGACTGGAGCGACCCGTACGTCCTGGGCGGCGGGGCGGCCCGAGGCGTGGTGCAGGCGTTCATCAGCCGGACAGCCCCCAACGCCATCGGCGTGCACCTCTACGACGAACCGGGCCTGACCTGGGAAGGCCAGAACGGACCGTTCGCCGTGTCGGCGCAATACCGCTCGTACCGCATCGCGTTCGATTACGACCCGTTCCCGATCGGCGAACTCAAGGTCGGCGACGAAAGCGCATACGATCAGTGGTCGCACTTCATGCTGTGGCACCTGAGCTTCATGGACGCCGCGTGGAAAAACTGCCAGTTCGCGATCTCCTGGGCCCAGCCGCAACTGATGACCCTCACCCAGAGCGTGTACGGGTATCCCTGCTACGCCGACGGCTATTATTTCAACGTCGTCCGCAGCCTGCCGGTCATCAGCGGTCACGGCGGATACAGCGACGGCATGGGCGGGTACATGTACGCCGCCGTGCACATGGAACTCGGCCGCGTGCGCGACCTGAACAAACCCTACTGGTACATGCCTTCCTGGTACGGCATGGACAGCGACCAGACCCGTCTGGAGCAGTACCTGAGTTTCCAGGCCGGCGTGCAGGGGCAATTCAAACCGCCGACCTACGAACCGCAAAAACCCGACCAGTGCGTCAACACCGTCGGCATTATCGAGGCCAACAAGGTGCAAATGCGTCTGGGGACGATCTTCCACGAAATGCCCGTCAAACGCCCGACGGTGGCGATGCTCTATTCGATGAGCCAGAACCTCCACGGCGCGGTTTCCGCCGTCATTGCGAAAGACCTGAACCTGGCCGGCTACGTCGGCGGCGGGCACCGCTACGCCCATCACATGCTGTACTACGCCTCCAAGCTCATCCAGACGCCCATGCACCCGGTGGTCGAGGAGGACATTCTCGACGGAACGCTGGCCAAGAACCACACGGTGTTGATTTTGACGGGGATTGACTACCTCCGGCCCGACGTGCTGGCCGCCGTCGAGGCGTTCGCCGCCACCGGCGGGACGGTGCTGCTGAGCGACGAGTGCAAGCAGAAGGTCCAGGGCGCCAAACCGGTCGGGGCGGCCATGCCGATCGACCACGCCTACAAGGCCGGCAAGGCATGGGGGTCGCTGGAGTACCATTTGTACGGTTCGTTCGGTGGTTTCGCCGAGGCGCTGACGGACTACAACAAGGCCCTGGTCGCGGCGCTGAAGGGGTGCGGTGTGGAGCCGGTGATTCAGACCGATCAGCCGGGAATCTCCGCCACCGTACAGGGCGAGGGCGACGTCGAATACGTGTTCCTCGTCAACGCCACCAGCAACGCCCGCGCCGCCTACGAGTACGTCAAGGCCCTGGACGCCGAAGCCGCCAAGGTGAATAAAGTTCCCGTGCTCAACGCCATGAAGTCCGTGAACGCGACCATCGCTCTCGCCGGCGACGGCAGGCCGGTCTACGACGCCATCCACGGGGGCGCGTTTTTGGGGCTGGAGAAAAAGAACGGCCAACTCACGGGCACGCTACGGTTCGGGCCGGGCGCGATGAAGGTGATCGCCCGCACGGCCCGGCCCATCGGCGGTGTGCAACTGGTCACGCCGACCCTGTTCGCCGACATGACGCTGCCGACCGACCCCATCCGCGTGAACGTCGGCGCGATTCTCGTCGACGACCAGAAGGACATCCTCTCCGCGGCCGTGCCGATGGAGATTCACGTCACCGACTCAATGGGCGTGGTTCGGTACAACCTGCTGCGGGCCTCCAACGCGGGCATGTTGAGGCTGACGCTCCCGCTGGCCGCCAACGACGCCTCCGGCACGTGGACGGTCACCGTTCGCGAACTGCTGACCGGGCAGACGGCCACCAAAACCTTCGTTTACACCCCGCCAGGCCAGTGCGGTGCGATCGCCTCCGCCACGCGGCGGGCGTTGTATTTCGGTAACGACCGCGAGAACGTTTTCCGGTTCTTCAAGATTCACCAGAACGTCACGATCGTCATCGGCGCGAGCGAGTTCAACCTCGCCGCGGCCGAGCGCATCCGGCAAATCGTCGCGCCCTGGGGCGTGACGTGCACGATCGTCGCGGCGAAGGACCACGCCGCCGGACGCAAAATCGACCCGGCGGGCCTGAAAACCTGGGTCGGACTGAACCCCGGCGGGCGGGGCAACAACGAACAGCCGCTCCCCGTCACCCAGGGGTTTGACATCGAGGGCCCGGTGATTCTCGTGGGCAACCCCGAGGACCATCCGATGATCCAGTTCGGCCGCGACATGGGGTTCCTCGCCTACACGCCGGAAAAGGACGTCCTGCCCGGCCGGGGACGCGGCATGATCGCGTGGACGTCGAACATGGTGGGGTTCTTCAACCAGGAGTCCGTGACGCTGATCGCCTACGACGCGGCCGGCATGTCCGAGGCCGTCGGGACGATGTACGAAGCCTGCGCCGGGATCGACCCGCTGATGGCGACGGTCATGCCGAAAACCGCCGCCGTGCAGGCCGTCAAGGCGCTGCCGGCCACGCCGAAACCGTTTGCCGTGGTGTGGAAGACCGTGCTCGACGACCGCGTGGACGGACTGAACGTCGCGCACGACAGGAACTCCGAAGTCGGTGAAACGATTGTCGCCATCAGCCACGACGGCACGGTCGTGCTGCTCGATCCCGCCACCGGCAACATTAAGCTGAGGTCGGCCATTCCGCAGGAGATCGGCCAAGACAAAACCGCCGAATCCGTCAAGTCCCTCGGTGGCGGCGCCGCCCTCACCGACGAACAGGCCAAGGCGTTTGATTTGCCCAATTTCATTCCGAAAAAGGCCGTGAAACTGGGCAACCTGACGATCGTCGGCTACTGGGGCGGCCTGTGCCTGGCCTTCGATGCCGACGGCAAACCCGTCGCCCGGACGCTCCTGCCCAACGACATCACCGCCATGACCGTCGCCGGCGACACGGCCATCATCGGCCTCGCCGACGGCGCCGTCGTCGCCGTGAAAGCGCCGGGCAAGTGACGAGCGGGAAACATTTTTGAATCAAAAACCGAGACGGTAATCGTTGCAGCGTCCTTTTATTCCTCCTCCGCGAGTTCCAGCCTCAGGAGGTGGAGGGCGCGACGTTGCCGGGTGACGACGGTTCCCTGGGGCAGGTCGAGGCTTTGGGCGGTCTGGGCCAGCGTAAAGCCGGAAAAATAGCGGAGAATGATGACGTCCTTGAGTTCGGGCGGCAGTTTCAGCAGGGCCTCCTTGAGCGGCAGGGCGTCCAGGGCGGCCGCGGCGGTTTCGTCGGGCCGGTCGAGGGCGTCGAGCGGCACGGTGTCCAGCGGTTTGTGTCGGCGGGTGCGCCGCAGTTCCTTTTTGCACTCGTTGAGCAGGATTCGCGTGATCCACGTTTCGAGGAACTCCGGCCGGCGGAGTTTTTTCAGGGACAGGAACCCGCGGTAGATGGCCTCGTCCACGGTCTCGACGGCCGAACTCTCGCTGCCGACGTACAGGACGGCCGTGCGATAGAGCCGGGCCTTGATCGCCTCCATTCGTGACGCGAATTCGCTGTGATCCATCATGTTTTCGGGCTTTCGGGTTACTTTACCTTGATTTCCACCGGCGGGTCCAGCGTCACCCAGCGGGAGTCTGGCGGCAGGAGGTAGACGGTGTCGACGGGGCAGTCCTTCAGATCGAACCAGATCGCGCATCGGCCCGCCGGCAATTTTTTCTGAGGCGTGGTGTCCTCATCGTTGTCGGCGGGGAAGCATTCGTCGCTGTCGAAGAACTTCAGCTTTTCAAACGGACCCTGCCACGCCCCGCTGGTGGGGTCGAAAGACGCTTTCGCAACGTCGGATTCGTTGTACGCCAGGAGACTCTGAAACGGGTACTGGAAGGCGAAGTCGTTTTTGATGGTGGAGGAGAAAATCAGCCGCCACGAGTTGCCGTTCCGCACGACCCGCTCCAGCGTCGCGCCCTCTGGCAGGCCCGTTGCCGTGCCATGGACCAGGTCGATCCTAACAGGCTCCAGGCGCGAGATGTCCCTGTTTTTATCCCGCCATCTGGTCTCGGTAATGTAGACGGTCACGTGCTCGCCTTTGGAGAAAAACGGGCTTTCCATTCGGAAAGCCCATTTCGCCGGCATATTGTCGCGGGCACTGTGATAAATCGAGTCAGTCCCGTCGCGGAGGTGCTCAAATCGCTCGCCTTTTTCGTTTTCGGCATGGAACACGAAATCGCAAAGCGCCGCGGTGTTGGTTTTTTCGTACCGATCGTCGAGGTTCAGTTGAAGGTATGTCGGACGGATTTCCACCGACGCGACGGTGAACTTTTGGCCGTCCATGACGATGTCCCGATTGAACGTGACCGTCTCGCCCGGATGGATTTTGTCATGGTCAATGGGAATGACGACGCGGAATGACGCGAGGACTTCGCCCGACCTGTGGCCGTACGCCAATGTCGGTCTGGGAGATTGATTCATATCGTACACATCGCATTTCAGCATCACATGGTCCGGCATGTCCACGCTGTCGAACAATTGCTCGGTTTTCGTAACCTCGCCGTTTTGGCAGCGACCGAGGACGCGAAAATCATATTCGCGTATCTCCAGCATCGCGTCGTTGTCGTCCGCCGATGCACGAAACGGCCTGCCGCCGGCGTCCACGAGGCTGCCCCAGTAGCCCAGATTGTCGTACGTGTCCGACCGCAGGGAAAAGAAGATGGTGAGGTTTTCCGGTTCGGCGATCACGTACTCGATTTTCAGCGTGATGCCGTTTTCGGTTTGTTCCAGGCCGTCGACGGTTTGGCCGTGGTCGTGTTCGATGGCGATTTTGAGCGACGGCGCCCGGGTGACAGCGGCGGCGAGTTTGTTGAGCAGGGGGACCTGTTCGCAGAATTCGGCGAAATCGGCCGAGACGTTGACGGTGGTGACGAACGCGACGAAGAGGACGGCCATGGCGGTGGCGGGCACGACGAGAAAGTTGCGGACGCGGCGGGAGCGTTTGGCCTTCGCTCCGGCGCGGGCGACGGTGTCGGCCAGCGCGGGCGGTGCGGCGGCCGTGTCGAGTTCGGTCAGCAGTGCGTTGTATTCGTCGTTGCGGTTCATGGATGATGCCTCGTTGTCAGTATTAGATTCGCGAACGGGGGGATTTGATTGGGAACGGGGGAGATTTTTTCTATCACAAGACACAGAGAATCAACATCCCCTCTGTGGTTCTGTGTCTGTGGTAAAAAAATCGTGCCCTTCGAAAGAACGGAAAGACGCTGGAAATCAAAAAACGCCGATATGGATTTTATCTTGCGTTGTGGTAACATTCATCTATCCACGTCAGGCCGACGGGTGTCTGCGTGGAGATGGCCCGGTGGGCTGGAAAGAAAGGAATCGCGATGAAGACGAAACTCATGCTGGTCGGGATGGTCGGGATATCGCTGGTGCTGTCCGCCTGTGGCGGCGGAAAGAAGGAGATGAGTTACGGCCCGAATGACCGCCGCGACCGCGGGCCCGTGGTCACTCAGCCGCCTCCGCCCCCGCCCAAGCCGGCGGACCATCGCCCCGCCAAGCCCGCCAAGTGGACGCGGATCGCCCGCGCGGACATGCCCTACGCCTCCAGTCCCAATCGTCTCAGTCTTTCGGTGGTTCCGGCCTCCTATGGCGAACTCCAGTTCGTGACCGGCGGCCCGTCGGTGATGCTGATGGACGTCCAGGTGATCTTCACCGATCACACCCAATGGACCGTGACGATGAACCAGCGGTTCAAAAAAGGCGACAGCACGCACACCCTCCGCCTGCCGGCCCTTCGCCGCCCCGTCGAACGCGTGTTTGTCACGTACCGCACCCTCGACAACAAGGGCAAGGCCACGCTGACGATAAACGCGCGGTGATCCTAACCTTTTCGTCACGGGCGTGTCTGGAGAAGGGACGGCCTGGTTGGCCGAATCGGCGAAGGAGAGGCGATGAATACGAAACTGACCTGGGTGTGTGTTGGGGTGTTGTCGATGTGCGTGGCCGGCTGTGGCGGCGGGAAGAAAGGGCATGTGAATTACGGTTCGTACGATCATGGTTACTATGATCGGTATGACCGCCGCGACCGTGGGCCCGACGTGGTGTATGTGGGCCACCCCGCGCCGTCGCCGGGCGTCATGGTGGTTCGAGAGACCACCCACAGCCGCGGTCCGGGCCCTATCGTGATCCATACCGGTCCCGGTTCCGGCCCCGGAAAACCGGGTCCCGGCATGGGGCGTCCGGGTCCCGGAAAACCGGGCCCGACGGTCACCCGGCCCGGCCAGTCGCCTCCGGGACGTCCCGGTCAGGCCCCTCCTCCAAACCGTGGCGACGGCCATCGCCCACCGCCACCACCGCCCCGCGGACGGTGAGCGGAGAGACGACGTGGAGAGGTGACATGGAACTCAACGAAATCCCGCACGGACGCACGCTGACGGACGATGTGGACGATTGCCGCGTGCCGCCGGGGCAGTTTGCGATGTGGTGGCTGGGGCAGCAGAGTTTTATTCTCAAACTCGGCCAGGCCGTGCTGTACCTTGACCCGTTTCTGACGCCGTTGCCGGAACGCCGCGTGGAGCCGCTGCTGTCGGCGGCGGAGATTCGCAACGCGACGCTCGTGCTGGGCAGCCACGATCATCTGGACCACATCGACCGTGCCCATTGGCCCGGTCTGGCGGCCGCGTCGCCGGAGGCGCGGTTTATCGTGCCGTCGCTGCTTCGCGAGGGGTTGTCGCGCGACCTGGGTCTGGACGTCGGGCGGCTGCTGGGTGTCGACGACGGCCTGTCCGTTGAGCACGCGGGGGTGCGCGTTACGGGGGTGGCCGCCGCTCACGAACTTCTCGACCGCGACCCCGCCACAGGCTGTTTTCCGTATTTGTGCTACGTGATCGAGGGCAACGGCTGCACGCTGCTCCATGCCGGCGACACGTGCGTGTACGAGGGGTTGCTGACCAAACTCCGCCGCTGGCGGTTCGATGCCGTCATGCTCCCCATCAACGGCAGAGACGCCCGCCGCCTCCGCGCCAACTGCCTGGGCAACATGACCTACCAGGAAGCCGCCGACCTCGCCGGCGGACTCTCGCCCGCCCTGACCATCCCCGCCCACTACGACATGTTCGCCTTCAACTCCGCCGACGTCAACGAATTCATCGACTACATGGACGTGAAATACCCCCACCTGCCGACGCGGATTTTCCAGTACGGCCAGCGGTTTTTGGGACGTAAGTCGAGATAATCGGAAATTCGTCCTAGATATAACCATTTGCTAAGTATTGAATTACAACGATTTGGGCTAATTCAAAATTGAATTTTGAATTAGCCCAAATATGGTTTATACTGTATTCACCATGATCGAACGTGATTTAGTTTCCAGACTTCGCGCATTGGCCGGGCAGTTTCCCGCTATTACGCTGACCGGGCCTCGTCAGAGCGGAAAGTCCACCCTTTGCCGTGCGGTGTTTCCGCGGCACGGCTATGCCAATCTGGAAGTTTCGAATGTTCGCGCCCTCGCCAAGGGAGATCCTCGGGCGTTTCTTGCCCAGTTCAAGGACGGGGCCATTTTGGACGAAATTCAGCAGACCCCCGAGTTGATTTCCGATATTCAGGGGTTGATCGACGAAGCTCCCACACCAGGCCGGTGGGTGTTGATGGGATCGCAGAACCTGCTCATGCTCGAATCGGTCAGTCAGTCGCTTGCCGGTCGCACGGCTGTACATCACGTCCCACCGCGCAAAGAGGCAAACCGGATTTACGTCTATCGGACCCGTCGCCGCAGCAGCGACAGGCCGCCGAGGGTCAACAGGGTCATCGTCATCGGTTCGGGGACGGGGACGACCTCGAAGACCATGATGCCGTTGATCTGCTTTTGGCCGCCGCCGGTGTTCGTGTAGCCGAAGAGACGCACCGCTTCGGCGTACTCGCCTCCAGGACCGAAATCGATCCAGATCATGTCGCCGTCCAGAAAACCGGTCACATGGCCCAGCGTGTTTTCCGGCGCGTCCCACGTGCCGTTGCGATAAACCTGCACGTCGAAATCGTCCCACGCCCACATGGCCGTGTGCTGGGCGGTTTCAATCAGCAGGCCCTGAAGCTGCAAACCTTCGCCCGGTTCCACGTCGAAATCCACGCCGACAAACTGGGGGAGAGGGTTGTTGGCATTGCTTAAAAAGCGATCACCCGTGAGGTTCCCCAATTTCCAATTCGTCACATTGCCTTTCTCGGATGTATCGACTTGCCAGATGGTTTTCTTGTTGTGCGCGGCGTCCTCGAACCGTTCCGAAAAAAATCCGATGCTGCCGATCGAATTTACCTGATTGGCTGGATCGCCGCCGGTCACCTTGAGCTGCACGCCGTAAACGTTCGTTTGATTGACGTCGAGCAGGCCCCACGAATCCACGGCCAGGTCGAAGGGTTTCACCATGGTCCAATTCTCGGCCTCCAGGAGCGGGGAGGTGTTCACCCAAATCTCGCCGCTCGAGCCCAGTTCGGCGCTCGTGAGAAGGGGAGTGACCAACAGCATGGTGCCAAGCGTCTGCGGTGTCGTCCACGTTTCGGTGTAGATCAAGGCGCCATTGCCCACCGGGCAACGCGGAGAGTTGGCCAGGGAATTGGAACGATCGTTTGTCCAGCCCATCGCGCCGCTGGTGGCATTTTCGTCAACGTCACCAGTGCCGGCGAAGTTGAAAAACGGACTTTGCCCGGCCGTAAAACCCGCCATCGCCGGACTGATCACAAACAAGGCCGCCAGCGCGATTAGGTATGCACATGTCCTCATGGTTTCTCCTTACAAGCAAATTTCGCCATCATGACGGTGAAAATATTATTATACCCCCAAACGGCGGCTTGTACAGACAGAATTGTTCGGGGAAATGCGAATCTGGCTTGCCTCTTTGCGCTGTGGGACGTTGTATACGAAAGAATATCTTTTCGCATACAACGTCCCACAGCGCAAAGAGGCAAGCCGGATTCGCAATCATTCGTGTCATTCGCGAAATTCGCGACAAAATTACGCGCGTTTGGAGTCTTTCGGGCCGATCCATCGCGTGTTCTTCGCGTCGAACGTCCAGCCGGGGGATTGGATCGGGACGTCGTTTTTCTTCCAGGTTTTGATGGCGGCCGTCGTTTCGTCCCAGCTTTTGATGCCGCTTACGGCGTCGAAGACCTGCACGTTGAATCCGCCGACGGCGCAGGCGTAGCGGATGACCTGCTCGCAGTCCAGGCCCCGAACGTACGCCGAGAGGAACCCGGCGATCGCGCTGTCGCCCGATCCGGTGGCCGAGGCGACTTTCTCCACGTGGAAGGCCGGTTCCCACAGTTGGCGGTTCGACCAGTTGTCGAGATTCCCCGGAGCACATCGACCGAAGTCCGTAAAGCGGGCCTTGTCCGCCGTGCGAAAGTACAGGCCCAGGTGGCCGCTCTTGAGAATGACGATCTTCGCACCGTACTGGAGGCACTTGTCGGCGACCTCCTCGCAGTCGTCGACGGTGATGAAGTCCAGGGCGTCCTTTCCGGCGGCCTGTTGCTTGCGGGCCCAGAACTTGTCGCGGTCGAGCATGTAGAGCGTCTCCTCGACACTGGGCAGATAGAGGTCCACGAACGGCAGGGTGTTTCGGAGGATGATGTCCCAGTCGGCCTTGCCGGCCTCGGCGTTGGGGTCGGGCAACGCCATGTCGCAACTGGTGGTCGCGCCGGTGGCCTTGGCGCGTTTGAAAATCTCGGTGAGCTGCCTGCCGTTGTCGGCGTACAGTTTTTTCATTAGCGGCGGGTAGCCCAGGTGGAACAGCCGGGCCTGGGCGACGAGGTCGTAGTTGACGTCCTCCTGTCCGAAGGTGCTGTTGGCGCCGCGGTGGTGCAGGAAGATGCGGTCGACCTTCGGCGGGGCCAGGGCGATGGTGTAGCTGGTGCTCTCGCCCTTGACGACGGTCATGCTCTGGTCGGCGCCGTAGGGTTTCAGCCGCTCGACGAGCGCATGGCCGAAGAAATCGTCGCCGACTTTGCCCATCAGGCCGGTCTTGACGCCCAACTTCATCAGCCCGATGCCGGTGTTGCTCACCGGCCCGCCGGTGGAGACCGTCACGTCGCCGACGTCGATCAGCTTGCCCGGAATCAGCGACTCGAACCACGTCCCCGAGGCCGGCGCATACAACGCGGGAATCACGTCAAAACAAATATGCCCGGCACAGATGATGTCGAAATTACTCATGTCGTTCCTTTCGTTGGTTGGAGGGATTGTAACGAGTGGGAACGAGAAGGTCCACAACAGAAGGCTGTTAGGCTATTAGGCTGTTAGAGTGTTAGGCGCTGGCTGATGAAAGATTGGGCCTAATCTTTCATCAGCCAGCGCCTAACAGTCTAACAGCCTAATAGCCTAACAGCCTAACAGCCTTCTGTGGTGAGCAGCACGCTGTCGTACCAGTGTCGATACAGCCTGCCGTGGATGTCGCGGGTGTCGTCTGGCGGGAGGTGGGGGTAGTCGCCGTAGGCGGCGTCGGGGGCGACGTAGCGGCGGTGGAGGACGCAGCGGCCGGTGGGTTGATAGAACAGTTCGGCGGCGGTGGAGTCGTCGCCGCGTTCGAGGACGGCGAGGCAGCGGCCTTTTTTGGCGTCGCCGATGGTCAGGTCCACCACGCGCATGTCCGTGTTGGGCGCGGGGGCGGCGGAGTCGTACGCGGGCGGCGTCGGCGGGTCGGTGATGACGTCGGGGTTTACGTCCGGGCACAGGTCTGGGGTTTGGCTGTTTCGCACGCGGAGCAGCCAGTGGGTTCCGTCGTCGCGCACCTGGAAGTAGTCCAGTTCGGCCGGCTCGGGCGGGTCGCATTCGGAGGAGGTGACGTGGACTTCGAAGCAGCGACGGCCGCATAGCTCGACCGCCCGCCGCACTTCGGTTTGCGTGATGCCCGTCAGCACGCCGCCGGGGTAATCGTAGAACCCGACGAATTCCACGTCGCCGACGTCGAGCACGCTGCCGAAGGCCAGGCCGTAACCGCGAAGCGGTACGCGCATGTGTTCGCCAGGCCGGTCGGTGATCGTGATTGGCGGCATGACGCGGTGGGGGGTGTGCAACGTGGTGTGCGACATAACGTCCGTCCTTTCTCGAATCAACCGCCGGCTGTTGGCGAGGCGGCTTTTGACGGTTCCCAGCGGGACGTTCAGCCGCCGGGCGACCTCGTGTTGTCGATGTCCGGCGAGGTAGCTCAGCCGGGCGGCTTCGCGAAGCGGGGGCGGCAACTGGGCCAGCGCCCGCACGGTGGCGGCGATTCGGTCGGCCAGGCCGTCGTCGTGGTGCGTCGGCGGGGCGAGGGCGGCGTGTTTTGCTGCCCGTCGACGGCGGCGGGCCATGTTGCGGGCGGTGTTCCGGGCGATCTGGGCGACCCAGGGTTCAAAATGATGCGGCGGGGTCAGCGAGTGGATGTGTTGCCATGCCCGTAAAAAGGCCTCCTGTGCGGCATCGTCGGCTTCGCCGACATCGCCGAGCACGGCCCGCGTGATTCGCAACACCTTCGATTGGGTTGCGCGGACCAGTTCCGCAAACGCGGCCGATTCGCCGGCTTGCGCTTGTTGGACCAAAGCGGCTTCGTCATGTGATGGTGCGTTGCTCATGGGGCGTCTCGTCATCAACATAACACCGGCGTTGAGGGGAAGTTCATTCAATTTTTTCGGTTTTTCGTGTGATTTTCCGGATGACGTAGAAGAACACCGGCGTGAGGAAGATGCCGAAGAAGGTCACGCCGATCATGCCGGCGAAGACGGCGGCGCCGAGGGCGAAACGCATTTCCGCGCCGGCGCCGGTGGCGAGGACCAGCGGCAGCACGCCGAGGATGAAGGCGAAGGAGGTCATCAGGATCGGGCGCAGGCGCAGGCGGGAGGCTTCGACGACGGCCTCTCTCGCGTTGCGGCCTTCGAGTTGGAGGTCTTTGGCGTACTCGACGATCAGGATGGCGTTTTTGCAGGCCAGGCCCACCAGCACGATCAGGCCGATCTGCGTGAAGATGTTGATGTCCAGTTTCGCGATCTCCACGCCCGCGAAGGCGAACAGCATGCACATCGGAACGACGAGGATCACGGCCAGCGGCAGCGACCAGCTTTCGTATAGTCCCGCCAGCACGAGGAACACCAGCAGCGTCGAGAGCGAGAACACCAGCACGGCCGTGTTTCCGGCGAGCCGTTGGAGCAGCGTGATTTCGGTCCACTCGAAGGCCATGCCGCGCGGCAGTTGCTCGTCGGCGAGTTGTTGAATCTGCGTGATGATTTCGCCGCTGCTGACGCCCGGCTGGGGCACGCCGTTGATCGCCGAGGCGGGGTACATGTTGTACCGGTTGATGCTCAGAGGCCCGCTGATTTCCTCGATGCTCAGGATGGAGCCCAGGGGCATCATTTCCTGCGTGGCGGCGTTTCGCACGCGGAGTTGGCGGATGTCGTCGAGGGTCATGCGGAACCGGGCGTCGGCCTGGACGTTGACCTGCCACGTTCGGCCGAACTCGTTGAAGTCGTTGACGTACAACCCGCCCAGAAACACGCCCAGCGTGTCGAACACGTCGCCCAGCGCCGCACCGGACTGCTTGACCTGCGCGCGGTCGATGTCGAGATACAACTGCGGCACGTTGGCGCGGAACGCGCTGAACATCTGCAAAATGTTCCCCTGCCGCAGCCCCTCGCGGGCGAGGTTCTCGCTCTCGGCCTGGAGAGTGGCCAGGCCGAGGTTGGAGCGGTCCTGGACGACGAGTTTGAATCCGCCGGCCGAGCCGAGCCCCTGGAGCGGCGGCGGGCCGAACACGCCGATCATGGCTTCGGGAACTTCCGCATAAAGTTTGCGTTGAAGCTGCTGCGCGAGGACGGGTCCTTTGAGCGCCGTTTCGTGCCGCTGGTCGAACGGATCGAGCGTGACGAACATGGTTCCGTAGTTGGAGGCGGCCGACCCGGTGAGGATCGACTGCCCGGCCAATCCGACGGTGTGGGCGACGCCGCGGGTGGAGCGCGCGACGTTCCCGATGCGGTCCAGCACGGCCCGGGTGCGTTCGAGCGAGGCGGCGTCGGGCAGTTGCACGCTCACCAGCAGGTAGCCCTTGTCCTGCTCGGGCACAAAGCCCGCCGGAATGTGGGTGGCGGCGAAATACGTCAGCGACAGCAGTCCCGCGTACACCAGCAGCACGAGCGCGCTGACCCGCAGCAGTTTTCCGACGGTCCAACTGTAGCCGTGCGTTCCGCGGTGCAGCGCGCGGGAGAACAGCCGGAAAAACCAGCCGAGCGTGGCGTTCAAGACGCGGGCGAGGAGGTCGGGTTTCGCGTCGGCGGGCCGCAGCAGCAGGGCGGCCAGGGCGGGGCTGAGCGTCAGCGAGTTGAACGCCGACAGTAGCGAGGAGACCGCGATGGTGACGGCGAACTGGCGGAAGAATTCGCCCGTGACGCCCGACAGAAACGCCGCCGGGATGAACACCGACGCCAGCACCGCGCTGATGGCGACAATGGCCGACCCGACCTGCCGCATGGCCGCCTCGGCGGCGGCGTGCGGCGACAGGCCCCGCGAGAGGTTCAACGACACGGCCTCGACGACCACGATCGCGTCGTCGACCACAATGCCGATCGCCAGCACCAGCCCGAACAGCGTGAGGTTGTTGATGGTGAATCCAAAGGCCGCCAACGCCGCGAACGTGCCGATGATCGAGACCGGAACGGCCACCAGCGGAATGATCGCCGTCCTCCAGTCCTGCAAAAACACCATCACGACCACCGCGACCAGCGCGACGGCCTCCAGCAGCGTTTTGTACACCTCGTGCACGCTCTCGGCGATGAAGGGCGTGGTGTCGTACCGAATGGCGTAGTCGAGCCCTTCGGGCAGGCGGGTTTTGAGTTCGGCCATTTTGGCCCGGACGCGGTCGGCGGTTTGCAGCGCGTTGGCGCCGGGCAGTTGAAACACGGCCAGTCCGACCGACGGTTTTCCGTCGAGGAACGTGAGGATGGCCACGCTGCGGGCGCCCAGTTCGACGCGGGCGATGTCCCGCAGACGCGTGATCTGCCCGCCCACGCCGACCTTGACGATGATCGCACCGAACTCCTCGGGCGTCGTCAGCCGCCCCAGCGCGGTGATGGTGTATTGAAACTGCAACTCCGGCGGGACGGGCGGCTGGCCGAGCTGACCGGCCGTCACCTGCATGTTCTGCTCGCGCAGGGCGGCCACCACGTCGTCGGCGGTCAGGTTCCGCGAGGTCATCTTCTGCGGGTCCAGCCAGACGCGCATGCTGTAATCGGACTGGCCGAGGATGGCGACGTCGCCCACGCCGTCCAGCCGGGCCACCTCGTCGCTCACCTGGATGGTGATGTAATTGGACATGTACAGCGCGTCGTATGGATCGTCGGGGGAGAAAAAATTGACGACCATGAGGATGTCCGGCGAGCGTTTGCGGATGATCACGCCGATCTGCGAGACCTCCAGCGGCAGCGTGGGCAGCGCCTGCGAAACGCGGTTCTGCACCAGCACCTGCGCGAGGTTCAGATCGGCGCCCAGTTCGAACGTGATTGTCAGGACGTACGAACCGTCGCTGTTGGACTGCGAGGACATGTAGAGCATGTTTTCGACGCCGACGACGGCCTGTTCGATGGGGGCGGCCACCGTTTCGGCGACGACCTCCGCGCTGGCGCCGGGGTAGTAGGTGCTGACCTGCACGGTGGGCGGAGCGACCTCGGGGTACTGCGCCACCGGAAGCGTCCGCGCCGCCAGCACGCCAATCAACGTAATGCCGATCGCCAGCACACTGGCGAGAATCGGCCGGCGGATGAAGAAAATGGCGAAGTTCATCGCGTGATCTCCGCCGCTGGGAGAAAATTCGAAATCCGAAATTCGAAATCCGAAACAAATTCCAAAATGTCAAATTCCAAACTCCAAACGGCGACGTCGGACATTCCTTTTCGCCGCGAATTACGCGAATTTTCAGCAAATGTTTCGCGACGGCTTGCCTGACGTTGCAGGACGTTTCGCTCCCAATGAGTTGCCTCCCCGATCTCACGTTTTGAAGTGCCGGGCCACAGCCGCGGAGCGGCGTCCTCTATAGCCCAGGGCGAGCGGTACTCCGCGAGCCCTGGGTACAGGTGTTTTATAACACCCAAGCCCCGGAGGGGCGTCTTATCGTACGATGAACACTGGCGTGCAATGGCATCATACGACGCCCCTCCGGGGCTTGGGTGTTGAGGGACCGCTACCCCAGGGCTCGCCGAATACGGCTCGCCCTGGGCTATAGAGGACGCCGCTCCGCGGCTGTGTGCCGGCACTTCCATCCGAGACCGGGGAGGCAACGTTTGCTTTTTCCATGTCTCACAACGCAAACCGGCAAGCCATCGCGAAGCGTTTGGAGTTTGGGTTTTTCCGCGTTGGAATTTGTTTCGAATTTCGAATTTCGGATTTCGAATTTCCAGCGCTGCCGCTTGCGTCGTTGCCGTGGGCCCCGGCCGCGTCGTGGGCACGGTCGCCGGTTGCGTCGGTGGCGGCACGTGAATGTCCGTGATCGGGATGCCCGCGGGCAGTTCCGCCGGCAGGTCCAGCGGGCCCTGGCGTTGGGCGGTGACGTTCTCGCCAGGCCGGACGCGCAGCAGGCCCTCGGACACGATCCACTCCTCCGGCGACAGGCCCTTCTCGACCACCCGCCACGGGCCGTAACTCCGCCCCAGCGTGACCGGTCTGGTTCGGGCAACGCCGTCGGAGCCCACCACGATCACGAACCGGCGGTCCTGGTCCTGTCCGACTGCCTTTTCGGGAATCAGCAGGCCGTCGTGGGGTTGGCTCGTCGGCAGCCGCACACGCGTGAATCCGCCGGACACCAGGCCGCCGTCGTCGTTGTCGAACACGCCGCGAAACGAGATCGTCCCCGTGGCCGGATCGACGCGGTTGTCCACGAAGTCGATCCGCCCGCGACGCGTGAACTCGTCTCCGCCGATCCGCCGCAGCGCGAACACGGGCAGGTTGGCCTCTTCGAGGCGGATCGTGTCCGGCCCGGCGCCGCCGACCAGTTGGCGGTACGCGGCCAGTTTGCGTTCGTCCACGTCGAAGTAGACGTACATCGGCGTGATGGAGACGATGCTCGTCAGCACCGTGTCTCCGGCGACGAGGTTGCCTTTGGTGACCATGATGCGGCTGATTCGCCCGGCGATCGGCGCGGTGACTTTGGTGAATCCCAGTTGGATGTTGACGCTGTTGAGGGCGGCCTGTGCGTTTTCGACGGCGGCGCGGTTGACCTGCAACTGGCTGGCGGCGAGGTCCACTTCCAGCGGTGTGGCCACGCCGGATTTGAGCGCGTCGCGGTAGCGTTCGTAATCGCGTTGGGAGTAGGCTTCGTTGGCCTTGGCCTGGTCGAGGGCGGCCTGGGCTTGATCGACGGCGGCCTGGTAGGTTCGCGGGTCGATCAGGACGAGCACCTGTCCTTCGGTTACGATGTCGCCGTCGGTGAAGTAGATATCCTGCACGTACCCGGCCACGCGAGGCCGAAGATCGACGCTCTCGATGGCGGCGATCCGCGCGACGAACTCGTCAAAGCTTTGCACCCGCCGCACGGCCGGCTGAACCACCGTCACCAACGGCGGAGGCACCGCGGTCGGCGGCGGCTTGGACCGACACCCCGACAAAAACGCCACCGTTAGCGCGAGCAGAATGGTTGCCCTCATGCCGCATTATAGGAGGACTTCGTCCGTGGGGAGGCGTTATAAATCCGAAATCCGAAACTCGAAATCCGAAACAAATTCCCAAAGAAAAAAATCCAAAACCCAAACGGCGACGCCATGCGTCACGGCGACAAATTTACATCCTATGTCCCGGCGAAGACCGAGCGGGATTACGCGGATGAAAGGATTACAGGACTACGGGAACAGCATATTGTTCCGTACGGCAATCCTGTAATCCGTTACTCCGCGTAATTCCGCTCGGTCTTCGCGATTCCGTAAACCGCGACGTGATGCCTGCGGTCTGTTGGCCTATTTTACCGCAAAACACGTCGGTTTTCATAAGATTTTCATCGG
>Ga0123353_10002479_pt1 | contig 22969 bp, 21 predicted proteins | sample TergutLab28metaG_3_FD_92763 | JGI IMG/M metagenome (GOLD analysis project Ga0123353, IMG submission 92763) | Labiotermes labralis P3 segment gut microbial communities from Petit-Saut dam, French Guiana - Lab288 P3 | ecosystem: Host-associated > Arthropoda: Insects > Digestive system > Gut ... | reverse complement strand
TCTTAGTTCATTAATAATTAGGTTGTAAGCAATTCTGTGCAGCCATGTAGAGAATTTGGATTTTTGCTGAAAACTTTTTAACTTAACAAACCCTTGCACAAAAGCATCTTGAGTTAAATCTTCTGCTAATTCACGATCTTTCGTTAATTGATACGCCAATTGAAAAATATCTTTGTTGTAACTCTTTACAAAATAAGAATAGCGTTCGGTTTCTCCTGCAATGATTCGTTTGATAAGCGCAAATTCTTCTTCTTTCATAAATTATTTGACATCAAAAGCAATTTTTGGTTACAGTTTGTAACCTTATTTCTGTTTTTGTGTCAAACATGCAAAAATAAACTTTAATCATTCACTTAAAAATTTTAATATGGAAGGTATTTTAGTCCCCGCAATTGTTTTTTACTTTGTTTACAAAACTATTGAATTGTTAGTACGCCAAAAAGAGCGTAAATTATTGATTGAGAGAATGGCTCAAACTTCTCCTGAAACCTTACAATCGCATCTTCATTCGGTTCAGGTAGCTCCAAAAGGGAGCCAATTTTTAATGCTTCGTTTGGGAGCGGTATCATTTGGAGTAGGAATAGGCTGGATTTTAGGCAGGTTGTTTTATGAGATGATGAGACACAATTATGGCAGCGGTATACATAATGATTTGGACTCAATGCTCATAGCCACCATTGCCCTTTGCGCCGGCATTGCGCTGATAGTTGTTTACTTAATTGAGAAGAAAGCGGCTAACGAAGCAAGAAAGGCGGAATAACAAGTAACGCTAATAACATTAAAAAAGGCTGCCTCACTTTGGCAGCCTTTTTTATAATTGAAATCAAAAATGGTTATTTAGAAACTCTCTCTAACCATTTTACCATAGAGAACATTGCAATCATTGAGATGAGGCAAACCACTACAAACACCATCCAAGTGGTTGATATAGAGATGCTCTTGTACATCATAGCACCCAAGAACAATGAGAAATTACCTACTGCTGTTGCCCCAAGCCAACACCCTTGCATTAAACCTTGAAGGTGCGCCGGTGCAACTTTTGATACGAATGACAGTCCGAGTGGCGAAATAAACAATTCTGCAACGGTAAGAATAAAGTATGTACCAAACAGCAACCAAGGGGTCACTCTTTCAGCATAAGACATGCCGCCGGCAGCTTGTGCATCATGCAAAGTTGGCAAGCCGATAGAACCTAATGCCATAACAATAAACGCAAGGGCAGCAATTCCCATACCAATACCAATCTTTTTTGGGGTTGATGGTTCCTTGCCCCTTTTGCGCATCGCACCAAAAATTGCCATTATTACAGGAGTTAAGAATACAACAATAAAAGGATTGATGGATTGGAATATTTCGGCTGAAATATTTTGGCCAAAAACATTTAATCGTGTATAATCCTTAGCGAACATTGTGAGTGTTAATCCATTTTGGTGGAACGAAAACCAGAAGAAAATAACCACTCCAAATACTGCAAAAAGAGCCAAAAGCCGTTGTTTGATTTCTCTTGCATCTTGATGAATTTGTTCTTTTGACATAGTGGGTTTGTCGGCTACAGCAATTGTTTTCTTATCCGGTAAAATCTTTTTAAAAGCAATGAAAATTATCATTGAAACAATCATAGCAATAATAGCAACCGAAAAAGCATAATGGAAACCTGTATTAAAAGCTGTTAAATAATTTTCCGCAAAAGTTTCCATATTTGGTATTACGCCGCCCGATGCTTGTGTAGCAAGTTCGGTAAAGCGGCCATTTAATACATCGTCCGTCATTGTACTGTTTTTGAACGACCAGCACAAACCGGGCAGGTCGGAGTTATACATATAGCCCTGCGCTTTTACAAACCAGTTTCTAACCCAAACTGCTGCAAATGGGGCAAACATTCCGCCGATATTGATGAACATATAAAAAATCTGAAAGCCCGAATCTCTATATTTTGAGTACTCAGAGTTGTCGTACATTTGACCGACTAATGCCTGCAAATTTCCTTTGAAAAGCCCATTTCCAAAGGCGATAACTAAGAGAATAGCCAACGCAATCCATTTTGTAGTAATGAACGCGGGCATAGCCAGGATCAGATATCCAAGAGACATCACGATAAGTCCTGCAATGATTGTTCTCTTATAGTTTTTGGTTGCATCGGCAATAAGTCCGCCTACTAAAGCAAGAATGTAAATTGCGCCATAAAAAACAGAGTACAGTCCACCTGCTTCTGTTTCAGTAAGACCAAATTTTGACATCAGAAACAGAGTCAAAATAGCCATCATTGTGTAAAATCCGAAGCGCTCGCCCATATTTGCCAACGCCGCGGGGAGTAATCCTTTTGGGTGATTTTTAAACATATTTTTTTGATTTATAAGTGAATAATATTTTTTATATTTTAATTTGATTTTTATATCTATTAGAGAAACTGTTCAATTTTCTCCACTAAATCCGGTTTTTTAATGAGTCCAACATGAACATCTTTCACTTCGCCGTTTTTCAGGAAAACGAGCATGGGGATGTTGCGTACGCCGAATTGCATAGCAATTTCGTTGTTTTGATCGGTATCGCATTTGCCGATAACTGCTCTGCCTTCATATTCCGCCGCCACCTCTTCTATGAGAGGGGTTAGCGCGCGGCATGGTCCGCACCATTGCGCCCAAAAATCAATTACTACTAATTTATCGCCTGTTACAAGCGCATCAAAGTTGGATTTGTCAATGTGTAAAGCCATAGGATTGTATTTTTAAATTTTAATTGTTTTTAGAGCGGCGAATATATGAAAATTTTGCTACGGATTTTAGGATTTTATATTCGGCAACTCTAACCCGATACCTTTCTCTTTATCCCATTTTTTAAGCACAAACCCTAATACTAATGCTACAGCGCCTAGACACGCAAGCATAATTAACGGATTGGTATAATTATAACTAACTGCTGCTTCCTGAGAGGTTATTAGACCTGCTTCTACTTTATCAACAATATCGGTATTGGAGAATTTTAAAATTTTACCAATTAACAGTGGGAACAACCATAGACCGATATTTTGTATCCAGAAAATGAGCGCATAAGCAGAACCTATCACTTTCTGATCTACTAACTTTGGTACAGAGGGCCACAAAGAGGCCGGCACTAACGAGAATGACGCTCCCAATACCAATATGGTTCCAAATGCCAAAACAACACCGCCTATTTCTTGTCCTTTAAATAATGGCAATACAAAGGCGAATGTGAGATGGCAAATAATCAGCAATATAGAACCCAACATCAACATAGAAGCAGCTTTTCCCTTTTTGTCAATATAGTTTCCTAAAATGGGTGTAATACCAACCGCTAATAAAGGGAACACTGCAAAAATAGCACCGGCAGATTGTTGTTTGTAAGACATTATACAAAAAGCCACCAAGAAAACAACTGCTGTGGTTAAAAGCGTAATTTTAAGATTCCTTTTACAGAAGTTGCTGATGAAAGAGGTAGCGGCCACAACCAACATAAGTAAATATCCAACCGTTGCGGCTGTTGTTGTCCCCCAAAACGAACCTTCGGGTAGTGTTGTAAATGTTAAATTACATTCTAACATATTTACTGCATATTTTTGGAATGGGAAAATAGCAGAATAATACAAAACACAAAGCAGAGCCACTAACCAAAAACCACCGCTGGCAAATATTTTACCTATATCGCTCACTTTGAACGGGTCATCTTTTTCTTCTGTTTCACCAAGTTGTGCATCTAATTTCTTATCCATGAAGAAATAAGCTATAAACATAATGAGGGCAATCATCAATAAAATAACGCCAAAAGCAACTGAGTGGGAAACATCGGCACCGCCCATAATGTTGGCTTTGGCAATGAGTGGGGAAAAAATCATGCAGGTAGCAACACCCAAACGTGCCAATGCCATTTCAGAACCCATAGCAAGCGCTAATTCTTTGCCTCTAAACCATTTTACTATTCCGCGTGAAACTGTAATTCCCGCCATTTCTACGCCACAACCAAAAATCATGAAGCCCACCGAGGCCAATTTTGCAGATGCCGGCATCCCTCGATAAAATGGAGAAACCCCTATTTCATCAAAACCCGGAATGTAATTTAGGTTGTTGTTAAACCATGATTCTAAACCTGTTCCGCTAAACATCTCGGTTACAGAATACCAATTGATTGCTGCTCCAATGATCATAACCAAACCGGATAAAATTGCGGTGAAACGAACTCCCATTTTATCCAATATGATTCCCGCAAAAATCAGGAAGAAGATAAATACATTTAAAAATGTCTCAGAACCCGCATAGAACCCAAAGGCTTCCGAATCCCATCCGCGAGTAGTTTCCAATATAGATTTTACCGGCGATAAGATATCCATAAAGATATACGCGCAAAACATGGCAAATGCCAGGAATACAAGAGCTGTCCAACGTATTGCCGGAATCTCTTTCATTAATTTTGTAACTTTTTCACTCATAATAATGTGTTTTTTTGTTAAATAATATTGTTAATTGTCTTCTAATGCCTTATAAAACTCATAATCCCCGAATTTCTTCTTTATTTGTAAAATAATAAATTCCGGCGACCAACGCACCAAATCATAATAACTGAATTTACAAAACGTCATAAAGTCTAATAATGCTTCCTCCTCCAATCCTGTTAATGATGTTACTAATTCTCTATTATATTTTTTTGGTAAATTATCAATTTCTTCTTGATTTTCAACTAATTCTTGATATAATCTGTCTATTTTTGCCTTTTTACTGAATGTATTATATAAAGCAGTAATAGGACTTGCTATCGCTTGCCCAACTTTTCCCGGAATTAAATCTAACAAACCGCCACTACGTGAATTATATTGCGTTCTCTCCTGATCGCTTAATATTGTTCCTCCTAATCTGTTATAAAAATCTGATAAATTAACATTTACAAACTCCTTTTTGAAAACTTCATAAGTAGCCGGTAAACTAAAAACATTAACTTCTTTTAATATTATTGCTTTATAAAAAAGAGGAATTTCTAATATCCTTTTTTCAAATATTTCTTGCGATATAATTACTAAAACCTGCTGATAAACCGGTTTAGATACAATAATGGTATCTCCCTGTTTGAATAAAATCTCAAAATTTCCTTCTTTATTCGTAAAACTGTAGCTTTTTGAACTAAAATTATAGATATTCGCACCGTCTATCGGAAAAAATGTAATACCGTCAAAAATATTGCCTCTTAATATGATACGCTCTTGTGAAAAGACTAAAACAGGTAAAAATAGAAACAGTATAATGATTTTTTTCATAGGTTGCAAAACTAACATTTTAAAGAACATATTTTTTATGGTTTCTACATAAATTAAAAAAAAATATTATAATAAAGATACTAATAACGATGTTAATTTAGTGGATATTTTTTTTCTCGTTATTTTTGAGAATATTATGAAGGAAAAAAATAAAATTGCATGTTGAAAAATTATTAAAAAAAATAGTTTTTTTGTGGATAAAAAATTTAATTAAAAATATAAACAATAGAATAAACATTTACTAACAAATAATAAACAAGATATGCACGGTGATTTACAATTTTTAAAGACAAAAGCAAATTTTATTCGTTTCTCTTTTGTTGAACAGATGGAAAACCACTTATTGGCTTTTGAAAGTAAAATGATTTCAAAAAATTTTAAAGTAAAATGGATTAATAATGAACCGGAGTTGGTTGAATGTATTTGTAATTCTATGTCTAAAAACAATAATAATAAAGTTTGTTTTGATATTCCAAAAATACCCGAACAATTTTTTGAAAAGAAAAATTTTATAAAAAAAGTTAGTATAGATGCTTTTGAAAATAATAATGAAACAGCAGAAAATATAATAGTTCAAGCAGATTTTGGTATAATTGAAAATGGAACCATTGTTTTAATTAATAAACAAAGTAAAAATTGTTACAATAATTTTGAAAAATTGTTTATTATACTAAATATTAACGATTTAGTAGTTAAACAAAATGATTTGGAACTCCTCTTGTATCTTCAAAGAGGATTAGAAAAGGATATATTTAATGAAGATATTAAAATTATTTCTGCTCCACCATCCAAGGTTATTTCAAAAAAAATACAATCTTCAAATGACGAGAACTATACTTTAGAAAAAATAGAAGTTCATATTTTGTTATATAATAACGATGTGATTGAAATATTGGAAGACAATATGTTGAGAGAAACTCTTTATTGTATCAATTGTGGCAAATGTAAAGAAGTGTGTCCGGTTTTTCAACAAACCAAACAATACTCACCCATAGAGTTAATAAAATATCATTGTAAGGAAGAGCATAAGCGAGTTCCAAAATTGTTTGAAAATACCACACTTTGTGGAAATTGTAATGAGGTTTGTCCTGTACAGATTAATTTCACACAACTTATTATCAATCAAATGCAGTGCTTTTCTAAACGAAATAGTAATCATGAAAAAAACATAGACCTGTTCAAACTTTTTTCAAAACGGCATAAAATGAATAAAGTAAATTCAAAAATTCGCCGCTACTTTTTTGTACGTAAATATTATGGAAAAAACAAAAAATTAACAAACTATTTTTTAAGTTGTAAAGAAGACTTTTTTAATATCACCCAGAAAATAAATCAACAACAGTAGGAAAATTTGTAATAAATAATAAATAATAACCTATAAAAAATCATTATGTCAACAGTAAAACCATTTAAAGGAGTTCGCCCTCCAAAAGACATCGTAAAACAATTAGCATCACGTCCTTATGATGTGTTAAACTCGGAAGAAGCGCGTAAGGAAGCGGAAGGAAACCCATACTCTCTGCTTCGTGTAACAAAAGCAGAAATTGACCTCCCAAAGGGGATTGACGAGCACTCGCAAGAAGTATATGATAAAGTAGTAGAAAATTTCAACCTGTTTAAAGAGAAAAAATGGTTAGTACAGGAAGAGGTAGAAAAATTCTACATTTATGCACAGACCATGGATGGCAGAACCCAATATGGTATTGTGGGGTGCGCGCATATTGATGATTATATGAACGATAACATCAAAAAACATGAACTAACACGCAAAGATAAAGAGGAAGACCGCATGATTCATGTGCGTATAACCAATGCTAATGTAGAGCCGGTGTTTTTCTCTTATCCGGTAAACCCTAAAATTGATGCTATTGTTGAAAAGATTGTGAAAGAACAAGCACCGGAGTATGATTTTGTTGCAAACGATGGGTTTGGCCACCATTTTTGGGTAATCAACGATGCCGCTATTAATCAAGAGATTGCGGAAATTTTCGATAAAGAGATTCCCGCTCTGTATGTTGCCGATGGCCACCACCGAACAGCGGCAGCAGCGTTAGTTGGCGGCGAGAAACGTGCCAACAACCCCAATCACACCGGAAACGAAGAATACAACTACTTCATGGCTGTACTTTTTCCCGATAATCAATTGAAAATTATTGACTATAACCGCGTGATAAAAGATTTGAACGGATTAACCGAAACACAACTGATAGAAGCATTGAAAGAAACTTTTGAGGTAGAAGAAACAGGCACTGAGATTTATACCCCTTCAAAATTGCACGAGTTTAGCATGTATCTCAATGGCTTGTGGTATAAATTGAATACTAAACCCGGAACGTACAACGACCACGACCCCATAGGAGTATTAGATGTTACTATACTTTCTCATTTGGTGTTGGATAAAATTTTGGGAATAAAAGACCTTCGTACCGACAAACGCATTGATTTTATAGGTGGTATCAGAGGTTTGGGCGAATTGAAACGAAGGGTGGACAGCGGTGAAATGGCAGTTGCCTTTGCCTTGTATCCGGTATCAATGAAACAACTGATTGATATTGCCGATACGGGAAATATTATGCCCCCTAAAACTACATGGTTTGAGCCAAAACTTAGATCAGGGTTAGTGATACACGAGCTATCATAGTTGAAAATATTTCATAATTTTTAAGATACCACCCTATTGTTGCAAAAGATTGTGTTTATTTGCAACCCAATTTATAAACAATGCAATTTTTAAAAATAACCCTGCTCAGTATCTGTTGCTGTTCTTTATTATTCGCTTTTTCTCAAGAGCAACCGAAAAACCTGTCTGAAATCCAATCAAAAATACAAAAAGAAGAGGTAGAGATATTTAGAGACAGATTAATAGTGGATGTTTTTCATTCTTTTTGGTTTCATCTGCCGGGTAGTGTTGCTCCAAAATTTAATCCCGGATTCAATGTGTCAGTTTTGTGGGACTTTAAAGCCCGTAAAAAAAGCCCCATATCTTTTGGATTAGGGGTTGGTTGTACTTATCATACCCAATTTTCAAATGCACAACTGAAATATGACAACCAAACAGATGTTACAAAATATTATGTGCTTCCTGATATTATTTCTCACAAAGACAGCATGAAACTTAACAGCATGACTTACATAAACTGTAACATTCCCTTAGAGTTTAGGTATCGTCATCAAAACGGGTTTAAATTTACAGTAGGGGTGCGTCTTGGATTAGTAGCGGAAATATCGCAACGTTTTAAGGGAAAAAATTTGGAAGGAAACAATATCAATGAAAACGTAAAATATTTCCTTACCGACCATCGCCAAAAAGTAAATTTTGATGCATATATACGCTGTGGGTGGAAATTTGTTTCAGTATATTATTCGTATCAAGTTAATAGGTTGTTTAATGAAGGCAAAGGACCGGCAGTAAACCCAATGTCGGTGGGAATTTCATTATCGTTGTTTTAACACCTGAGATTATTTTTTTTCAAAAATTTCTGATTGGGTTAAATCACACAAAAGAGCAAAGAAAAAACTATTTTTGCAAACAATATAAATTAATTTATGAAAAAAATTACCCTTTTTATTACCATCATTTTATCGGTTTTATTAGTAAAAGCCGATGAGGGAATGTGGCTACTTTCCCTTCTTAACAAAAATTATGAAAAAATGCAAGAAATGGGCTTAACCCTTTCTGTTGAAGAAATTTACAGTATCAACAACGCCTCTTTGAAAGATGCAGTTGTAATTTTCGGAGGAGGCTGCACCGCAGAGATCATCTCCGAAAAAGGGTTGCTGCTAACCAACCACCACTGTGGCTATGGAACCGTGCAAGCGCTTTCAACACCAGAAAACAATATCCTTGCTGATGGGTTTTGGGCGAAAACATACGCCGACGAACTGCCCTGCCCCGGACTAAATGTTACTTTTTTTATTCGTATGGAAGAGGTTTCTGATATTATATTGGCAGAACTAGACTTCGACAAGACAGAGCAGCAACGCAGAGACAGTATTAGCAAGCGCAGCCGCGAATTAGAAAAAGAGTATGGGGAAAACGGTAAATACAGTGTGCGTATTGCCAATATGTTCAACGGAAATGCGTACTATATGTTTATTTATCAAGTTTATCGCGATGTGCGCTTGGTGGGTGTTCCGCCCGAAAGTATGGGCAAATTTGGGGGCGATACCGACAATTGGACATGGCCTCGCCATACGGCAGATTTTGCTTTGTTTCGTGTTTATACCGATAAAGAGGGAAACCCCACAAATTACTCAGAAGAGAATATCCCATTGGCGCCAAAATGGTATTTCCCCGTTTCTACCGCAGGAATTAAAGAGGGCGACTTTGCTATGATTGTAGGTTTCCCGGGTTCAACTGACAGGTTTTTAACCTCCTACGGTGTAAAAATGGCAATAGAAGAGAAAAATCCAACCATTGTAAAGGTAAGAGATACAAAACTTAACTCATGGAGAAATTTTAGAAGAGCCGACCCCGTGATTAATTTGCAGTATGCTTCAAAATTTGCCGGAATCTCTAACTATTGGAAATATTATATCGGTCAAACACAGCAACTTAAAAACAATAATGTGCTTGAAAAGAAACAACAAATTGAAAACGATTTTCAGGCATGGGTAAAACGTTATAACAAAACAGAATATAATGAGGTTATCTCTGAAATTGAAAAAGCTTATGCAAAAATATCAAAACTTGAAAAACTGCAGAACTTATACAGTCAGGCAATTTTTTCAGGACCCGAAATCTTTTCACTTTCAAGTCAATTTAGAAATGTTTTTGATTTATTAAAGAAACAGGATGAAAATACAATTACAGAAGTTGAAAAGAAACAATTAGAAACACGATTAACTACCGTAAAATCAAGGATAGAGAGTTTTTTCAAAAACTATAATCTTAAAGTAGATAAAGCAACCACTGCTAAGTTATTTGAACTGTTTTACAATGAAACCACACCCGAGCAAAGACCGCAAGTTTTTAACGAAGCAGTTAAAAAATCTAAAAATGATTTCAACAAGCTCACGGAAAATCTATTTGGTAAAAATAGTTTTACCAACAAAGCCAGTGTAGAAAAGTTCTTACAAAATCCAAATGCTAAACTTTTGGAAAAAGATTTAGCCTGTTCATGGTATGTGGCATTTTTGGAATTTTATCAACAAATGAGAGAACCTTTAACTGCGCAATATGAAATCCTTAATAGAGCCAATCGTTTGTTTGTAAGAGGGTTGTTAGAAATGAATCCCGACAAATTGTATGCGCCCAACGCGAACAGCCAAATTCGTTTAACGTATGGAACAGTAGGCGGTTATCCGATAAAGGATGGTTTACATGCTAAATTCTACACCACATTAGAAGGTGTTATGGCAAAAGAAGACCCAGAAAGCTATGAGTTTATTATTCCCGAAAAGTTAAAAAAACTGCACCAAAATAAAGACTACGGTAAATATGCTGAAGATGGGCAAATTCGTGTTAATTTTTTGATAAACAATGATATAACAGGCGGAAACTCCGGTTCTCCGGTTATTAACGGAAAGGGACATTTGATAGGTTGTGCTTTCGATGGCAACTGGGAAGCCATGAGTGGCGATATTTTCTTTGAGCCAGTGCTGCAAAGATGTATAAATGTGGATATTCGATATATTTTGTTTGTTATCGAAAAATTTGGTGAGGCGAAACATTTAATAGCGGAGATGAACTTGGTAAACGATTAACATTGGCACAACGTGAAACCTTTCAAGAGCGCCCTGTTTACGCACTTTCGGAAATAACGAAGAGTTTGGAAAGTGTGATTGCCAAAAATTACAGTCGCGCTTATTATATTAAGGCTGAAATACTTAAACTGAACTATTACCCACACTCCGGTCATTGTTATCCGGAGTTGGTGGAGAAGGAAAACGGTAAGGTTAAAGCGCAGTTGCGCGGCGTAATTTGGTCAACCCAGTTTCGCAGTATTAACGAACGATTCTTGGCTATTACCGGAAATCCCTTAGTAGAAGATATTACAATTTTGTGTTTGGCAACCGTTGAATTTAGCGCACAACACGGGTTGGGCTTGCATATTCAAGATATAGAGCCGGTTTACACATTAGGTGAAATGGCGCGTAACAAGCGCGAAGTGATAGAAAAACTGAAAAAAGAGCAAATATTTTTACTAAACAAGCAAAAAAAATTGCCGTTAGTACCCAAACATATCGCGATTATTTCAGTGGAAACGAGCAAGGGGTACAGCGATTTTATGATAACGTTACAGCAAAACAGTTGGAATTACAAATTTCAATGCACGCTGTTTCCTTCTATTTTACAGGGAGAGAAGGCGTTAGTTTCGATGCCGCACCAATTGTCGGAGATTTCAAAGCGCAAGCAAGAGTTTGACTGTGTGGTGATTGTGCGAGGCGGCGGTGGCGATGTAGGCATGAGTTGTTATGATGATTACAACCTCGCCGCCGCAGTGGCTACCTTTCCCCTGCCGGTAATTACAGGCATTGGGCACTCCACCAACGAAACGATTACCGACATGGTGGCATTTACAAATAAAATTACACCAACGGAAGTTGCCTACTTTCTTATACAACAATTTCATAATTTTTCCACAAAAGTTGAGGAGTGTAGAGAAAAATTGTTAAAATATGTGAAAACAAATTTGCAGGAAAAAGAGTTTTATTTTTCAAAAATTCATCAACAATTAATGATGATTATCGGAAAGTATAATCATCAAAAAGAAAAAGAGATTCAGATATTGCAGCAGCGTATTCAAAACAATGCGCTTCAATATTTATTAAAACAACAAAACGCCCTTTATCAATTTCAAACAAAAATAGAATTACTACATCCCGAAAACATTCTTAAACGTGGGTACAGCATTACAATGAAAAACGGCAAGGCATTACGCAACGCCGATGAGGTGCAAGTTGGAGAAACCATAACAACAAAACTTTATCAAGGGGAAATAGGGAGTGTGGTTAAATAACAAAAAATTAGCCCCTTTAAGCCCTTTTACCCGGTTTTGGAATACTAACATTAAAAAAATTTTTTCTGCGCTCTATTACAGTGTTTTTAAAACAATGAAAATCAGAGAAATAACAGAAAAACAGATTTTTTAACCATTTTCTCGTACTTTTAACCTCATATCTCCTACCCTTTCAAGTGCATTAACAAAACGGCAACGTCCGCAGGGTTCACTCCGCTAATTCGGGAAGCTTGCCCCAGATTTTGCGGTTTAATTTTTGATAACTTTTCGCGAGCTTCTAATGAGAGCGAAACAAAAGAATTGTAATCAAGCGTTGCCGGAATTTTTACATTATCAATTTTCGACATCCTATCTGCCAACTCTTTTTCCTTAATAATATATGGACCGTACTTGATAGAGATCTCTACATTTTCAATCTCTTCATCGTTCATGTTAAGGGTTTCGATTTCTTTATTTACGGCTGATGAATTTTCTATGATGTTTACAAATGTTACTTGAGGGCGAAGCAAGAGTTGAGAAATTTTTACAGGTTGTGTTAAAGGAGGGGTTTCAATAGTTTCCAAATAAGAATTAACCTCATCGGGTTTAATATTTTCTTTGGTTAAAAAAGCCTCTAATTCTTCTTGTCGTTGGTATTTTTTTTCTAATTCTTTTATTCGATCATTGTCAATTAAGCCGATTTCGTGTCCAACGGGCGACAGTCGAATATCTGCATTATCTTGGCGAAGTAAAATTCTGTATTCAGCGCGTGAGGTAAACATTCTGTATGGATCTTGCACTCCTTTTGTAGTCAGGTCATCAATAAGTACGCCTATATAAGCTTCGGAGCGGGATAGAATAATAGGGTCTTGTTCGTGTATGGCTCTATGTGCATTAATACCTGCCAAGAGACCTTGGCAGGCGGCTTCTTCATATCCGGTAGTTCCGTTCAGTTGTCCGGCAATATAGAGACCGGTAATTTTTTTAGATTCCAAAGAGGAGTAAATATCCAACGGATCGAAGTAGTCGTATTCGATAGCATATCCGGGCTTTAAAATGTGAGCATGTTTTAAACCGGGAATATACTTTAACGCTTCGGCTTGTACTTCTTCTGGGAGAGAAGAAGAGAATCCGTTCAAGTAATATTCGTTGGTATTTCTTCCTTCGGGTTCTAAGAAAAGCTGGTGTCTTTCTCTATCGGCAAAGCGGTTAATTTTATCTTCTATGGAGGGGCAGTAGCGGGGACCAACCCCTTTAATACGTCCTTGAAACATGGGAGATTTTTCAAATCCTGTTCTCAAAACATCGTGCACTTGTTTACAGGTGTAAACGATCCAACAACTCAACTGTTCTTGAAGTTTTGGGGTTTGGGTGAAGGAGAATTTTGCAGGATTTTCGTCCCCTTTTTGTTCTTCCATTACAGAAAAATCTATGGTACGCCCATCTAAGCGCACGGGTGTTCCGGTTTTCAGCTGCTTTACCGACAATCCCAGATCGGCAAGTTTTTCGGATAGAAACAGAGCATTAGATTCTCCCATTCTGCCTCCGGGGAAAGAAACCTCTCCGATATGAATTTTGCCGTTTAAGAAAGTTCCGGTTGTAAGGATAATTTTCTTTCCGAAAATAGTATTTCCTTGTAATGTTTTTACGCCTGTTATTTTGTTATTTTCTACTACCACATCAACCACGCAATCTTGTCGCAGTTCTAAATTGGGTTGGTTTTCCAATATTTTTTTCCAGAGCATTGAGAAGGCATATTTATCACTTTGTGCTCTGGGGCTCCACATGGCAGGACCTTTTGAGCGGTTGAGCATACGAAACTGCACCATAGTATGGTCGGTAACGATTCCCGACATTCCGCCCAGCGCATCAATTTCGCGCACTATTTGTCCTTTGGCAATTCCGCCCATAGCGGGGTTGCACGACATCTGTGCCACTAAGGAAAGATTGAGGTTTACAAGCAATACTTGCGATCCTAATTTTGCAGCAGCTACCGCTGCTTCGCAACCGGCGTGCCCTGCTCCTACTACAATAATATCGTATCTATTTTTCATTGTTCCCCGTGAAACATTTTTATAATAATTTGTTTTTCTAATAATTATATTGAGTGTTGAACAAAAATAAAGTTTCATCTTCTTTTTGTTTCATCAATAGTTTTTCGTCAGGTTTTTTATCTTTATACCCGCAAAGATGCAAAATTCCGTGTGCCATTACTCTCCGCAACTCCTCTTCAAAGGTGCAATTATACTTATCAGCGTTATCTTTTACACGTTCAATTGAGATGCAAACGTCTCCGTGCAAAATTTTTTCTTCAGAATAATTGAATGTAATAATGTCGGTAAGAGTATTGTGATTTAGGTATTGTTTATTCAATTCAACAAGTTGATCATCGTTACAAAAAACAATATTTATATCCCCAATATTTTTATTTTCTTGCTTCACTACCCTACCCAACCATTTTTTAATGGATCGTTTTTGAACTATTTGAAAATTTGTTTTAGAAAAAAAGAGAATCATACAATAATATTTAAAGATTTTGGAAGTTTTCATTCTCATCGGCGTACCACTCTGCGAAAGATTTTTCGGTTTCGTATAATTTCAAAGAAAACAATTGTAAATCTGAAGGTAGGATTGTTTTGATGATTGTTGCCAATTCACAAATCATATTTTCGGTAGTGGGCTGAAAAGGAACTACAATAATCTTTTCATAGTTTATCTTTAATACATTCAATAATATTGGGTCAGAATCCTGATGAATCATTAAAGCATGGTCCCAACGTGAAATAATCTCCTCTTGGATTAAATTTTTAAAATCACTAAAATCTATCAACATTCCCTTTTTTGGAGAGGTCTTTTCATTACAAAGAGCACCTATTACAGTTACCTCTAACCTATAGGTATGCCCGTGAATATTTTTACATTTTCCGGGGTAATTTAGCAATACATGCGCCATGTCGAAATGAAAAACACGAGTTAAACGAATAATATGCATAGTAAAATATTTGTCTGCAAAGAAACATCAATTTATTTAACAAAAATAAAAAGGTCTATTCTTTTGAAATAGACCCTTTGTATGTAAAAAAAAATATAATATTACTATTCGTTTTCTAACTCCGGTTCATCGGAAAACCAAATATTCTGAATTACAAATTGCATCAAAGTGCTATCTTTAACCAATATTTGTTCCGGGATATTTAACCATAGATCGGAATTATTTTGAGGGTTGGTTATATAAAGGGATCTGTCGGGCAAAGAAAATATTTCTAATTCTTCCAATTCGTCTATGTCCCAAAGAACTAATATAAACTCATTATACAGATATTCAAATATTTCAGCACTAAAATTATAGTTACAAATATTTCCAAACCCCCTACAATCAGCATGATAGTTTTGTCCGAAAATCATCAGACATTTGTTTCCACATTGTTCAGCTGTATGACCGATAAAAAATTTTAAATTTAGCCAAGATCCTTTAGAATACTCACCACCAAAAATCCACGATGCTTCATTCAGTTTAGGGTCATTATTCAAATCAAATGGAGAAATAATTTCTTTTTTATTGCAAGAAAAAACAATAAAAGAAAAAAAGAGAAAAAAAGAGAAGTTTTTAAATTTTTTCATAATAAAATGTATTAAAGTTAAACATGGTTGCAAAGTTATTACTACAAACAAACAAAAACTCTTATTGAAAAACAAATGGCACAAAAATGTCCTAAATAAAAAAAAGTATTATTATCAAAATTAGATTATACTACTTCTATTGTAAGTGCAACTTCAAAGAAATCTTCGTTTTGTGTGATAGTAAAAACATGCTTATTAGTATAACAAAGCTGTAAACGCTGTTCGAATATCTTGAGTCCATTATCAGAAGAAATGATATTTGATGCATGATACAAATAATTATTAATACAGTGAAATTTTAGAACAGGAAAATTTTGTGCATCAACTGTAATATTTACCAATCCGGTTCCATCTTGTTTGGTATATTTCATAGCATTTCCAATGAGAGGTTCAAACAATAATGGGATAACTTTAAAACGTTCAGTTTGTCCAATAATATTGTATTGGATTAAAATATTTTTTCGATGTCTAAGATTTTCTAGTTCAATATAATATTTATAAAATGCAAGATCCTTTTCCAGTTCAATTTTTTCACTTTCAGCATCTACCAAAAAATAATATAAAACAAATTTTATCTTATCTATTAGCTTATTGTCGCTGTAATTTGCTAAAGATTCAATACTGATATGTTCTAAAATATTGAATAAATAATGCGGTAACAATTTTTTTCTTGAATATTTTTTTTCAAACTCTTGTTTTTCAATTAGTAACATAATTTCTTTTTGATGAACTTTTTCTTTCTCATGGTATAAATGGGTTAGACGGTAAAAATATTCTAAACAAAAGAAAAAACCAAATAGAGCAAAATTTCTTAAATTAATATAGAAAAAAACAAAGAGAAATACTATCTTTTTATCCAAGAACGAGTAAACGAAGTTAATACTTTTAGAAAAAAGAATCATTTCCAACAAAGTACAACAAATAATGGGTATTGTTAAAAAAATACTATGAATAAATTTTCTTTGTTTTGATAGGATCTTTGGTAAAAAGGATATATGAAAATTAATTACAACAGCCAAACAAGCAAAGACCAAGAAAACTTTGATAAAGTCATTTGAACCTACCGGAATTAAAACAGAGAAGTATTTAAATATTAGACCGGCACAAATCCAAACAAAAATTTTGAAGAAAAGGAAATTTCGTTTATTAGAGAATAAAATATTATTAACATTGTTCATTTTGGATTTTTTCTGGCGCGAAATAAAAAAAAATATCTTTGCAAAAATTTTTATCACAAAATGGAGAAATATAAATACATTATTATTGATGATGAGTATCCATCACATCTACCCATTCAGCACCACATCAAAGCTTATTCAAATTATGAATGTGTAGCCACTTATTTTAATCCGGAAGAAGCTCTTGTTTTTCTTCAAAGGAATGAAATAGACCTAATATTTTTAGACATCGAAATGCCGGAAATGAATGGTTTTCAATTTTTAGAGGCTTTACAAAAAAACATTTTTGTTGTAATACTTACGGCGTATGAAGCTCAATACGGTCTGGAAGCACACAAGTACTATGATAGGGATTTGATATTTTTTTCTAATAAGGCCCAATTTTTTTATTATTTACCAAAAATAATTACATATTTTGAAAAAAAACATGGCGAGAAAGAGATATTGAATAGAGTAAACCAATTATCAAAAAATGAAATTAATACTTTTCCCAAGAAAATAAATAATAGGTACATATTACTAGAAGATATTGCATATTTTACTGTGATTGGACACAATATCGTTTTGCAAATGAAATACGGAGAAGAATTGATATTTAGAATGTCGTTAAGAGAATTACTTTCTTTTTTACCACCTAATCTTTTTTTTAGAATAAAAAGAAACATGGTTATAAATATTAAATATGTGACATCTTTTACAGATTCAACGGTTTGTATTGAACGACAACATTTTATTATTTCAAAAAATAATCTTGAAAAGATAGTTCCTGCCTTACAAGAACAGAAGAATTTATTATATAAGAATTAACGCTCAAAAAACAGCAAACGGGGTTCATTCTCATAGTGAATAAAAGAATTATACCATAGCCAATCTCCAGTATTGAAATAGGTGGCTTTATCAATAGTAATTTTTAAGGGCAGGTGTCTGTGTCCAAAAATAAAATAATTAATATCATGGTTTGCAAGATATTGATAACAATATTGCACCAATATTTCTTTGTCGTTTCCTAAAAATTGTTCTTTGTAATCAGGGGTCATAGCTCTGCTTTTTCTTGATAAAAAGTGAGCCATAGCAAACCCTGCTTTAGGTGGAATAAGTCCGAATAAACGAATATTTATTTTACAACTTAAAAAAGACTTCATGCATTTATAACCAAATTCGCTTTTTCCTAGTCCGTCGCCATGTCCTAATAGAAATTTTTTATTATTAATAATAAACTCTTGTTTTTTTCTAAAAAGTTGAATTCCAAATTGTTTTGTTAAATAGTTTTTAACCCACATATCATGATTTCCTGTAAAGAAATAGATTTCAATATTTTTTTTCCTCAGTTCTGCAATTTTTTCTAAGAAATGAGGATAAAAGTTAGGTGGCTTTCCGGAATACTCAAACCAGAAATCAAAAATATCGCCTAAAAGAAACAGATGGTTTGCATCTTTTTTAATATAATCTAACCACCGAATAACTTCAAGTTCACGTTTCAAGCTTGCTTCTTGGTTAGGTGCGCCAAAATGGAAATCTGAGGCAAAATAACACACTCCGGAAAGTACAATTGGCTGATGGAGCGACATAACAAAGTTGAATAGAGACTAAATTATTAACATAGCATCGCCATAGGTAAGGAAGCGGTATTTTTCAGCGATAGCTTCTTTATAGGCTTTCATAACGAATTCATAGCCACCGAAAGCAGTGGTAATCATCAGCATTGGGCTTTCAGAAGGGTGAAAGTTAGTAACTAAGGCATCTGCAGAAAGAAAACGATGAGGCGGAAAGATAAACTTACTTGTCCAGCCGTCATAAGATTTAATTTTTCCTGTAGGGTAAATAGAAGATTCTAATGCTTTTATAGTAGTTGTACCGACGGCGCAAATTTTTTTCTCATGATCTTTAGCTTTATTAATTTTTAGTGCAGAATCTTCTGAAATTATCATTTGTTCGGAGTCAGATTTATGTTTAGTAAGGTCTTCCACATCAATTTCGCGAAAATTTCCTAATCCAGAATGTAAAGTAACAGGAACAATATCAACGCCATACAATTCAAATCGTTTAATCAATTCGCGGCTAAAGTGTAAGCCTGAGGAAGGTACTGCCACAGCACCTTCTTGAGTAGCAAACAGGGTTTGATAATTATCTTCATCTTCAGGTTCAATATCTCTAAAACGCAAAATATCTTCAGGTAAAGGAGTGTTTCCCAACTCTTTCAGTTTTCCACGAAATTCATCATAGGTACCATCAAACAAAAAACGTAGAGTGCGTCCTCTTGAAGTTGTATTATCAATAACTTCTGCAACGAGGCTGTTATCTTCTCCGAAATAGAGTTTATTTCCAATTCTAATTTTTCTTGCAGGGTCAACTAAAACATCCCATAATCTGCTTTCGGTTTCTAATTCGCGGAGTAAGAATACACGAATTTGTGCTTGAGTTTTCTCTTTTAAGCCGAAAAGGAGCGCGGGAAATACGCGCGTATCGTTTACAACAAACAGATCCCCTTCATCAAAATATTCTAAAATATCTCTAAATTTTCTATGCTCAATTGTACGATATTTTCGATTAAGTACCATTAAACGAGATAAATCCCTTTCATCTAAGGGGTGCAATGCAATTAATTCTTGGGGTAAAAAATATTTGAATTGTGAAAGTTTCATGAAGTAAAATTTTGAGGGCGCAAATATACACTTTGAAAAGGCGTTTGTCAAGGGGTTTTTGCATTTTTTTGCATTTTTTGTCAAAAATTTTGACCTGAGGTAAATAAATAGTCAATACATGCAAGATTTTTATAAAATTCAAAGCGATTTAAAAACACTTGTTGGTATTGTATCTTTTTTTGCCTGAAAACTCTGTTTTTTGGCAGAAAAAAATCCCGAAAAATTTCCATATTTTTTGGATGTAAGTCAAAATATTCTGTAAAAGAAATAGAATTTGTTATTGAGAATAAATCTCTTAACAAAAATAATAACTCTAAATTAAAGTCAAATAAGAAAATAGACTTTTTGTAAAAAATAGGCTCAAAAAAATCTCTGTAATACAAAAAATAGGGGCTATTATTATATGCCGATTCAATGGCTTTCCAGTGATTCAGTTTCCAGTTGCAGCTGTTATCAATTCGTATATTTTTAATTAGTTTTACATCACTTCTTACAGTGGGAATGATTAAGTCATATAAACCATTTCCAGTCAAAATAGTGGCCCTGTTTCTATAAGTTTGTTTTTGATAATTTTCGTGTGCTTCTACATACACATGGTCGGAATTTTTCATTTCCAACAAATAATCAATGGGAGGAAAATAAGCAATAGAGAAGAGTTTATTTGACATTGTTTTAATAATCAAATTTGTTTTATGTTTTTTTTCTTACCCTTCCAAATTCGTCCACTTCATAAGTGTCATCTAAATCAAACAGTTGAAAAATCAAATTATGTTGGCAAATATTTTGAGTATCACCGATATAAATAAGATGCCCGTTTTTTAGCAACACACTTTTCGGAATAGCCTGCATTGCTAATGCGAGGTCGTGAATAACCATCAAAATAGTGGTTTGTTTAGTGCGGTTCAGTTCTGATAATATTTCAAGTATTTCAAACTGGTGTGGAATATCCAGATTTGCTAACGGTTCGTCTAACAACATAAGCGGTGCCTGTTGGGCAATAGCACGGGCAATCAATGTGCGCTGAAACTCCCCACTGCTCAGTTGTGAAGTCATTCGGTCTTTTAAAGAGAGTAGATTTGTTTTTTTTAGTGCCTCAATTACAATCTCTTCATCATTAGGATTAAAATAGCTCCAACGTGTTTGATACGAGTGCCTTCCAAACATCACCATTTCAAATACGGAAAAATGATACACCGGTTCACTGCGCTGCGGCACTAGGGAAATTTGTTTTGCTAATACTCTAACATCGTAATTGTCAATTTTTTTCCCTGAAATATAAAGCTCTCCCTCCTGTTTTTTTAATGCACCGGAAATAAGATTTAGCAGAGTAGTTTTTCCCGATCCATTAGGACCAATTATCGCGCAATAATCCCCTTTTTCTAACACAAAAGAAACTTCATTTAAAACAAAGTCATTTTGATACCGATAAGAAACATTTGATACAGAGAGCATCTTGTATTAACAATTTTTAACGATGGAAAGATAGGCGTTAGCTATTAGTTGTTGCCCCACTAGGATTCGAACCCAGACATACAGAACCAGAATCTGCGGTGCTACCATTACACAATAGGGCAGAGAAAATTTGTCGGCAAAAATAGAAAAAGTACAGTAATTCCTGTATTTTTGCTGCTCAAATTAAACACAACATACTAATATGGGAAATATAGTAGCTTTAGCAGGTACTCCAAATGTAGGAAAATCAACACTTTTCAACCGCTTAACACAAACAAGGGAAGCAATTGTTGATGCTGTTGCAGGGGTTACACGCGACAGAAATTATGGTAAATCGGACTGGAACGGCTACGAATTTTCGGTAATTGATACTGGTGGATATGTGGTAGGGTCTGATGATATTTTTGAAACGGAAATTCGCAAACAAGTGGTGCTTGCATTGGAAGAAGCCGATGTAATTATCTTCTTGGTGGACGGACGCGAAGGTTTAACCCCGTTGGATCAAGATGTGGCAAAAATGCTGAGAAAATCGAAAAAACCGTTTTATCTGGCTGTAAACAAAATTGATAGTCCGACTAACTTTTTTGACCACACAGAATTTTATGCGTTAGGATTTGAGCATATTTTCCCAATTTCGGCAATTTCGGGAAGCGGAACAGGAGACCTTTTAGATGAAGTAGTTAAACATTTTTCTAAAGAGGAGGAACATTTAGAAGAAGAACTTCCGAGAATTACAATTGTGGGCAAACCTAATGTAGGTAAATCTTCAATTATCAATACTTTTTTGGGAAAGGAGCAGAATATTGTTACTCCGCTTGCAGGTACAACTCGCGATTCGATTTACACCCGTTTTAACAGTTTTGGGTTTGATTTCTATTTGGTGGACACTGCCGGGTTAAGAAAAAAGAAAAAAGTGGAAGAAAATTTAGAGTTCTACTCTGTAATGCGCGCTGTTCGTGCCATTGAAAACAGCGATGTTTGTATCTTAATGTGCGACGCATCAGAAGGTTTTGATGCACAGGATATCTCTATTTTCAGTTTAGCCGCCCGAAACCGAAAGGGTATTGTGGTGGTGATGAACAAATGGGATTTGGTAGAAAAAGATCACAAAACCCATAAAGAATATGAAGAATTGGTAAAAAAACGCCTTGCTCCTTTTAACGATGTGCCGGTTATTTTTACTTCCGTAATAAATAAACAACGCATTTTCAAAGTGTTGGAAACTGCGGTAGCAGTGCATCAAAACAAGCAGCGCAGAATCTCAACCTCCGAGCTGAACAACTTTTTATTGCCCGTCATAAAAAACCATCCTCCTCCTGTGGTTAAAGATAAAATGGTGAAGATTAAGTTTATAACACAACTTTCAACCGCTTTCCCTGCGTTTGTTTTTTTCTGCAACCTTCCTCAATATGTGCGTGAAGATTATAAGCGGTTTTTAGAGAATAGAATACGGGAAAAATGGGATTTTTCAGGAGTACCGATAGAGATCTATTTCAGGAAAAAGTAGAGGATTGCAAAAAATAGGAGGCGATTCAAAAAGCATTTGCAAATGGGTGGTTTTACAGAATTTCTATTTTCGCGTAATCAAATTTTATAACCCTAATGTCCTCATTCCTTGCCCAACTTGCCGAAAAAATTGCAACCAACAGCGAAATACCGTTGGAAAATACAATAATAGTAGTCCCTAATAAACGCGCACAACGCAAATTGCTTAGAGAATTAGCGAAGCATTTTACCAAACCCGTTTTCGCCCCAAACATATTGTCTGTTAATGAATTTATTGAAAGTCTGTCTTCTTTAAAAAAAATTGACAATAATGAATTATTGATGCGGTTGTTTGATGTTTACAAAAAAAAGGACTCTGAAAAAAATGAC
>Ga0123353_10002477_pt1 | contig 22973 bp, 19 predicted proteins | sample TergutLab28metaG_3_FD_92763 | JGI IMG/M metagenome (GOLD analysis project Ga0123353, IMG submission 92763) | Labiotermes labralis P3 segment gut microbial communities from Petit-Saut dam, French Guiana - Lab288 P3 | ecosystem: Host-associated > Arthropoda: Insects > Digestive system > Gut ... | reverse complement strand
TGAAGAAGATGGCTAAGGCTTTCTTCACGTCTTTTTCATTTCTTCAATCAGCATATTTCAAATCCGCTTTTCCTTCTACATGGCAAACCCACGCCGCGTGACGTGGGTTTGTGGATGGGCTGACCTGCAAACGCTAGCGTTTACAGGCTTTGTGTGCTTGGCCGCTGCCCCTTACTTCTTTTCTACAGGGGTCTTTTCCACCGGAACCTGAAGCTCGGTGAGCCAGTTCTCCTGATCATCGTCCATGTATGACATGTTGACGACGCAGCCGCGGAGGGACCCGGCGAACACATACCCGTGCTCCTCCATCCAGCTGGCGAGCTTTTCGCAGGCGGCGTCATAACCGCCGTCGGGGGGGCCGGAAAAGCGAACCGTGGCGGCCTGGGGCATTTCCGGATATTCCTTGTACACAAACCCGCCTTCGCTCACGCCCAGCGCGTCCACCGGCAGCGCGATTTCCACGTCGGGTTCGGTCTCCTTGTACTCCTCGTCAAAGTAGGTGGAATAGCCTCCGTCGATGACGTTGATGTGGTTTTCCTTCACGTAGTTCCCTAACTTCTCCCAAAGCAAACCCTCGTCCCTGTAATGGGGAATGACCTCCCGCAGGGCCAGCACCTTGACGGCCGGAAGTTTTTGCAATTCGACTTTAAATACCATAATGTTGCGCTCCTTTCGCACCGTGTCGCTCATTTGCACGAGCCTCTCGAGCTTCGCCTGTCCGGCTTCGATGGCCGACTTCACCGCGGCCGTCTTGGCGCGCAAGGCCGCGGCCATGTAGGCGGGGTCGTCCAGGCGGGGCAGAATATCGCCGATTTCGTCTATGGAAAAGCCCATATCCCGGAGCATCACGATATTGGCGAGCAGCGGAATCTGTGCGGCGCTGTATTGCCGATAGCCCGTGAACCGATCGATTTCGGCGGGGTAAAACAGCCCGCACTTTTCATAGTGCCGCAGCATCCGGGGCGATATCCGCGCGAGCCTTGAAAACTCGCCTATTCTGAACATGGCGCACCCCCTTTCGCGCACAATTTTGCGTGCAATCCGGTTTGCGGATACAGCATACGCCTTGACACGGTGTCAGAGTCAAGAGAGAATTTTGGCATTTTTCGATGGTATCGTATCTACCCCATCTTCCGCATGTACCGCCGCACGGCAAGCGAAAACGCAAGGACCGTAATCCCAACCAGCCAGGCGAGCGCGATCCACAGGTCATTGCCCGGAGGATGGCCGAGCATGAGGGAGCGCACAACGTTGATGATCGGCGTCATCGGCTGATGCTCGGCAAACCAGCGAATGGCGACGTGCATCGTTTCGGTCGGGGCAAATCCGGAGCTGACAAACGGCAATATAAACAGCGGAAACATCAGCCCGCTGGCGCTTTCCGGCGATTTTGCCTTGAGCCCGCAAAGCACCGCAAAACAGGTGATGGCGGTAACCGACAGCAACAATACGCCCGCGACGATAAGCCATTCCCAAAGGCTGGCCCTAGGGCTAAATCCAATGACAAAGGCTGTAGCGATGATGACCGCGGTCGTCATCACGTTTCGCACGATCGACGCGCCGGCGTGACCGATCAGCACCGCCGACTTGGCAAGGGGCATGGAGCGGAAACGGTCGATAATCCCCTTCGTCATGTCGGTGTTGACATTGATGGCGGTGTACGCGGTCGCTTGCGCCACGGCCTGCAGGATGATGCCCGGGATGATGAAGTCAACGTAGCTATACGCTCCAACGTCCGCGATGTTGCTAAACACCGCGCCGAACAAAAGCATCAAAAAGATGGGCGTGAGCGTGGCTTGCACCAACGCCTCCGGGTTTCTAAGCGCGATTTTCATGCAGCGCTTGAACATCACCTTTGCATCGTAAAACAGGCGGGGTTTTTGCTTATTCATGGGATTCGCCCTCCTTTTTCTCACCGATGAGCGTGAGGAACACTTCCTCGAGCGAGGGCATGTTTGGGGTGAGGCCGCCCACCGCTATGCCGCTCTCTTGCAGAAGTTGCAGCGCTTTTTCGGCGTCGGCATCGCTCGCGAAATTCAACTGGGCGCCGCGCTGCGGCATGATGGTTTTGAGTTTGCCGGGCGTGCCCTGGGCAATGATTCTCCCCTCATGCAAAATGGCGATGGTATCGGCAAGGTGTTCCGCCTCCTCCAGGTATTGCGTGGTTAAAAACACCGTCGTGCCGTCCTTGGCCAGGTTTTTCACCAAATCCCACATGGCGAGGCGGTTTTGCGGGTCGAGCCCGGTGGTCGGCTCATCCAGGAAGATCACCTCGGGGGCGCCCATCAGGCTCATGGCGATGTCGAGCCGGCGGCGCATCCCGCCGGAATACGTGGACACGGGGCGGTCGGCGGCGTCTTGTAAGTCAAAGGTCGCAAGCCACTCGCCCACCTTGCTCTTGGTGTGCGGGATGCGCTTGAGCTCCCCGATGATTTGCAGATTTTCGCGCCCCGTCAAAACCTCGTCCACCGCCGCGAATTGCCCGGTGAGGCTGATCATGGCGCGGACGGCGTCCCCCTCGCGCTGTACGTCGTGGCCGCAGATGGTGGCCTTGCCGCCGTCGGGCTTGAGCAAGGTAGAAAGGATTTTGACGGCCGTCGTTTTCCCCGCGCCGTTGGACCCGAGCAGGGCAAAGATGCTGCCCTTGCGGATGTTGAAGCTCACGTCCTTCAGCACATGGTTGGTCTTGAAAGATTTTTGTAAGGACGATACGGATATGAAGCTTTCGATTTTGACGCTTTCCATTTTTCTCTCCTTTTTCAAAATTTTTGCCAGCAAAGCATAGCACATGAAAACAATCGATTGCATTAGAATGGGTTAAGAGAATGGATTCAGTTCGATTAGGACTGCATAGAACACGGCACAAACCAAGTAACAACAAGGTTTGTGCCGTGTTTTGATCCCAGAATGCCCCTTGAGAATCGCCCCTACAACTGGAAAGCCCGCCGTACCCGTAGGGGCGAAATCCATTTTCGCCCGCCCTGAACGCCATGTTTCGGGCGGATATAGAATCCGCCCCTACGGAAAATGTGCAATACACCGCCCCAATAGAACTGGATTCGTGTTTAATTAGGAGCAAAAAACACGCCACAGAACCAAAACCAAACCAATAGAGAATAAAGCTGTAAAAATCGTTTTGTTGTGCTTGGCCAGCCATGCGGGGAGAAATATATCAAATCCAACGGCGGGATCGTCCGTATATTTATAACCCAATAGGGTGAGCGGACATCTCCATTTGCAAATCAATAGAATGATGCCTTCCATCAAAACCAATCCGATGGAAACCCAAACCAGCGCATTCACCCGATCAAACAGCCCCGCGTACAGCACATACAAAACAGCGGCCGCAAGAACGCACCATATGGCCGTATGGAGCAGCTTTATGAAAAAAAGCTTGGCGTTGTTATCCAAGGGCCACATCCAACACCATCATCACCAAAAACCCCGCCAGTACGCCCAGCGTGCCCGCGTGCGAGTGCTCCCCCAGGTGCGCCTCCGGGATCAGCTCCTCCACCACCACATAGATCATCGCGCCGGCGGCGAAGGACAGCAGCCACGGCATCGCCGGCGCGATCCACACGGCCAGGAGCACCGCTACCATCCCGAACACGGGCTCTACCACGCCGGACAGGCACCCCAGCCCAAAGGCTTTCCCCGGCGAGAGGCCTTCCTGGCCCAAGGGGAGAGAAATGGCCGCCCCTTCCGGAAAATTCTGAATACCGATGCCGATCGCCAAGGCGATGGCCGCCGCGTACGCGGCGGAGCCGTTCCCGTGCTGGGCGGCCAGGGCGAAGGCCAGCCCCACGGCCATGCCCTCGGGTATGTTGTGCAGCGTTACGGCGGAAATCAGCAGCGTCGTGCGCTTCGAGGCGGACGCCGGCCCTTCCGATACGCCGGAAAAGGGGTGCAGGTGCGGAATGATTTGATCCAGCCCCAGCAGAAACAAAGCGCCCAGCGCAAATCCGCAGGCGGCGGGAATCCACCCGGCCATCCCTTGCGCCTGCGCCTGCTCGATGGCCGGAACCAGCAAGCTCCATATGGAGGCCGCGATCATCACCCCGGCCGCGAATCCGAGGAAGATCTGCTGCAATATGCCCAGGGCGGCCTTGCGAAAGAAAAAAACCGTGGCGGCCCCCAGGCAGGTCATCAAAAAGATGAACCCCAGGCCGCCGCCCACAAACAGCAGCGATTCCATACGCCCCTCCTTACCGACCGCCCCAAACGGCGCTGTACAGCCGATACCCGCCGCTGAGGTTGTAGGCGTCAAACCCGTTTTGCGACAAGATCCGGGCGGCCATGTAGCTGCGCGCGCCGCCGTGGCACAGGATATACACGGGCTTGGAGGGATCCAGCTCCCCCATGCGCTCCCGCAGTTCGTCCAGCGGAACGCCGATAAAGCCGCTGATTCGCCCCCGCGCGGTCTCCCCGGATGTGCGCACGTCCAGCAACGTCACGCTGCCGTCGCGGGGCAGGGCGTCCACCTCGTGCCAATGGAACTGCTTCACCCTTTCGGCCAGCACATTTTCGATCACGTATCCGGCCATGTTCACCGGATCCTTCGCGGAGGAATAGGGCGGCGCGTAGCATAATTCGAGCCCGGCCAGGTCATGGGCCGTCATGCCCGCCCGGATCGCCGCGGCCAGCACGTCGCAGCGCTTGTCCACGCCGTCAAAACCCACGATCTGCGCCCCCAGGATCCTGCCGCTTCCCTTCTCAAAGAGCACCTTCATCGATAGGTATTTGGAGCCGGGATAATACCCCGCGTGGCTTGGAAGCCACAGAAACACCTTGTCGTACTGAAGCCCGAGCCGCTTGGCGGTTTTTTCGTTGATGCCGGTGGACGCCACCGTCATGTCAAACACCTTGATGACCGCCGATCCCTGCGTTCCATCGTATTCCGAGGGGATACCGCAAATGTTGTCGGCGGCGATTCGGGCCTGCTTGTTCGCGGGGCCGGCCAGGGGGATCATGGCGGCTTGTCCCGTCACAAAATCGGTCACCTCCACCGCGTCTCCCACGGCGTAGATGTCCGGATCGCAGGTGCGCATGCGCCTGTCCACCAGGATGCCGCCGCGCGCACCCACATCCAGCCCCGCGTCCTTCGCGAGCCGGCTTTCCGGCTGAACGCCGATGGCCAGAACAACCATATCCGCCTCGAGCGCGCCGTTTGACAGCTCCACGGCCAGGCCGCCCTCTTGTTCCGTGATTTTTTGCAGGCCGTTGGCGAGGTGCAATGCAACGCCCTTTTGCCGCAGATGATGATGGACATCGCAGGCCATATCGATGTCCAGGGGCGCGATCACCTGATCCGATAGTTCGATAACGCTCACCCGCAGGCCGGCTTCCCGCAGGTTTTCGGCCATTTCGATGCCGATAAAGCCGCCGCCGATCACCGCCGCGCTCTTGGGTTGGGCTTTTGCTATGTATTCCTTGATGCGGTCGGTATCGGCCACGTTGCGCAGGGTAAACACGCGCTGCGCGTCTATGCCCTCTATCGGCGGCCGAATGGGCGACCCTCCGGGCGAGAGGATCAGCTTGTCGTAGCTTTCGGCGTAGGTTTCGCCGGTTCGCGTGTTGTGGACCGACACCGTCTTCGATTCCCGGTCGATGGACAGCGCCTCGCTGCATATCCTCACCTCCACGTTGAACCGCCGGCGGAAGCTGTCGGGGGTCTGTAGCAGCAGCGCCTTGCGCTCGGCGATCGCTCCTCCGATATGGTAGGGCAAGCCGCAGTTGGCAAAGGAAATATGCTCTCCGCGCTCCAGCATCAGGATCTGCGCGCGTTCATCCAACCGGCGCAAGCGGGCCGCCGCCGTCGCGCCGCCGGCCACGCCGCCTATGATGACGATCTTGCTCATGGGCATCGCCCTCCCTACCCTTCGTTCGTTTTTTGCAGTTGAGCAAGCAATAATTCCGCCGCGTCTTTCGGAAAGTCCGGCGCGGCGCCTTCGAGCATCGCTTCAAGCAATGCGCGCACTTGGGCGCTTTGCGGCAGCATGTAGCCTGCCTCGCGCAAAACATCCTCCGCCATGCGCAGATTGGATTTTGCGATCGCTTCGGCAAACCGCCTTGTCGCCGCGCTGTCCGAGGACGAGGCGACGGCAGCCGCCAGCCGCTCCTGCCCAACCTTGCTGAGCCCCAGCGCGCGCTGGGCCGCGGCGACCGCTCCCGCCTTGGGCTGCTGGGGCGGATAGGTGTCGGGGATCATCGAAATAGCGCCGGATGGGCAGGCGCTCACGCACGCCATGCAGCCCGTGCACTTGGCCCCGTCGATAATGCTGTTCTCCGTATCCGTCGCGCCGGTGGGGCAGACGTAAAGGCACATGCAGTCCTTTGAACAAAGCCGGACATTTCTATACGCGGGCATGGCGTCATCTCCTTTCCACCTCAAGGATTTTGTAGTTGGGAACCTTGCACACGGGGCATATCTCCGGCGGCGCATCGCCTATGTAGATAAATCCGCAGATGTCGCACACCCATATCCGGGCGTTCTCCAGCAGGGCGTCGCCCTCTTTGGCAAAGCGCTCCAACAGCGATTGCATCATCATGCTCACCTTTTCGCTCCACACGAGGGAGCGCAGCGCGCCCCTGTCCGCATGGGCCTTCGCCGCCGCGTTGGCGGAAGCAAATCCGCCGGCCATGTCGCCCTCCAGCATTTTCGCGGCGTCGTCAAGGGTCAGGCCCCCTTCGGCCGTCGCTCTTGCCTTAAAGTAATCGGCCAGTCGGGTAAACGCATCCATCTCGGCCATAAGGCGCTGCTTCTCACAGCCCTTGGCCAGGCTGGAGCAGATCGCCGAAATCACGCCGGGGGACAGTTCCATAAGGTTTTCGGTGTGCCCGCCGCTTGCGTCGGCCGGCGATGGCGCCGGAACCGCCGGGGCTTCCCCGTCGAGCGCGAACGCTTTCTTTGGCGCTCCGCAAAGGGGGCAGGAAAAGCTCTCGGGAATGTCTTCCCACCTTGTGCCGGGCGCTATGCCTTTTTGCGGGATGCCTGCGGACTCGCCGTAGACATATCCGCAGATGGAGCACTTGTATTTGCGCATCGCGTACCCTCCTGTCTTGGTGCGGCAATTCTCAACAAAATTTTACGCAAAAGGCTTTTCTCTGTCAACACGAATCCCAGCGACGGCACAGCGCAAAAGGTTATGAAACAATGGACACAATCGCCGAACAAGAGGGTGTGTGCGATGGAACGGATTGGCGGTTGCCGGCATAGTATGCAAGGAACTTGTATATCGAGGAGTCTTGCATATGAACAGGTGCAATCGCCATATTTGCCAGCCATGCTGTTTGCGGCACTGCGGGCCATGCCGCACGCGTTGTTGCGCGCCGTGTTTTCCGTGCCGATGCGTGCCGCGTCCTCCGAAGCCCGTCCTCAGATTTTCTGTGGCCTATCTCGCAAACGGCGGAATGGGCGGGCTTGAGGATACCGGCATTCCGGCCGGCACGCTGTACACGGTGAAGAGCGATGCGGAGACGGGGATCGTCCGCCCGGGCTTCCTCTTTGCCGGTTGGAACACGCGGCCCGACGGAAGCGGAACCGCCTACAAACCGGGGGACATCATACCCATCGCGGGCGATGTGGCGCTCTACGCCCAGTGGACGCCGGAGCCGCCGAATTTCTTTGGCGTGACCTATCTCCCAAACGGCGGAACGGGCGGTTTTGAGGATAACGGCATTCCGGCCGGTACGCTGTACACGGTAAAGAGCGATGTGGAAACGGGGATCGTCCGCCCGGGTTTTCTCTTTGCCGGTTGGAACACGCGGCCCGACGGAAGCGGAACCGCCTACAAACCGGGGGACGTCATACCCATCGCGGGCGATGTGGCGCTCTACGCCCAGTGGGTATATCAACCGCCCACCTACACCGTAACCTATCTTGCCAACGGCGGAACAGGCGGCTCGACGGATGCCGGCATTCTTTCCGGTTCGTCGTATGTGATCAAAAGCGGCGCGGCCGCGGGTGTCAGCCGGCCCTCGTATAACTTTCTGAGATGGAATACCCGCGCGGACGGCCTAGGCTCATCCTACTTGCCGGGGCAAGTGATCACGGTTACCGGCGACCTGTTGCTGTATGCCCAATGGTACCTCATAACGTAACGCGCGCGGGTTGTCTGCGTCCCTGCGCCGGGGCAAGCCTACCTCGAATAGCGCACAATTTTTTCGATCACGGCCTTTTCGTCTATCGGCTTTGCCAAATGGTCGTTCATGCCGCTCTGAAGGCAGCGGTCGATATCCTCTTTGAACGCGTTGGCGGTCATCGCCACGATGGGGATGGTCTTTGCCCGGGGCAGGTCCATTTCCCGAATGGCCTTCGTCGCCTGATAGCCGTCCATCTCCGGCATCTGGATATCCATGATGATGAGGTCGTATTTATCCGGATTTTCCTTAAACATCGACACGGCGGCCAACCCGTTTTCGGCAACATCGATCGAAATCCGCGTCTGCTCAAGCAGCGCGATAAAGATCTCCCGGTTTATCTCCACATCCTCCGCCAAGATGATGTGCACGCCCGACAAATCCGGCGTTTCGTCCGCCTTGACCGTCTTGATGTCCAGGCTTTTAACCGTCGTGCCCACGACGTCGTTGATCGCGTCTAAAATGGACGAAGGAAACAGGGGCTTGGTAATAAAACGGGTGAGGTTGTTATCGTGCGCAAATTTCTCGATCCGATGCCACTCCAAGTACGTCGTGATGATGACGGTGGTGTTCTTGTCGATCCGGCTGTTCAGTTCGTTTACAAAATCGATGGCATTGGTATCCGGCAAGTCATAGTCGAGGAAAACAATGTCGTACGCGCGGCCCGCGCTCTTGCCCGCGTCCACGAGGGCGAGGGTTTCGCCGGTATCCGCGGCCGAGTCCGCGCTTATGCCGAAGCTGTCGGTAATGCTCAAAAAATGCTTTCGGACATCGTCGTCGCCCTCAACGATCAGCAGCCGTATATCCTGGGGGCGGATGCCGTCGAAGATGATGCTGTCCTGATGGGATGCGCGCTCAAGGCTCACCTCAAAACTGAATGTGGAGCCGATGCCGATCTTCGATTCCACCCAGATGCGCCCGCCCATTTTTTCAATGATGTTTTTAGAAATCACAAGGCCGAGGCCCGTGCCGCCGTACTTGCGCGATACGCTGCCGTCCGCCTGCTCGAAGGCGTTGAAGAGCCGCGAAACCTGTTCGTCCGTCATGCCGATTCCGGTGTCGGCAATCGAAAACCGCACCGTACTGGTCCGTTCGCGCCGTTCGGCCTCCTCTACGCCGAGGGTTATCTTTCCGCCCTCGGGCGTGAACTTCACGGCGTTTGACAGCAGGTTGGTGATCACCTGCGAGAGCCTGAGGTCATCGGCGATGTAATTTAAATGCAGATGCTTGCTGAGCTCCACGCTAAACTTTTGATTCCGTTTCTCCATGTTGTCGATGACGATGTTGCAGACCTTCATCAGCATTTTTTCGATATTCATCGGGACTTTTTCGAGTTCGAATTTGCCGGCTTCGATCTTGGACATATCCAAGACATCGTTGATGATCCCCAAAAGGTGCCCGGAGGAAACGCCGATGGTGTCAAGGCAGTATTTGAGCCTGGACACATCGTTTGTGGTTTGGGCGATCTTTGTCATGCCGATGATCGCGTTCATGGGCGTGCGCATTTCGTGGCTCATGCGCGACAAGAACTCGCTCTTGGCGCGATTCGCTTTCTGCTCCGTTTTGTACAAAGCGCTTTCCGCCTTCTCCTTTTCCGCCAAATAGCGGTCCAAATCGATCGCCGCGGAGTTCACGGCCTTTTTGATGCGGTCAAAATCACCCTTGTATTCACTGGATATGCGGGCGCTGAAGTCTCCGTTGGCGATTGCGTGAAGGGTGTCGGTCGCCTCGTCGATGGGAAGCATGATGGTGTCCATCAGGTCGTTGAACTTTGCAATCACCTCGCGCCACTCGCCGGGATACTTGTCTGAATGGGCGCGGTAATTTAAGTTGCCGTTGGTTGCATTCTCTACCAGATCCTTGATCTCTTGATGCATGCCGATAACGATCTCTTGCATGGTGGAAAAATTCCTGGACAGCATGCCGACCTCATCGTTGGCCTGCCTCGTGGGCACATGGATATCCATATCGCCCTGCGCGATTTTGTTGGACGCCGTTTGCAGTGCGAACAACGGTTTTGCGACGGTCCGCCTTACATACAATATAGGGATCCAACTGATCAGAAAAAAGATCAGAAGGGAAATCCCCAACATCGTCAACGCAAAACTGTAGCTTCTTGATAGGGCCTCCTGCAGCGACATGAGCACGCCGATCAGCCCGATGGGCTCTTGATTCTCACCAAAGATGGGCGCATAGGCCGAAACGCCCCAACTGCCGTCTATATTGAGCCTGTACACATCGCTTACATGGGCCGTGCCGCTTTGAAACGCGTCAAAGGCGGCCTGCGGAAAAATCGATAGGGGCACGGCGCCGGTTAAACCAAAGATATCCCCATGCCCTTCTAAATACATGATCATGCCGACCTCAGCGTCAAATGTGCCGCCGTAAAAATACAGGAGGTTCTCCTCGGCCCTGATTCTCTCGAATTGCTCCTGCAAGCGCTGGTAATGTTCGCTTTTCTCATTTGTGTCGATCGCGTACCAGAAATCATCCGGCGTTATGGACATGGCGGCGGATTTCGCGATGGCCATCGCTCTCTCCGAGTTGCTTCTTATGGAATCATCGCGGTGAATCATATAACTGAACACCCCGATGGACAGCGTATTGATCAAAATGATGAGTAAGACAATGATTGTAACCTTTGTTGATATCATCATTCCATTTTTCATTGTTCAGAAGTCCTTTTGTATGAGATTTTGGAAAAATATTTCGGGAACCGAACCGTAAAAACATCGCTTGCGCTCTGAAAATTCCAAAGGGAGTGGCTGGATTATACCACAAAAACGCACGCGCGACAACAGGGCAATGCACGGGGCGGAGGCAGCGCGGGGCGCCATCTTGACAGGCAGACGGCCAATCCGTATAATGAGGCAGACGCTTGGAGGAGTATCGAAGTGGTCACAACGGCCTCGACTCGAAATCGAGTAATCCTGTAAAAGGGACCGTGGGTTCGAATCCCACCTCCTCCGTCGCCAGGAACAAATGCGAACCCCAAACCAGTCTTTATTGGCGAGGCGTTCGGATTTGTCATTTACTTCGGATGAACTCCGAGTAAACAAAAAGGGGCGGCGCAACTGCCTAAAAACAGTTGCGCCGCCCCTTTGGGTCGCTTGCTGGCTACATCGGTTCAGCTTTACTATTCCCGTACTTTGCCCCAAAACACGATCCCCAGCACGCCCGGCCCCGTGTGGGCGGCGATCACCGGGCCTACCAGGTGGATGCGCACCGAGCCGGGATTGCACCTCTCGCGCAGCATCTTTTCCAGCAGATGCGCGTCTTCCACGCAGTCGCCGTGCAGGATGTGCACCTCCTGGTTTTCGATGTCTTCGGCGCGCTCCAGGCAGCGCTCCAGCAGCGCGACGATCGCCTTGCGGCGGCTTTTCACCTTGCCGTCCTGCACCAGTTGGCCGGCGCTGTTCTCGCGCAGCAGGGGCTTGATGTTCAGCACGGTGCCCATCAGGGCCGTGGCCCCGCTCAGGCGCCCGCCGCGCTTGAGGTGGAACAGGTCGTCGACGGTGAAGTAGGCGTTGGAGCGCAGCTTGTTTTCCTCGGCCCAGGCGGCGACCTCCTCGATGGCCTTGCCCTGGTCGCGCATCTCGGCGGCGCAGCGCACGATCTGCCCCTGGGCCATGGAGATCGAGAGGGTGTCCACCATGATCAGCTTGCGATCCGGGTAGTCGGCCCGCAGTTCCTCGGCGGCCTGCACCGCGCATTGAAAGTTGCCGCTGAGCGCCGAGGAGAAGCCCAGGTACAGCACATCTTGGCCCTCGCGCACGTAGGGCTCAAAGAATTGGCGGATCTCCTCGGCGTTTCGCATCATGGTGGTGGGCATCTTGCCCTTGCGCAATTCCGCATAAAAGGCCGGTACGTCGATCTTTTCCCCCAGGTCGTAGTCGTAAACTTGGCCGTCCATGGCATAAGGCATCCGCAAAAAGTCCAAATGAAGCTCGCTTACCCAAGAAAAAGGGATCTCGGCATCGGAGTCGGTCAACAGCTTAAAACTCATTTTTCAACCACCTTTCCTATCAAGCCTTTCCTGTCAAATATTGGAGGCATAGCGCAGAGACGGTTTGCCCTGCCCTGTATTATAACGGCAAAGGCGAATTTAGACAAGCCTGCATCATTTGGCCAGAGCCGCCACCAGCGCGCGCAGGTTCGCTTCCATGGCGCGCTCCCAGGCGGACGGGTCGCCATCGCGGATGCCCACGCTCAGCGTTTCGCACAGCGCGGTGCGCAGCCCGCCCAACCCGCGCAGGGCCAGGGGAGCCTCCCGCTCCAGCAGCAACACGGCGCCGGCATGGGGGGCGAGCAACTCCTCCAACTCGGCGATGTCCCAGGCCGAGGGTTCCACCGATGGATCCCGCTCGATGGTGAGCGCCACGCGCAGGCCGGCGTCCTCCGCCAGGTAGGCGAGCGCCGGATGCGCCACCACCGCGGGCCGCCCCCGATACGGCGCCATCTCCCCGGCCAGGCGGGATCGCATCGCTTCGATGCGCGCTTGGGCCGCGTCGTTGGCGGCAATGTAGGCCGGGGCGCGCTCGGGATCCAACTGCGCCAAGCCCGCCGCCATCCCGTCCACGATGCGCGCCCAGCGCCGGGGCGAAAGCCAGGTGTAGGGATTGGGGGCCGGCTCCACGTCCTCGTCGGGATCCAATATCCGCCCGGGAATCCGGTCGATATGTTCCCCGGCCACCAGCACCGGTCTGCCGCCCCCGGCAAGGAATACCGGCAAAAACTCCTCCAGCCCGCCGCCCAGCATCAGCAATATGTCGGCCTCCATCGCCCGCGCCCAATCCAGCTCGCTCAGGCGAAAGTCCTCCAGGTATCCGCCCTGGGGCTGTAAAAAGGTTTCCACGCGCACCCCCTCCACGCCGCCGGCAATCTGCAGCGCCGCCAGGTACACCGGGTAAAACGACGCGGAGAGCAGCAGCTCTCCCTCCTCGGCAGGCGTGGGCGGAGGAGGCGTCGATGCGCACCCCGCCAGCAGCAAGGCGCACAGGCTCCCCAGGGCCAGCAGGCGGATGAAACGGATGCGTGCGGCCATCCAATCTTCCTCGCAATCTCGAGCATTCTTTTCAGCATTCTTTCGGCGGTACGGATATTGTAGCACGTTTTGAAAAAAACCGCCTCTCCGTTTGTGGAGAGGCGGGGCGGAAACAATGCTGTCCCCTCAGTTCCGGTTGTTGTACCGGGGCGGGTTGCACAGCTCGTCCGCCGGTATGTTCTGGCGGGCGGCCTGCAGCAGCGTGATGGGCATCGTGCCGGACTTGGCGTACACGCAGCCCTCCAAGTGGTAACAGGAGCCGTCCTCCTCCACCAGCAGCGGATAAATGTCCTGCTGGATCAACTGAGGCGACGCGGGCTGGGCCATCACCGGATTGGGCCGGCCAAACAAGCTCAGGGCCCCGGCCAGCATGCAGGCCGTGAGCGCCGTGGCCGTCATCGATATCAACAATTTTACCGACCAATGCCACCGGTACCGCTCATGCCAAAGGTGATAAAGGCCGATGGGCAGGCAAATCGCCATCCATCGCGCCAGCTCGCCATAGGGCATGCGCCTGCGCCGGTGCACCCTGGCCATCGACTTTTCCACCTCCGGTGAAATACAGCGAAAAACATTACATCGAAAAAACACTACATATGGTAGCTCGTGTCAAAAAATGTCGCTCTTATTGTATATCACTCTGTAATTCCTTGTAAATAGCTTTTTGCCACCAAAACGTAAACACTTTGTAAACTTTGTTACAGAATTGTTTTGGAATATCTACAAATTGGGTTTTTGTGAATTCGCGCCACAAGATACAGTGTTTGAGAGCCAAAATTTCGGCCCCTGGCCATCGTTTGGCCAACCTTTCGGCAGGGAGCGGCCGCCAGACATTTTCACCCAAAAATTCTGGGATCCCATGTATTTACATTTGCAATGCGGAGCCCAATGCTGTATAGTAAGGTTTTATACACGGGGTAGGGGGATTTGCTCATGTTGGGCCTACGTCTTGTGGCGTTCGCGACGATGTGCACGGTTGTTTTGTGCGCCTTCACGGGGGCCGCCGACGCGCTTAATCTGCACCGCAGCGCCTATGGCGCCGCCTTCGATGGGGAGGACGCTTACTTTATGGTTGCCGAAAGCGGCCGCCACGATGCCGATGAGGAAATGTGGTACATTCACTCCGCCCGGCGCATGCTGGCCGGGAAGCCGCCCGTGTGCGGGCTGCCGAAGGAAGTGCAGCCCTACGGCATGCTGTACGCCTGCGCCGACGCGGTGTGGTACGCGCGCTACAGCGAGGCGCTGCGCACCGAGCTGGACGGCAAGGTCCACGCCGCGCTGGAATTCGTGCGCTATGAGCTGGCCACCGGCAACGAGCGCGTGCTGGTAACCGACGCCAATCCCGACGCGCTGTTCCCGATGGACGGGCACACGCTGGGCTACCTGCCCTGGGGCGACGAGCACTCGTTGGCCACCGCAAACTTTGTAACGGAAACCGACACGCTCACCCTGCAGGTGGACGACGCGCTGATATGGGACGCCGCCCTGGTAGACGGCGCGCTGCACCTGGTGCTTTACAGCGCGGAGCACGATTCCGAGTCGCTGTATCGCATTGCCGACGGCGGCGCTGAACTGCTTCCCGAGCCGGAGCCCACGCCGGGGGTAAGCTGGCTCCAAGGAAGCTACCGCGTGTACGCCACCCCAAAGGGCGACTTTTACGCCGCGCCGCTGGCCGACCCGCGCCGGGGCCACCCATTGCCCCTGAGCGGGAAGCACGAGGACGTATACTACTTCGGCGATTACCGCTGGCTGTGCGAGGTAGAGCCCGGCAACGTGGGGCGGTTGTATCGAATCCCCCTGGCCGAGGGCGAGCAAATCTACTACCTGGAGCACGACGCGCTGCCGCAGCCCTTTGTGCGCGGGGCCGATCACAACGAGATGATCACCCTGGACCGGCGCGGGCGGCTGCTGAGCGTCGATGCCGGCTTTACCAGCCTTACGCAGGTCGCGCAGCTCGAGCGCAACGCGCTGTTTGCCGGGGTTGAATGGCTGTGGGCGCTTCCCTTCCCCGACTATGTGGTGATGCTCGGCTACTCTACCGATGCCCACGCCGCCCCCGCCGGGCTCGAATACCCGCCGGATGTGGCCCGCGTCGTGCTCCGCGGCGAAGGGATGGAACACGGGCCCTACGCCTTTCCCTCGGAGCCGGCGCCGGAACCGACGGATCATTAGCGTTTCAAAAAGCGTATAGCATACAAAAGGGAGGAGCCTATGCAATCCCTCCGGATCGTCGTTTCCCGCCTGCGCGCGCTTGCCGGCACCCCTTGGCTGCTGGCGGGGCTGGCCGCCCTGGTGTTCTGCTACCCGCTGGGCGCGCCCTTTGTATGGCTCACGGTGGCGGCCCTCGTCGCCCTGTGCTGCGTGGGCGCCCTTCCCTCGCTGGCGGCCGCCTACGTGTTTCTGTTTCTGTTTGACAACATGCTGCCCTTTCCGCCCTTGGGGGGATCGCTGGCCCGCGTGCTGCAGGTTGGGATCCTGCTGCGCGCCGCCCTCGCGTTTTGGGTAGAGCGGCCACGGGCCGCGCGGCCGGACCGCTTTACGTGGATGGCCGCGCTGCTTACCGCCGTGGCCTGCGGGATAAGCTTTTTGCTGAAGGGGTTGGTGGGCGACAGCCTGAGCTTCGGCGTCAATATGCTGGTGCTGTTGGCGCTGCGCGCCGCGCTTCGCACGTCGGCCGAAATGCCCGGCCTCCTTCGGCGCCTGATGCGGGTCTACGTGGCCTCGGCGGTGGCCGCGGTGGCGTTCGGCGTGGCGTACAACCGCTTTTTTGTGATGGGCGACGGCCCGGTGATCCGCTTCCTGGGCACCCACGAGCCCAACTTCATGGCCATGTTTTTGAACGTGGCCCTCGTCCTGTGGCTGATGCTGCCGCGGCCCGGCGCGCGCCCTGTGCTCGCATGGCTGCTGGATGCCGCGGTGCTGGGCACGCTGCTGGGCGGCCTGCTGCTGACCGGCAGCCTCACCGGCTTGCTGATCGCCGGCTGCATGCTGCTCCTTTGCGCCGGCTGCGCCCTCCTCCGCCGCGAGAGCGGGGGGGAAACCCGCGCGCGCCGCGCCGGCGCCTTGGGCCTGCGGCTGCTGTGCGGCGCGGTGGTGGCGTTGGCGGTGGTGGCGGGCGGCCAGCGCTCTACCCTGCTCCGGCCCCAGCCGGAGCGCGACATCTACGCCCTGCGGGCCTCCACCGGCGTCGCCGATGCCGACACCCCCATCTACATCGCCGAGGAGGAATACCGCGCGCTGCGCGCCGCCGGGGAGGCGGTGGAGCCCCACCTGCTCACCAGCGCCCAATGGCGGGCGTATCGGGAGGCCCGCGGCATCGGGCCGGTGCTTTTGTCCGTGGAAGACGCCGAGCCCCTGCTGCAAGACGGCCTGGCGCAGGCGATCCGGCGCGTACCGGCGCTGGGCAACCGGCTCTACACGGCGCTGGGATATGCCCGGCTGTACGGGCTGGACGCCGCCACCTCGGGCCGCTGGGGCCTGATGGTGGAAAAGCTGCGCGACTTTGCGTCCAGGCCGCTGTGGCAGATGCTGCTCGGCCGGGGGCCGGATCCGGAAACCACCTACTTCCCCTTATTCGAAACCTTCGGCTACTCGCACAACAGCTACCTCGATTTGCTCGCCGGCTTCGGCGTCATCGGCCTGGGGCTGCTGCTGTGGTGGTTCGCGCGCACCGTGCGGCGAGGGCAGTTCTGGGGCCTGCCGGTAGAAAAAGAAGACCGCGGGGCGCTGGCGCTGGCACGCGTGGCGTTGCTGCTGCACGCCGCCACCCTCAGCATGTACCTAAACCGGGTTTTCTTGTTTTTCTTCATTGGGTAAATCAACACCGAGAGGATTGTCGCCATGAAACTGGGAGTCGTGGGCCTGCCCAACGTGGGCAAAAGCACGCTGTTCAACGCCATCACCCAGGCCCGCGCCCAGGCCGCCAATTACCCGTTCAGCACCGTGGAGCCCGACACCGGCGTGGCCCCGGTGCCCGACCCGCGGCTGGACGCCCTCAGCGCGATGTACCGCCCCAAGAAGACCACCCCGGCGTCGGTGGAGTTCGTGGACATCGCCGGGCTGGTCAAAGGCTCGAGCTGGGGCGAGGGGCTGGGCAACAAATTTTTATCCCACATCCGCGAGGTGGACGCCCTGGTGCATGTGGTGCGCTGCTTTGAAGACGAGAACGTCGTGCACGTGGACGGCGATATCGACCCGGCGCGGGACATCGAAACCGTGCAGATCGAGCTGATCGCCGCCGACCGCGAGACCGTCGAGCGCCGCCGCGAGAGGGCCGGCAAGATGATCAAAACCGGCGAGCGCAAGTACCAAGACGAGGTGGACACCGCCGCGGCGCTCGCCGCCCACCTGGACAATCTGCAGCCGGCCCGCACCTGCTCCCTCTCCCCCGAGCAGGCCGAGATCGTGCGCGGCTGGTTTTTGCTCACCGCCAAGCCGGTGCTCTACGCCGCCAACATCGGCGAGGCCGACCTGGGCGCCGGCATGGACGCGCTCCCCTGGCTCCGGCAGGTGCGCGCCATCGCCGATGCCGAAGGCGCCGAGGTGCTGGTGATCTGCGCGCGGATCGAGGAGGACATCGCGCGCATGGAGCCCGAAGAGAAAGAGGAATTTTTGCGGGAGCTGGGCATCGGCCAATCGGGGCTCAACCGCCTGGTCTCGGCGTGCTACAAGCTGCTGGGCCTCATCAGCTTTTTGACGGCGGGCCCCGAGGAGTGCCGGGCTTGGACCATCGTGCGCGGCACCCGCGCGCCCCAGGCCGCCGGCAAGATCCACAGCGACTTTGAGCGCGGCTTTATCCGCGCCGAGATCGTGGCCTTTGCCGAGCTGGCCGCCGCCGGCAGCATGGCCGCCTGTAAAGAGAAAGGGCTGGTCCGCTCCGAGGGCAAGGCCTACGTGATGCAGGACGGGGATGTGACGCTGTTCCGGTTCAACGTATAGGGAAGGGTGATGAAACCATGAAAAACAAAGGGGCGGGAGCGCTGCTGCTGGTTTTCTTGCTATGCGCCGGCGCTTGCTCCGCGATGGCGCAGGGAATCTTTGAGCAAATCATCCGCCTCCCCGACGGCATGTACCTGGGGATGGCCCCGGGAGAGCTCGCAAGCGAGCGCGTGCCGCTGGAGGGGATGGATTGCCGGCGCTCCTACGTGTTTGAAGAAACCGGCGAGCTGAGAGAAGTCCATGTAACGCTGGACAACATCGAGGCTCCAGGCAACGCGGAGGACGTGTACCAGGCGCTGCTGCAGGAAATGAGCGCCGCCTACGATTGGGAGCGCGGTACGCTGATCGTGGACGCGGACAGAGAAAACGCCGCCTACTTTAGTTTGGAAATCCAATGGCTGCTGGAGAAGCGGGGCGACAGCGTGACGCTCGGCTTCTATCCGCCCAACGACAATTACGATGAAATCGCGGCGATCTACGCGGATGGAAACATCATGGGCCATCTTGCGCTGGGCATGACCCGCGAGCAGGCAGACCAAGCGGTACGGCAAGCCGGGCTGCCCTGGAAAAAGGATACGCATCCGGATTTTCCGTCGCTCGCACTGTATGTAGGGATGGAATTCCCGGGTTTTGCTTCCTCGGCGCTGTGCTGTTTTTTCGACGGTGACGGCCGCTTGGCCATGGCTGAGATGAGCTTTGTGTTCCCGGACTACATCGCCCTGGCCATCGCGCATGACGAGCTAAAGGCCATCATGGAAAAAAAGTGCGGCGGGGCACTGGATTCCCAAGCGGATGGCGACCGCCGGTATACGTATTATGCCGATCAGGGCTTGCTGGCCTGCGTCTTCAAGGATCCCGAAAATAGCATCGTATCCGTTCGGTACACCGCCATGCCCGAACAATAGCGCGGAAAATGGCGGCATGATTTGACAACCGCCCCCTTCCCGCGTATACTATCCCTCATATCACAGCGCCATGAACGGGAACGGACGCTTGATCCCTGGCCAGAGAGCTGCCGGCCGGTGCGAGGCAGCCCAAGGAAAGCGTCCCGCTCGCCCCGGAGCGCGCGGCGGCAGCCGCCGGTTCGCACCCGTTATCCTGCCTCGAGCGGGCGGCCTTCGCATTGATTGGGCTGTCAACAAGAGTGGTACCACGGAACGGCGTTCCGTCTCTTGATGGGAGATGGGACGTTTTTTATTGCGTTTCGCACTCACTTTCATAGCGCTATCGTTACTCGGAAATCAAAAGTTGGAGGAATCGCCATGCGGATCAACCCCTATTCCCCGGCCGAAATCGAAGCGAAGTGGCAGCGCATCTGGGCCGAGCGGCGCGCCTTCTGCGCCCAAAACGACGATTCCCGCCCCAAGTTCTACGGGCTCATCGAGTTCCCGTATCCCTCGGGCGAGGGCCTGCACGTGGGCCATCCGCGCTCCAACACCGCCATCGACATCATCGCGCGCAAGCGGCGCATGGAGGGCTACAACGTGCTGTTCCCCATGGGCTGGGACGCCTTTGGCCTGCCCACGGAGAATTACGCCATCAAAAACAAGATCCACCCGCGCACCGTCACCGAGCACAACGTGGATCACTTCCGCGCGCAGCTGCAAAGGCTGGGCTTCTCCTTCGATTGGTCGCGGGAGGTGGACACCACCGATCCCGCGTACTACAAGTGGACCCAGTGGATCTTTTTGAAGCTGTACGAGCACGGCCTCGCTTACAAAGCCGAAATGCCCATCAACTGGTGCGTGAGCTGCAAGTGCGGGCTGGCCAACGAGGAGGTGGTAGACGGCGCGTGCGAGCGCTGCGGCGGCGAGGTGGTGCGCCGGGTGCGCAGCCAGTGGATGCTGCGCATCACCGAGTACGCGCAGAAGCTGCTGGACGGGCTGGACGAGGTGGACTTTATCGAAAAGGTCAAGACCCAGCAGCGCAATTGGATCGGCCGCAGCGAGGGAGCGGAGGTCGATTTCGCGATTGAAGTTGATGCGAGCGCCGCCGCTTCGGGTACGAAAGCCGCGACAAGCACACAGGCCGCGTCGAAGATGGACGCCGGCACTGCCGGCATCCGGGTGTTCACAACCCGGCCTGATACTTTGTTCGGCGCGACGTACATGGTGCTGGCCCCCGAGCACCCGCTGGTGGACGCGCTGATCGCCCGGGACGCCGTATCCAACGCCGAAACCGTGGCCGAATACCGCGCCGCCGCCGCCCGCAAGAGCGACTTTGAGCGCACCGAGCTGGCCAAGGACAAGACCGGCGTGCCGCTGGAAGGCGTCCATGCCGTGAACCCGGCCACCGGCAAGCCGATCCCGGTGTGGATCAGCGACTACGTGCTGGTGACCTACGGCACGGGGGCGATCATGGCGGTGCCCGGCCACGACGCGCGGGACTGGGCGTTTGCCCGCAAGTTCGGCCTGCCCATCGTGGAGGTGGTGGCCGGCGGCAACATCGGCGAGGCGGCCTACACCGACGTGGCGGACGGCGTGCTGGTCAACTCCGGGTTCCTGAACGGCCTGCGGGTGGCCGAGGCCAAGCAAAGGATCACCGGCTGGCTGGTGGAGCGCGGCCTGGGCGAGCGCAAGATCAACTACAAGCTGCGGGATTGGGTGTTCAGCCGCCAGCGGTACTGGGGCGAGCCCATCCCCATTGTCGAATGCCCGCGCTGCGGCTTTGTGCCCGTGCCCGAGGATCAGCTGCCGGTCACCCTGCCCGAGGTGGAGCGCTACGAGCCCACCGACAGCGGCGAATCCCCGCTGGCCGCCATCACCGATTGGGTGAACACCGCCTGCCTCCAATGCGGCGGGCCGGCCAAGCGGGAAACCGACACCATGCCTCAGTGGGCCGGATCCAGCTGGTACTTTATGCGCTACGCCGACCCGCACAATACCGGCGCGCTGGCCTCGAAGGAGGCGCTGGCCTACTGGCTGCCGGTGGATTGGTACAACGGCGGCATGGAGCACACCACGCTGCACCTGCTCTACAGCCGGTTCTGGTACCGCTTTTTATACGACATCGGCATCGCGCCCAACCCCGAGCCGTACCGCAAGCGCACCTCTCACGGCATGATCCTGGGCGACAACGGCGAGAAGATGTCCAAATCCCGCGGCAACGTGATCAACCCCGACGTGATCGTGGCCGAGATCGGGGCCGACGCCTTCCGCCTGTACGAGATGTTCATGGGCGCGTTCGATCAGGCCATCCCGTGGTCTACCCAGGGCGCCCACGGCTGCCGCCGCTTTTTGGAGCGGGTTTGGCGGCTGCAGGAGCGCCTCACCGGCGAGGAGGAGATTTCGAAGCCCCTGGCCGCCAGCGTGCACGGCGCCATCAAGAAGGTGTCCGAAGATTACGAGCGCATGAAGTACAACACCGCCATCGCCGCCATGATGACGCTGGTGAACGACCTCACCGCGGCGGGCAGCGTAACCCGCGGCGAGCTGAGGGCGCTGCTGCTGATCTTAAGCCCCGTCGCGCCCCACATCGCCGAGGAGATGTGGGAGGCGTGTACCTTCGGCGGCCCGTCTCATTCACAAATTTATGCGCAGCCCTGGCCGGCCTGGGACGAGGCCGCGCTGCGCGCCGACACCGTGGAAATCGCGGTGCAGATCAACGGCAAGGTGCGCGCCCGCATCGACGTGCCCGCCGGCATGACGCCCGAGGAGGCCGCCGAGCAGTTGCCCGGCCACGAAAAAGTGGCGGAGCTGCTGGCCGGCAGGCCGATCCGCAAGCTGGTGTTCGTGCCGGGCAGGTTATTGAACATTGTTGTGTAAGGGCAGGGAATCGGCCCGCCCGGGCGTTGTATGAGGAGACGGTTCGCATCGCAAACCCGAGCCGCGAAGGAGGAAGGTCGTATGCGCAAATCGCTTATCCGGATGTGTCTGCTGGCGCTTTGCCTGGTCTGTGTCTCCGTTCCCGCGCGGGCTGAGTTGGTGTACACCGGCGCATCCGGCTTTACGCTCACCTTGCCCGCCGGTTGGTTCGCCATCATCGGCGGGGACGAGGATGAATTCGAGTTTGTGGTGGAGGAGTTGGAGCCCGGCGACGAGGAGGCCCTGTTTTCTTCCGCCGACGGCGCGATGTGGGTCACCGTGCTGTATGCCGGCGACGCGCCGGTGAATCCGCACGCCCTGGACGCGCTGCTCGGCGAAGCCGCGATGGAGGCGCGCGTCGGCGAGGTGAGCGGCTATCAAAAGATGCATTACCAGTACGACGAAGCCAACCGCCGCGCCTTTATCCTGTACAGCCTGGTGGACACCGACGAGGGCACGCCCTATGTGGAGTACCTGGTGGGCTTTGTCACCGGCTCGGACATCGCGCAGTTCCTCATCATCACCGTGCGCGCCGACCAGCTCGACGCGCGTTTTAACCTCATCAGCGAGATCGTAAACGGCATCGACGTGGGCGGGGTGCGGGAGGGCGCGGAAGGGTGAAACCATTTCGCGCGATCATCCCGTTTGCCTGTGGGCGAGCGGGTTTTTTTCTGTCAACACCATCCCCTCCATCCCCGCATACGCTGTAGCGAAAACCTTTCCGTGAAAAATGGAGGTCGACACAATGCAGAATCCTTATCCGCAAATGCCGCCGCAGGCCCCCCACAACGCGATGCCCGGCCAGCAGCCGACGCCGCCGCCTTGGCCGGCGCCCATGCCTTCCGGCATGCCTTCCACCATGCCCACCACCATGCCTCCCGCCATGCCTTCCACGATGCCTTCAGCGATGCCTTCAGCCATGCCCACGACCATGCCCACGACTATGCCTTCAGCGATGCCCTCCACTATGCCTTCAGCGATGCCCGGGGCCAACTTGCCCCTCGCCATGGCATGGTTCGGCGATCAAACATTCGGATCCACCTACGATC
>Ga0123353_10002476_pt1 | contig 22979 bp, 19 predicted proteins | sample TergutLab28metaG_3_FD_92763 | JGI IMG/M metagenome (GOLD analysis project Ga0123353, IMG submission 92763) | Labiotermes labralis P3 segment gut microbial communities from Petit-Saut dam, French Guiana - Lab288 P3 | ecosystem: Host-associated > Arthropoda: Insects > Digestive system > Gut ... | reverse complement strand
ACCTCTGGCAAAGACTCGGCGAACTCTGCGATGTTTTTTCACCCCAAGAGTGCCTGAATAACTTCAGGCACGCAGGTTATTATCGGACACAGAAACTACAAACCTGTTTTTAATACGCTCTAGAAACTTGCGTCCGAAACGTGGTGAGATTGACATCCTTTTGGCTGTGACGCCAGAGTCCGGCTTCCATTTTATTACGTCATTGTTCCGGCATGGATTGGAGTCGAAACCGGAACGTCGTGCCGGTGTCTTCCTGACTTGTGAAATCGACCTGGCCGCCGAGATATTGTTCTCCCAAAAGCCTCATGCTGTAGGTCCCGATGCCACGTTCTACGGATTGCTTGGTGCTGAACGACCGCTTGAAAATCTGGTACCAGATTTCTTCCGGAATGACACCCGGATTGTTGACGAGAAAAACGACCTGTCCATTCTCCTCCGTGCATTGCAGGGTGATCCTGCTTTTCGGGGGCGAGGCTTCAATGGCGTTTTTCAGCATGTTTCCCATGATCCGCATCAACAGCAATCGATCCGTGACGAGCATCCGGTTGCACGACGGCAAAATCACGATCAGATGATCCTGTCCGATTTCAAGTTTTTGGTAGTGGACCGCAAGGGCATGGAGGATATCCATCGTTCGGACGTGTTCCCGCTGAACGACCAGTTCCCCGTTTTCCGCGCTCAGAAGTTCCCGATGTGCGGTGACCTCATTGTTGAGCTGCTCGCAAAGTGACGCCAAATGATGAAGAATATACGATTCGCTGTCGCCGACTTGCTGTCCCGGCGAATAGGAAGGTGTTGAATATTGGATAATGTCGACGTAACCCTTGATACAACCAATCGTGTTGAGGATGTCATGAAAAAAGAGTTGTTGGAAAACCTCAAGTCGCTTGGATTGGGCAATGTCCTCAATAACCAGGGAGTAAAAACTCTTGCCGTCAACCGGGAATTCTGATACCGTGACCTTCAAATCAAGGCACCGAATGGAGCCGTCCTTGCCGCGTGCTTGCAGACAACATTCGTGACTCGTCTTTTTTCCGGAATCAATGCACTTGACAATCGCTCTTACAGCCCCGCAAGAATTGCATGCTTTTGCCGTTCCACACCCACCGGGGCCGTTCGAGGCGTGAATGCAATTGAAGGCTTCCCCCGGTCTTTTGCCGAAAACATCCTGGAACGCATCACCGAATTGTTCCTGCGTCAGACTGTTGGCCCCGATGATCTGGCGGTTATTGTTGAGAATCAAAAGCGTGATCGGAACCGCATCAAACGCTGTCATCAACATGTCGTTGCGGATCAGTATATCCGTTTGCCTGGCGACCTCTTCATGACTGGAACGTTCCGGGGAGGCAAAATACGTGGTGATTTCCTCAGACAATTCCATTGCTGCATTGAGTATTTCCGTATCGATAGAATTTGTCTTACACATGAAAAGCGTGCTCATTTCATAATAAAGAACGATGAAACTGAAACTCCATTAAAGAAATGTCGTTTAAAAATTTTGCGGCCCTGCTTGTGTCCTCATTTGTGTGAAAAGAAATGTCACTTATCCTCTATCCTCGTTACTTATTCAGACTTATATTTGATTATATGTCAAAAAAACTCATGGAACCCGGTTTTTTTTCTAGTGTAGTACGAAAAAAATACACTTTTCATTGTAAAAAATGACTCTTAATATCAAAAATAACGGTTTTGGCGGTCATTTGGCCAGCAAACGTTCCAACCGGCTTGAGTATAAACGTCCAAAAACGAACTCCAGAAATTTATGCGACAAAATTCCGGTGATGGAAACAAAGGATGCGTTGACATTCACGGCAAAAATCGGGATAATGGGCGGTTTCTCAGTCATCATTCCGAATTCCGATTGGTTTTTTTGATATTTTCGAGCATTCCATGAGCCAAATCAAAAATATTTCAAATGTCCCTAATGCCCCTGCTTCTAAAACTTCCAAAACCTTGGAAAACACCAACGGTTCTGATTCCGGTCAAGTCTTGCAACTTGTTCGTGAAATCATTGAGACCCTGGCCATTGCATTTGTGCTGGCGTTTTTGTTCAAAACATTTGAAGGGGAACTGTTTCTCATTCCCACCGGCTCAATGGCACCCACGTTGATGGGACGGCACAAAGATGTCGTTTGTCCGAAATGCGGTTATTCATATCAGGTGAGCGCAAGTGAAGAGTTTTACTACGGAACAAATGTGCGGACAGATCAATATGTGATGGCAGGGACATGTCCCCAATGTCGTTATTCCATGTATGTCGGGCCCAACCACCCGAACCAGGAAATTTTTCCGTCTTTCAAAGGGGACCATATCCTTGTCAACAAATACATCATGGATTTCAGGCGACCGAAACGTTGGGACGTTACCGTGTTCCGGTTTCCGGGAGAACCCCAGGTGAATTACATCAAACGGATGATCGGACTCGAAAATGAGACGATTCAAATTCGTAACGGGAACATTTATGTCAAAAAACAGGAAGAAAACGATTTCGGTATTGCGAGAAAAGGGGCCGGACCGCTCCTTGCAATGCTACAATCGGTTTACAGTACCGACTACGTTGACTTGGACCACCTGAAGGCCGGTTTTCCCGAACGATGGACAAATGAAGAAAAGACAAATGGAGAAAATACGCCTTCCTGGGAAACTTCAGACCACCGTTCGTTCACGATCAAGCCGACGGACACCGCCTCCTGGCTTCGTTACCGGCATCGAATTCCGGCTTCCTTCGATTGGGACGCCATGATGCAGGGAACCTATTCCCCCGAAAAAATGCCGATCCCGGCCCAACTGATTACCGATTTTACCGCCTATAACACGAGTATCACAAGATCAGAAGCACGACTGGACCGCGTGACGCAGGAAAGTCACGGGTCAAACATCTCGACACGTGTCGTGAAAATCGGTGACAAAAACGTCATTCAATATGTTTGCACTCCGGCCGCGAGCAGTTTGGGTATCAATTGGGTCAACGACCTTGCCGTGGAATGCGAGCTAACCGTTCTGAAACCGCAGGGAAACTTCCGGATGGAGCTGATCCGTGGCGGCATCGGTTTTGAATGTATGATCGACCTCGTTTCGGGAAAAGCGACCTTCTCCATTCCGGAAATACCTGATTTTTCGTCGGTTTCCGCAGAAACGCCGATCAAAGGGACCGGAACCTGGAAACTGACGTTCACCAACGTCGACGATCAGCTTCGATTGTTCGTCAATTCCAAGGAAATATCCTTTGAAAATGATGGTATTTATCAGCTTTCCGACATTATTGTTCCCACGGAACGAGACCTGACGCCTGTTTCCATTGGGGCGCAGGATGCCGAATTGAAAGTGGAGCATCTGAACGTCAAGAGAGACATTTATTATGTCGCCTTCAATGGCAGCGAAGGAACCGGCAACTCTTGCGATTTGGTCGTGCAGCCGTTTTTTCACGGTTTTTCCGAACGTGACCTTCGCGATGTGATGTCAAACCCAAGCCGATGGAAAAATTTCGGTAGAACCCGGGTTTTTGAATTTGCTCTGAAAGATGGGGAGTATCTTGTCCTCGGCGACAACAGTCCCAAAAGCAGCGACAGTCGGATGTGGAGAAAAAGTGGGTATCCGGGCGATGATTTCGAGTATTTTGTCGTGCCGCAAAAATATCTCGTCGGAGAGGCGCTTTACGTCTACTGGCCCCATGGTCTCCGCATTCCCGGGACAAATTTGAATATACTCCCGAATTTCAAGAAAATGAGATTCATCGAATAACCAACAAAATTCATCGAAATAATCAAAAAACAAGGATTAAAAAGACGTCTTAATGTTTTCAGTACAGAAAGTGATGCCATGAAACCGAATTTTGCAACCTTGACTCTGATTTTTGTGCTGGCAAGTCCGGTGTTTTCCCAGTCGGTTGACCCGACTCGTCGCGTGACACTTCTCCCGGAAGGAGTCGCTCAAACCGACATGAATCAACGAACTGCCGTCGACGAGCGGGTCCGTCGGCTCATTCTTCCTCAACGAATTCTCTGGAAATCGGAGAGCGGCATTCAAAAGGAAGAGCTGCTTTTAGGGCCGGTTTCCGGTCAAACATCGACGTCGGACATGTCGTCAGGGTTTTTGATGGAATATAAAAAAGCTCCGGCGGCAATTCTGATGGATTTTGGGTCGGAAATTCATGGCGGCATTCGATTGGAAAGCCGGGACCTCAAGCCGGGTAAAGACAGTGTCGGCAAAACGGTCCGCATCCGTGTCCGGTTTGGGGAATCTGCCGACGAGGCGATGTCTGAGATGGGAGAAAAAGGCTCCATGAACGACCATTCCACCCGCGACATGATTGTGAGTCTTCCGTGGCTCGGCTCGGTCGAATTCGGAGAAACGGCATTTCGGTTTGTCCGACTTGATCTGGTCGACCCCGACACGATGGTCCGTTTCGACTCCGTTCGGGCGGTTTTCACCTATCGGGACTTGCCGTGGATCGGTTCGTTCCACTCCTCGGATGAACGCCTCAACGCCATCTGGAAAACGGCTGCCCACACGCAACATTTGACCATGCAGAGTTACGTCATCGAAGGAGCAAAACGTGATCGACTTGTCTGGTATGGCGACATTCATCCGCAAACGATGACGACGCTCCGCGTTTTCGGGGCTCCCCAGGTGCTTCGTGACACGCTTGGCAGCTATGCCCGGGAAACATGGCCGCTCCCGAAATGGATGAACGGAATGCCGAATTATTCGCTCTGGTGGGTCATTTCCATCAGTGATTTGTACCGACACACCGGAAATCTTGACGACATCAAAGCACAACATGACTATATCAAGGGACTCTTCCGACAGCTTATTCCTTATGTTGCCGAAAACGGTTACGCTTCGCTTCCCGATCCGTTTTTGGACTGGCCGACCGCCGCGAACAAACCGGCGCTGAACGCCGGGACTCACGCAATGTTTGCCATCGCGTTCGACCGAATTGCGGAGCTTGCCGATGCTCTCGATGATCGTGAACTCGAAAAACAGGCCAAAGAACTTGCCGTCAAGGTCCGTTCCTTCAAGCCCGATCATGTCCGCAACAAGCAGGCGGCGGCCCTGCTGGCTCTGGCGGGAATCGAAGATTCGGCCAAGCCGAACATTCTTGTCGTGGCCGGTGGAGCAGCGGAAGGATTTTCCACGTTCTACGGTTACTACATGCTTGAGGCTCTGGCCAAGGGAGAGGAAAAACAGCTCGCCATGGACGTCATCCGGCAATATTGGGGCGCCATGATCGACCGCGGCGCGACCACATTTTGGGAAGATTTCGACCTGGACTGGCTGAAGGGTTCCGGACGAATCGACGAACTGACCTCTCCGGGGATGAAAAGTTTGCATGGCGATCATGGAGCCTATTGTTACGTCGGGTTTCGGCATTCGCTCTGTCACGGTTGGGCCTCTGGGCCTGCCGCCTGGATGAGTCGGCACGTCCTTGGTGTCGAACCGGTGGAGCCGGGGTTCAAAACGGTGAAAATCACTCCGTTTCTTGGTGATCTCGATTGGGTCGAAGGGGATGTCCCGACCCCGTTCGGGCCGATACATTTGCGCCACGAAAAACAGGGAGATTCTTCTGTCAAGTCGACGGTGCAAGTCCCGGACGGGATCAAAATCCTTGACTGAGTCTTCCGGAAGCGAAAAATCAGTCAGTTTTTTTTCATTTCCCCTTGAATGATGCGACAAGACGGTTATGCTGGAATAATGGTTGTATTTTGCATTATTGGGCTGGAATAAAAAATAAGCCTGTTCAATGAATCGCCTGTCTCGCCGACATGCAGAACAACCCCGTTTTGCGGTTTTTTTCATGTCGGCACAACTTGCAGCGTTCGAAGCACGGTTCATTTTTTCTCGCCATCACAATATATTCCGTCTGTGGGCGGTACTTGGATATTTTGCGCTCAAGGAGAACTTTTTATGAGTATTAAGCGAATCATTCCCTGTCTGGATATGAAAAACGGACGGGTTGTCAAGGGGGTGAATTTTGTCAATATTTCCGATGCGGGCGACCCGGTGGAGTTCGCAAAAAAATATGAGGCGGAAGGAGCCGACGAGCTTGTTTTTCTCGACATCACGGCAACAGAAGAAAATCGCAAAACAATGGTCGACGTCGTCAGACGAACAGCGGCGGCGATTTCGATTCCCCTGGGTGTCGGCGGTGGGATTGCCTCACTTGACGATTTTCAGGCGGTTTTCGATGCCGGAGCAAGTAAAGTTGCCATAAACTCTGCCGCTGTAAGGACTCCCGATCTGATCAACCAAGCGGCGGAACGTTTCGGCAAAGAAAAACTGGTCGTTTGTGTTGACCCGAGAAAGATACAAAAAGACGGGAAAGATTTTTGGGAGGTGATCATCAGCGGCGGCAAAGTCGGGACTGGTTTGGACGCGGTGGAATGGTCGAAAGAGGTTGAAAAACGTGGCGCCGGGGAGATCGTCCTCACATCGATGGATGGTGACGGCACCAAAAAAGGGTACGACCTTGAAATCACAAGAAAAGTCGCTGAAGCGGTATCGATTCCGGTTGTTGCCAGTGGCGGGGCCGGTTCACCGGCAGACATGGCGGACGGAATTCTGATCGGAAAAGCCGATGGTGTCCTTGCCGCTAGTATTTTCCACTTCGGGGAATATACTATTGCACAAGTCAAGAATTATTTCAGAGAAAAGGGGATCGAAGTTTCAGAAAAGTGAGGCGACAATAAAGTGAGGTGACAACACCGCCAACCTTTATTTTGCTGATATTTTTAGCCACGGAATACACGGAAAAACACAGAAAATAGAGCAGCAGAAAAAGAAAAAACAGAATGTATTATGTCGGACAACGGTAATGGTCATAGCGAGGTTCCTGAACAGTTTGTCAAGAAGAAAAAAGAATACGAAATCGACAAACTGTTTCGGGCATTGGTTAAAATCGAGGGGAGCGACCTCCATCTGAAAGTGGACCGTCCCCCTTATATTCGGCATCGCGGCGTGCTCCGTCCCCTGGAACGGGGCCCCATCGATTCGGAGGAAATGGCCCGGCTGCTGTTTCCGATGATGGACGAACGAAACCGAAAGATTTACAATGAAACCGGCGGTGCCGACTTTGCCCATGTGACGCATGTTGACGGAATCAACTGGCGCTTTCGCGTCAACGTCCTCACCCAGATGGGCGACATGGGAATGGTTGCCCGTCGTATCAACAACAAAATTCCGCGGCTGGAAGACCTGCACCTGCCGGCGACGCTTTATGATCTTTGCAAGCATTCGCAAGGAATGGTGCTTTTGGCGGGGATCACCGGATCGGGAAAAAGCACGACCATTGCGTCGATGCTCAACTGGGTGAACCAGAATTACCGGAAACATATTTTGACGTTGGAAGACCCGGTGGAATTCGTATTTACCGAAGATAAATGCCTGATCAACCAGCGTGAAATCGGACAGGATGTCGTCGACTTCATGATCGGGATGAAACACGCGGTTCGTGAAGACCCCGACGTTATGCTCGTGGGGGAAATGCGCGACCGTGAAACGTTTGAAACGGCGATTCACGCGGCGGAAACGGGTCACTTGGTGTTTGGGACGATTCACGCTTCCACCGCGCCAAGTACAATCGGTCGTATTCTCGACCTTTTCCCGCAAAACATGCACTCGGCGATTCGGAGTGCCCTGGGATTCAACATGAAGGGGATCGTCGCCCAAAAATTGTTGCCGTCGATCATTCCCGGGGTTCAACGTGTCCCGACTTGTGAAATCATGACGTTCAACCCGACGGTGCGAAAACTTGTGCTGGAAGAACAGGATGAAAAACTCGGCGACGCCATTCGCATGTGTGCCCTGGAAGGAATGATGGATTTTACGATGAGCCTTAAAAGTCTTATCCAGATGAAGAAAATTGATCGTGCGACGGCCTTTGAGGTTGCCCCCAACGTGGAAGCCTTGAAGATGGCCCTTAAAGGAATTGAAGTGAAAGAACCGGGAATTCTCTGATGAGACAGCTTGCCTCCATTGTATCTCTGACTTTGTTCATCGTTCTTTTTGCAGGCATGACGGCCGGGCATTCGGTTTATGCTGCCCAGAGGGACGAAGATCAAGACAAAAACAAACCGAAATTGAGCGCCGAACAGGAAAAAAAACTCCAAGAGTATAAACAATATGGCGCCGAGGCGGAAAAACACGGGTGGTACGGTACAGGAAACTATTTCAGCATCACAAAAATCGTTCTCTGGGTCGCTCTGATTTGGGGCTGGTTCGGCATGATTGACTGGATGAACAGGGACGCGGAATTTTTCCGGAATCCCAAGCGTCCTCACTGGAACGCGCTCAATTGCGGACTGTTGATCCTTTTTGGCGGATTTGCGACGGCACTCAATCCGATCCCTTATGGGTTTTGGATCAGTTATGTTCTCAATATCATAGCATTTGTCGTTCCGGTTTGGATTTATTCGACGATTCGGAACAAGCCACTTCCCCCTCACGAGCGGGTTCTTACGCCGGAACATCTGAGATTTTTCGTTGCGATTTGCTTCAAAAAACTTTTCAAGATCAAATTTGAGACGAAACAATTTGCCTCTTATGAAGTCGGACCATCGATTGAACTTACCGCTTCAGGAAAAAACGTTTCAGAACGTGATCTGACGGCAAGAACGTTGCTTGCACGAAATCATGAAGGATTCAACGATTTTCGCTTTATCCTTGCCGACGCGATCATCAAACGGGCTGACGCCATCATGCTCGACTATGGTGAAACGGAGACCCAAGTCCGATTCCAAATCGACGGAGTCTGGCATTTCAACAAAACCCTTCCGCGTGACCGTTCGGACACGATGAGCGAGTCCTCGAAACTGTTGTGCGGCCTCAATCCCAAGGAACGGCGTCAGAAACAACAAGGGGCATTTATTGCGGCGTTTGAAAAAAAGAGACGTTTCGATGCCGTTTTTCTCTGTCAGGGGATTCCGACGGGAGAACGGGCTTTGATCCAATTCCAAACGAAAAAAATCCCATTCAAAACATACACGGAACTGGGCATTGATGAAAAAACGGAAGCCAGAATCAAGAATATTCTGGATATTCCCCAGGGATTCGTTATTTTCTCCGCTCCGCCGGGCAACGGATTGAGAAGTTCCATGGATGTTTTCCTGTTTTGTTCGGATCGGTTCACCCGGGAGTTTGTCACCGTCGAAGACGAACAGAACCGCTATCAGGAAGTGGAAAACGTTGCCCTGACGGTTTACGATTCGTACAAAGGGGACGATCTCATGGCGGTGCTCAAGGACACGTTCTTCAAGGAGCCTAAAGTGTTCGTGCTCCGGGACATCCTCAACAAGGAAGTTCTTGAACTTTGTTGCAATGAAGTGGACAATGACCGCCTGATTCTGACAACCGATCGCGCCAAAGATACGGCGGAAGCACTTTATCACTTCCTTGCCAAAGGAGCGTCGCCGCAACTGTTTGTCTCCAAAATCAACTATGTTGTCTGCCAACGGCTGGCCCGGAGACTTTGTGTCGATTGTAAAGAGGCATTTCAACCGCCGCCGAAGCTCCTTCAACAACTTGGGATTCCCCAGGGCATGATTCGGGAACTGTATCGGGTCCGTTCCGCCCCCCAAGAGGGCGAAAAACGCGAAAAGTGTCAGAAATGCGAGGACTTGGGATACTTCGGCAGAACCGTGATTTTTGAGATTCTGGAAATCAACGACGAGATTCGCAAAGCCATGATGACCGCTTCGAGTCTTGAGCAACTCCGTGCCGCCATTCAGAAGACGGGACATCGTGGTTTCATTCCTTCCGGAGTGATGCAGGTGGCACGTGGAGTCATCTCTGTGGAAGAACTGATGCGGGTTTTGAAGCCTGCAAACAGCGAAACAAATATGAAAATATGATGAAGCCGCTTTAAAATCCCTTAAAAATTCCTTTTTTTTGAAAACTGAAAAATTATGAGAGATGCACTTGCCGGATTGGACGCGAACAAAGCGATTTTGGTTGCGGCGTGGCTTGTGGTGATTTTCCGCAACTTGGCGATGCTCGGCTTTTTTGCGTATCGGTGGAACGAAGGACTCTGGGGGAACATCCTCCTGGCGTTCAACATTTTCTTTGCGACGCTTCTTTCGGTGAACTATTACGAACCCCTCAGCAAAATGATCATCCCGATGGCGCCGACGGGGTTGTTTTATTGGGATGCGTTGGTGTTTGCCGGGTTGTTTCTAGTCAGTTTCATCATTTTCACCCTTGTGACCGAAAAGATTTCCACCGTGGTGGTGGCGTTTCCGGAACACATTGAGAGGTTCGGCAATCCGATCGTCCTGGCCTTCATCGTGTTCGTGCAGATACTCCCGCTTTATTATATTTTCCTCATGATTGCGCCTGTCGCGCCGGAACCCATCGCCGGAACTCAAACACGACAGTTGATCCTGAAAGAAGAGGGGAAGTACAAACTAGAAAACATGTTTTTCCTTGATCCTTATCTTTGGATGTCGGAAAAATCTTTAAGCGGACTGAAAGGGGCGAAGCCATTTTACCCCAGGAAGGATTTTCGTGCTCAACAGTACAATCGTAGGTGTCTGATGTTCAAAAACATTTGGACCGACGGAAAATCCGCCAGCGAAGAAAAACCCGAGTTTCTTAACAACTTTGACAATATTGACAGATAAAAATTGACAAATAAAAGCCTCGCCATTTTTCAAATTTTTTATGACCGAATCGTCCACTTCTCAGGAAAATCGTGATTCTTCTTCCGGGTCGCTCTTTCATCCGCAATGGAATGAATCGGAACTTGAGCCGATCACGTCGTATCGTTCCGTCAGCATATCCGCCATTTTTGCCTTGGCCTTGGGATTGCTTTCCTTTACGTTTATGGTCCATTGGGGATATTTTTTCATTCCTCTGCTTGCCCTGTTTTTTGCCGTTCTGAGCCTGATCCGAATCAAACGTTCGGAAGGGATGATTTTCGGGAAGCCGCTTGCACTTTGCGGGTTGTTTTTTTGCATCATTTCTGTTTTCGCCTATTGTGCCATGTGGTGGACATTCAATACGATTTTGGTCAAACAGGCACGTCAGTTTGCTCCCATGGTGTTTGAAACGCTGAGAAACGATGATATTCCAGGTTATCTCAAGTTGAAAAGACCTCGGTGGGAACGTGGAGAGACACTCAGTCATGATGAAGAATGGGCCGCTCTCGGAAAAAATGAACATCAGGTGGAAACGATGGACGTGCTTGTCAAGAATCCGTTGATCCGTACCCTCATCGCGCTGGGAGACCAGGCAAAAATCACGTATTTCAAAACAGGCACGACAGGACGCTTAAGAAATGACGACTTTGTTTCTTTGGTTTATGCCGTTACTTATCCCGCGAGCAACGGCCAAGAAACCTTTTTTGTCAGTGTCATTCTTACAAGAGAAAAAATGGAAGAAATCGAAGAAGGTCGCAGCTTTGAAAAGGCCGGTTGGAAACTTTTCGAAGTGAAAGGCCCCTTTCTTCCCGAAGAATTCGGAGGAAAACCAGAGAATTCGGAGAAAAAAAACTGAACATTGTGGATTTCGCCTCATACCGATAAAAGCCTCGTAGTTCGATAAAAATGAGGAAAAACGAATCTAAATATTTTGCTCAGATAACAAAAAATGATGAATTGGTGAAAATGATGAAAAGGACTGTTTTTTGTTGTATTTTTGAGGGAATCGTCATCCTTTTCTGCTGTTTTTTTCCGTCGGTTGTGACCGGTGCTGAAGAAAACGAAAATGTTCGTGAACGTCCGAATATCGTCATTGTTCTCACGGATGATCAGGGGTACGCCGACCTCGGCTGTTTCGGAGCTTGCAAATTCCGGACACCAAATCTTGACCGACTGGCAGAGGAAGGACGCATGTTCACCAATTTCTATGCCGGGTCAACGGTTTGCTCTCCTTCGCGTGCCTCACTCTTGACCGGCTGTTACCCGGACCGTGTTGGGATTCCCGGATTTGTCTTTTTCCCGACCACGGGCGAAAATCCCGGTCCAGGACCCACGGGACTTCATCCGGATGAAATCACAATCGCCGAAATGCTGAAAGCCCAAGGTTACGCAACAGCTTGCGTCGGGAAATGGCACCTCGGTGACGCCCTCCCGTTTTTGCCGACACGGCAGGGATTTAATGAATATTTTGGTCTCCCCTACTCCAACGACATGCGAAACGGCCCCAATCCGCCAAGCCCGGGAGAAAGAACCGGCTTTCCCCCTTTGCCGCTTTACGATGGGGAAACAATCATTGAAACGGACCCGGACCAACGCTTTTTGACGCGGCGTTACACCGAACGGGCTGTCGATTTCATCGAACGCAACCGAAACCGTCCGTTTTTCCTGTATCTTCCCCATACGATGCCGCATGTTCCGCTTTATGTGCATCCTGAATTCGAAGGAACGTCCGAACAGGGACTTTACGGCGACGTCATTCAGGAAATCGACTGGAGCGTCGGTCGGATTTTGCAGACCTTGAACGATTGCGGCATTGACGACAAAACATGGGTGATTTTTACTTCAGACAACGGTCCCTGGCTGACCATGGGGGACCACGGTGGCAGTGCCCTGCCACTTCGGGACGGCAAACAAACGAAATACGACGGCGGACATCGGGTTCCTTGTGTCATGCGATTTCCCGGAAAAATCAAGGCAAACACGGTGGGAAACGAAATGGCTTGCTTCATTGATTTTTTCCCGACGATCGCCTCACTCTGCGGCGGTGCCGTGCCGGACGACCGCGTGATTGACGGTGTGGAAGCATGGGATTTCTTTTCCGGACAATTGGAAACTTCACCGCGAAACACGTATTTTTACAACACTTCGGTCATCCGGCATGGAAAATGGAAGCTGTTTCTTCCCGGGACCTACATTGAGCTGAACCGGGAAACAATAACCAATCAAAACGTCACTTACGAGACTCCGCGACTTTACGATCTTGACGCCGATGTCGGTGAAACAACCGACTTGCATGAGCAATATCCGGAAATCGTCGAATCACTCACGCTCCAGCTTGAGGAATATCGTGCCGATCTTGAAAAACACTCACGCCCCTTGGGAAATGTGGGAAAAAGGAATTAAGAATTGGCATGAAACTTTTCACATCTTGTCTTTTTACCACGAAGACAGGCTTTAGGCTTTAGTATTTTTCTACAGTCTAAAGCCTGTCTTCGTGGTGAAGAACAAACCCGTGAATGGGTTACCAAAAAGTCACGAAAGGATTTTGCATGTTGTATGAAGTGGAAATGAAGTTTCAAGTGGGTGATGTTTCCTCGTTTCTCCATTTGCTTGCGAAATTCGATGTCCGACTCGGTGATTCCGTGGAAGAACAGGACTTTTTTTACCAGCATCCCTCCCGGGACTTCGCAAAAACCGATGAAGGGTTGAGAATCCGGCATCGAAACGGTGAATACCGAATCACTTATAAAGGTCCGAAGATTGATTCTCTCACGAAAACTCGCCAGGAAATCGAACTTCCCCTCCATTGCAGCGCTGAAACCGCCCGGGAATGGGACGCTTTGCTCCTGGCTCTCGGATTCCGGCAAGCGGGAATCGTTCGGAAATCCCGTCGCTCTGCCAAGTGGCATCATGGCAACCGCGATTTTTCCATCACGTTGGATCATCTGGAAAGTCTTGGTGATTTTGTGGAAATCGAAACCACTGCCGCCGATTCCGACCTTGATTGTGCCCGTGAGTCGCTTCTTCAACTCGCAAAAATGCTTGATTTGTCAGAAAACATCCGAACCAGCTATCTGGAAATGGTTTTAGAGCGAAAATAAAGGATTTTCTTGGGCCGGACGCTGATTACCAGGGGACAACACCTTTTGGTGCTTGAACATTGGTTCCTCCGATGATGCAAAATGCCAAGAATTACAAAAATGACAAAACAAGAATCATCAGTTTCTAAATATGATAACTTGATGTTTTTCGGAACATGGAAAATTCCTTGAACTTCTTGTTTTTCTTTAGTTTTTGGTTACATTAGAAATTAACTTTGAGCGAAAGGCATCGTTTATTTTAAATAGCCTTCTATCAAAACCATTTTTGGCACCATTTTTGCTGAGAATGGTGATTAGAAAAGCAATATTCTGTGGCATAAGATGTCCAAGACGAAAATACAGTTCATACGTAATGCGTGTTCCGGATGGCTCGTGCAGTTTTCTGCAGCGATCGTCGCATTCTTCATGCTTCCCTACAATGTCAATCATCTTGGCAAGGAAGCCTACGGGATCAGCGTGATGGCCGTTACGGCCGTTGCGATGCTCAATTTTCTCAGTGTCGGCATGGGGCCGACATTGCTTCGCTTTTTTGCACAGGCCGTTGCCAAGAATGATCATCAAGAAATCAGAATTCTTTCGAGCACGACACAATTCGTTCTCGGATCGTTAGGATTGATCGGAGCCATTTTCATTGTCGTGGGGACCCCTTGGTTTATTCAATTTTATGAGGTGCCGAAAAATTACCATTATGATACGACGATTCTTCTCCTCTGCATAGCAGGTTCGTTTTTTTTGGAATTTCACAATCATATTTTCAACAATATCGTATTGGCAGACAATCGCTATGATCTTGTAAACCTTAGAAGGACGATATCACATTGGTTGCGATTAATTCTTTTGGTCGTTTTTTATAATGTCTTTACTCCCTCCTTGGCTTATTTGGGTTTGGCCTTATTGATTGGAGGAGTCTACAATTACCTCGCTTTGATATTCACTTGTTATCGAAGATTCGGTAATGCAATTTTCTTTTCGTTCAAGTCTATTGCTTTCGATCGCTTGCCGCATCTGTTTTCATTTGGTTTTTTGTCATTGATCAATAATGTATTTTTTGCTCTATCCATACAAGTACCCCTTTTGATCATCGGGAAAACATTAGGCACAGAAGCAGTCACGATGTTTTCACCTGCGATTTCCGTTGCTTTTTTTCTTGCACAGCTCATGAGTCAAGTTTGTAACCCGCTTGTTCCCATCGCGGCCCGGGATAATATTTGTAATCAAAATAAAAATCTTGGACGTTGGGCAATACTATTCGGACAAATCATTGCTTGTATGGGGTATGGATGTATTATTTTTGCAATTTTGTTTATGCCGGATGTTCTGCGGGTTTGGATGGGTGAGCGTTTCATCTCCATGAGTCCAACGGTCGTTGTCCTTGTGATTGGCGTCACTTACGCCAATATTCAAGCTGTGAATTACAACCTTGCTTTGGGAGCAAATACTATTTCGCCAATGGCGTATAGTGCAGTGGTCATGGCGGTCTTCACAACATTGGGAACGCTTTTAGGAACCGCTTATTGGAATTGGGGATTGCTTGAGGTCGCTTGGTGCATTACCATTATCCGGATTCTCAGGAATACATTTTTTCTGACATGGATTTATTCGGTATTGTTTCCGTATTCATTTTACAATTATTTTTTCAACGTTTACATTCGATCTTCCGTAGGAGGGCTTTTGTTGCTCGCAGGTGTATTTCTTATTAAGAAATACTATTTCGCATTTCAACCCGGTCTTCCGTTTTTGGCCTTGGAAATAGCAGTTGTTGGATTACTCTACGCCATTTGTGCTTGGTTTTTGAGTTTTAATCGAGAAACTCGTATATTTTTGATAAAACGAGGAAATACTTGATTGATGAATTCGGCTCCCCCAATTTATAGTTGTTGTGGTTGTGGTGTTTTTTCGGTGATTTGTCTTCAAAACAGTTTATAGTTTTATATAAAATGGATGCACATCAAGAAATATCTCCGTTACCATTGGTTACTATCATTATCCCTGTTTATAATGTTGAAAAATACTTGCGTGAATGCTTGGATTCCGTGATCCGCCAAACATTGCACGAGATTCAGATTATTTGTGTTAATGACGGCTCGCCGGATCATTCTCAGCAAATCCTTGAGGAATACACCGCCAAAGATGCACGTATCATGATCATCCAAAAAGAAAACGGCGGTCTTTCATCGGCCAGAAACGCGGCTTATCCCCATATCCAGGGTAAATACACATTGTTTGTTGACAGTGATGACAGGATTGACCCGACACTTTGTGAAAAAACATATACCGCTGCGGAAAAAGAAGACGCTGACATAACTTTTTTCTCTTTTTCCCGTTTGCCACATAGTTTTTGGGATTATACAACATTGAATCGATTGAAAAACATGCAGAAGGTTTCATCTTTCAATGAAACGGCTTTGGTTAATCTGCCTCGTACTGCATGTGTAAAATTATGGAAGACGGAGTTTATCCTGAAAAATCAGATTTTTTTTCCTGAAGGCATCCTCTTCGAAGACATGCTCACCCATTGGAAGGCCATTTTAAGATCACCAAAACTCGCATTTTTTCCTGAGCCGTTATATTATTATCGTACCAATCAAGCATCGATTACTCAAACTGAAAAAGTTTACCATTCCCATCTCCCGGTATTCAATTGTATCAAAGATATTCTTATTAAAGAAAATTGTTATTCCGGTGAGTGGAAAAAAAACTTTTTACGAATGAAGTTGAAGGTCCTGTTCAAACGAAGTCTTACTCTTCCCTCAAAGTTCAAAAATCAACATTTGCAGGAGATAAAAGACTCTCTTGGGCAAGATGAATTGGATTTTATCAAACAATCGCATTCACTTCATTGGCCGATGAAGGCTTTTTATGATTCCATCAATGGTTCTGCAATCGGGACAATGAAATATTCGATATACGTGTGTTGTTTAAGGTTTTCAATATACACGGGTTGCTTCAGATTTTTAAGAACCTTAAAAAATTGGTATGCCCGTGTATTACTGCGAAAGGCCATATAGTGCAGGCCGTTTTTTCACAAAACTCTACCATTTTTACTCAAACACGAACAAGTTATCAAATGATGACGGTTCGAGTTAAAACGTTGGGACATTAGTATATGAATACAGACTTCGCAAAAATATCATCAGCAAGAAATTTGGGCGCAAAATCCATGGCAAAAAATTCCATCAGTGGAATCATTTGTCAGGTCATGACAGCTCTGGTCGCCGCGATTTTATTGCCCATCAATTTGCACTATCTTGGTAAAGAAGCCTATAGTATTTCCGTCTTGGCAACTTCGTTCCTCGTGGTGCTCAGTATTATTTCTGCCGGTTTGGGGCCCACTCTCGTTCGTTTTTTTTCAAAATGTTTTGCCGAAAATGATGAACAATATTTTTGTCGCTTATTATCAACATCTTTTTATCTTTTGTCGTTTCTCGGACTTATTGGATTCTCGGTGCTTGTTATTGGAATACCGTTTTTTATTTCCTATTATGAAGTACCGGAATCCTTAACACAGGTGACATCCTATTTTTTCTTCATGCTGGCATGTTCTTTTGTTCTCACCTTTCCAGCCATTGCATACACTGCTATTCTTTCCTCATTAAACCGCTACGATCGCATCAATATTATCACAATTATTTCTTATTTGATAAAACTCTTGCTGGTATTGTTTTTTTATAGCCTTTTCTCACCGTCCCTCTTTTTTCTCGGTTTAGCCGTTTTTCTCGGCTCAGTCATCCAATTTTCGTCACTTTGTTTCTTTTGTCATAAATATCTTGGACAAATGATGATCCCAAAGTTCAATCGTTTTGATTACAGAATTATTTATACTCTTTATTCATTTAGTTTGTTAATGTTGTTGATCATTTTTTCATCCAGCCTCGTTTATAAGATGAGTATTATTTTATCAGGGAAATACATTGATTTATTTGCTGCCGGGATTATGGCACCAATCATAATGATTGTTCTCAATGTCGAGGGGCTATTGACCCGTTCCGTGAATACACTAACACCCCGGGCCAGCCGGGAACTGGTAGAGAACCAAGGAAAAAATTTGGCGTGGTTGTCCATTCAATCCCACAAAATATTGGTGACTTTCTCAACTTTATTCTATTTAATACTGTGGTTCGCAGGAAAGCAATTCATCACGTTGTGGCTTGGCACGAAAATGATGGAAGATATTTTCTTGCCACTCATGATCCTTTTTCCTGCACTTTTTTTTACCCAAAGAGCCAATCTCTATCTATTGCTTGGAACTTACCCCATTGGAAGATACGCTTGCTATTTTTGTTTAAGCAACATATTGGCCATCGCAATTATCGCCTTTGGCATGATTTATGCTGCATTCTCGATTGTTATGGTTGCCTTTGTGTTGTCCATCTCGTTGATCATCCGTGATTACGTCATCTCGAATTGGTATTTTTCAAAAATATTTCACTACTCCGTTTGGTCATTCAATGTCAATGTTTATTTTATTCCATTATTTTGCTTAATCGCGATATTTGCTATAGACGGTTTTCTGGTGTGTTATCTTTGGGGCACTTATTCGAAAGTATTTTGTGTTGTTTTGTTGCGACTGTTTCTTTTCGGTACAGCCTATTTTTTGGTGATATACAAATATCACCTTCCTGAAGCCGTCAAGAATTTGGTGAGACAAAAAATGAAAGTCATTCTTCGACTCAAGTCCGTATGAGGTTGTTATGAATCGTCCTAAACTTGTTTTTTGGATAAATCAACCGTTTAGAGCATCTGCCGGATTTCAACTTATGTTGCACAACATTGGGGGTATTTTGGACTGGAAGTTTTTGGATTCCACCAAACCCCGTCCGGTTTGTCCCTGGATTGATGAAGATCATTCTGCGGGTGTCGGTTTGGCCAAATCGTAATCTTTGGGTTTACGAATTGATTTTGGTTTGTTTGGGAGTAAACCGTTATGGTGAATAAGCCGGGTTTAATCAGTCTCAGGAATATCTATTTTTACGGGTTCTTTCTTTTACTCTTGCTGTTTGCCATATCGGATTATCGAACCAGTGCCAATGTCAGCTTGGAGAAGGACCCCGTAACAGGAGAAGTCATTGTCGATAGAAGCAGTTCTCATCGACAGATTCTTCTTTGTGTCGGCTGGCTTATTGTTGGTCACATCGGTTATTTTACCTCAAAAAAATTGTTTTTTCCGGCTCCATTAAAGCTGTTAATTTTACTGACCTTGTGGCAGTTGTTAGTTGGTGTTTTTTCTTCAGCTCCGTTATGGACGACATTTGTGCAGGTTGGCTGGATGGGTTTTTGGTGCTTGACCATGAGCTTTTTCACTAAAATGGTGGTTTTATATCCTGATTCCATTAAGAAAATTCAGTTTTGCATCTTATTTCTCTTTGTATTTAATCTGATATTCTTCTTGGAAGGTCATAATCAACTTTCTGAAAGAGAGAGAGGACTGGGCGCTGCCTATAATGTACTTGTTTTTTTGCCGTGGATACCATTTTTATTTAGAAAATCAATGATGAGATATTTGCTATCCATAGTCATTGCGTATTTGGTTGTTTTGTCACTAAAACGAGGAGCATTGATAGCTCTCATTGCCATGATCTTTGCGTCGCAAATTACTGAAATGAAGATAACAAAATCCGTCAAAAAAATTCCTGCTTTCTTTGTCATGTTCTTATTGTTATGCTTGTTTGTCGTTTTGATAAATACATATACAGGTGGAATGTTTTTCGATCGATTCAGCAAAGACGAAATTGAATCCGGTTCCGGACGTGCCACTCTTTGGAGCCTTACATTGGAGACCATTTGGAACAGCAGTTTTTTCGAGCTGCTTTGTGGTCATGGCAACAATGCTTCCTTTGATTTATTTGGAACAATCGCTCATAACGAATGGCTGGAATATCTTTTGTGTTACGGGGTTATTGGGGTCTCCATTCTTTTTGCGTTTTATTATTTATTAATCCGGCGACTCAAATCATTGATTGATCAGAGTTCGTATTATGCCCCTGCTTATGCGGCCTGCGTGGCGTTATTACTGACGCAAACAATGGTAAGCACCGTCATGGGGACGATAGTCACAACCTATTCGATGGCCTTGTTGGGTGTCATGGAAGGCTTGTACTTGAAATCGACTTATCGTGACATTCAGGACGTACCACAAAGTCTACAGTATGATTGAGACCAACGAAAACAATTTCATCCAAGTCCCTGGCAATCATGAACATGGAAAAAAACACGATTTGCGATTTGATAAAATGCACTGGTTGCGGAGCACGTCATAATGTCTGTCCTGTCAATTTCGGAGTTTCGTAACAAAAATGAAAAAGCCATTTGGGAGATAACGGTGATTATTCTTTTTGTTGAAAGTTGAATATCATGTCGAAAAAAAGCGGGATAATAACAATCTGGGGTTCGGAAAATTATGGAGCCATCCTTCAGGCTTACGCTTTGCAAACAGTCCTGTCCGATTTGGGGGTGGAAAATGAAATCATACGTTTCAATGACAGCGGTTATTATCGCTATATTCACCGGGGCATGTTGTTCCGTCAATTTCTGTCAATGCTGAGAACCTCTTTGAGATCATGGCTTGTTGGAACGACTCGCGGTGAGCGAACGGCATGTTTTCGTCGGGATCGCATGAAATTATCAGAGGATTTTTATGGAGAAAACGGGAAATCACTGCAAGACACTTTGTCGATTTACGACAATTTTATCGTTGGAAGTGATCAGGTCTGGCGTCCGGGTTTCCTGGATTTTGGGTCGGACTATTTGCTTGCATTCGTCGATGGAACCCACAAAAAAATCGCTTATGCACCCAGTTTCGGCGTCGCGAACATTCCGGAAAAATATCATCCTATTTACAAGAAGCATTTGTCTTTATTTGATGCCGTTTCAGTCCGGGAAAAGAATGCCGTTTCACTTGTCGAACAGTTATGCGGTTTCACCCCTTCGCATGTTCTTGACCCAACGCTTTTGCTTGACCGTTCCCAGTGGGATAATGTGACCGTTGCCCCCAAGATAAAAACGCCCTATATTCTCTGTTATTTCATGCCGGGAAACAAGGCGAACGACCAGTTGATGACTAAGACGGCAAACCACATTTCCCGTCTGGCAAAATTACCTGTTGTGTGGCTTGGAGCCAAGGAGTATTTGGCCTTGCTGCCCTGGTATCGGTCCGTTTTCGATGCAGGTCCTCAAGAGTTTTTAGGATGGATGAGAAATGCTTCGTATATCGTCACCAACTCGTTTCATGGAACGTGCTTTTCGATGAATTTTCAGGTCCCTTTTTTGAGTATCGTCACTTCTCATAACAAAAACATGAATCTCACATCGAGAATTTCGTCCTTATTGGAGATCACAGGTCTTGAGGAAAGAGGCGTGGGTGTCGAAACGAAACTCCCTGCGTTAAACGAATTGAACATGGATTTTTCCAATTCCACGGAAAAGCTGAAACAACAACGAGAAAAATCAATGCAATATTTGAAAAACGCATTGGAAAATTGATGTTCTTTCCAAACCTTTTCAAAGTCCATTCAACCGATTACGATCAATGTGTGTGAATGATTATCCAAAAAATTACTTTCATATTATAAGAGTGGATGCTCAATACTTCGCCGAATTCCTGGGGAGTGACAATGAGTTTATACTCAACAAATATGTCGTCAATACGGAAAAAGTCGGTTACAATAACCAGAAGCAATGAAAATGTCAAAACCTGTTGTTCTCGTTCCAAGCGGTTATTATTATCCCGGTCGTGCTCGCGGTCCGATTCGTTCCATCATCGGTCTAGTGGAAAACCTCGGAGAGGATTTTGATTTCAAGATTATTGCGGCAAATCATAACCTCGGAGATACCACTCCCTTTGAGTCAACCGTTCCCGATACCTGGCAGAAAGTGGGCAACGCCGATGTCATGTATGTTTCAAATCCTCGCTTGATGAATCGTACGATTTTTAACGCCTTGGAAAAAATGCATTATGACGTTCTTTATCTCAACAGTTTTTTTTCTCTAAGGAACTCCATCCTTCCTTTGTTATGGATGAGATTGGGAAGGGTGCCTCGAAAACCCGTTGTCATTGCTCCACGGGGCGAACTTTTTCCGAAAATGTTACAGATACGAAAACTCAAAAAGACCTTGTTTAGTCATTGTGCTCGTCTGATTTCACTGCATGAGTCACTCACATGGCAAGGAACCGCCGAACCTGAATGCCAGGCAATCGATGCTTTCCGTAAATACTGGGGAATCAAAAAATTGTCCATATTGGAATCACAAAACATGCGTCCGAATTTGCATTCGCATCCGGAGTTGCGTCCCATCAAGACGAAAAGTGAATTGCGATTGATCTTTCTTGCGCGTTTGGTGGAAAACAAACAACTGCATGTTGCCTTAGAATCATTACGCAATGTTCGTGGAAACGTAGTCTTTGACATCTATGGTACTTTGGAGCAAAAAGACAAGGAATATTTTTATAAATGTCGAGAACTCGCTTCAACGATGCCGGCTCATGTTTCGGTCAGTTTTTGCGGAGAAGCCGACGGTTGGAAAGTGGGTGAAATCTTTTGTCAATATCACGCTTTTTTTCTCCCCACCCTCTCGGAAAACTATGGTCACGCCATCGCAGAAGCTTTGTCGGCGGGGTGTCCTGTCGTTATCAGCGATCAAACACCATGGCAGAATCTGGTCGAGAAAGGAATTGGTTGGGACATCCCCGTCGGTGATGTCAACGGATATACTCAAGCCATCCAAACGTTGATCGACATGGACCCCGAAACTTATGAACGGTTTTCCAGTCGTGCAAGGCAATTCGGCGATCAGGAACGTCTTGACCCGCAAACAATTGACAATGCGAAGAAACTTTTCCTTCACGCAATGAAAAATTGATTGGAGAAGCATGTCGGTCGAGTGTATGTGAAGAGACGGGTCAATATGAAAAATTAATAGAGGAAAAGATCGTGATCAAAATAATATGTGTTGCCGGCACCAGGCCGAATTTTATGAAAATTGCTCCACTCATGGAAGCATTTCGCCGACATGGGAGTATCAATCCGTTCCTGGTTCATACTGGACAGCATTACGACGAAAAAATGAGTGACCTGTTTTTCCGCGAACTTGGCATCCCGAAACCGAATATCAACCTCGGGATCGGCGGTGGTTCCCATGCAGTGCAAACGGCGGAGATCATGAAAGCGTTTGAGCCGGTCTGCCTTGAACAGGGGCCGGACGCCGTCCTTGTCGTCGGGGACGTCAACAGTACAATCGCCTGTGGATT
>Ga0123353_10002475_pt1 | contig 22983 bp, 17 predicted proteins | sample TergutLab28metaG_3_FD_92763 | JGI IMG/M metagenome (GOLD analysis project Ga0123353, IMG submission 92763) | Labiotermes labralis P3 segment gut microbial communities from Petit-Saut dam, French Guiana - Lab288 P3 | ecosystem: Host-associated > Arthropoda: Insects > Digestive system > Gut ... | reverse complement strand
GCTGGCGTGGCATCGCTACTCGCTATGCAAAGCAGACGGACTCTTTCCTTGCTTCTCTGTACGTCAAGTGCATCTTCATGTGGTTACTGGTCGTCGCATAACTCGTGTAAACACTGTCTAGCACAGCTAATCTGCGGCACAGCTCGCGCAGTTACATCCTCGAAAAGCCGATAGTATTTCTTTCCAATAATGTCAATACTGCGGAGATTTATTTCCTTATAGGCTTCTCTATCAGCCAATAACACCCGCAAGTTGGCATCATTACGAGACGTGACCATTTTGGCTTCTTCTTCTTCCGGCAACTCACCCCACCATTTCTTCATCCGCATGCGGAAGGGGCGCATCAGACCTTCGTAGAAAATCAGCGCTTCGCCCGGGGCGAAGGTGGTCATCTGCTCCAACTGCAAGCCGCCGGCCGCCATCGTGCTGCCCAAAAGGGAGCGGTCGTCCGCCGAGGTGATGCGGAGCCCGATTTTCAGGCCTGTATTCTTGATCACTTCCTGCGCCATCACGGTCGGCAATTGATCTGCAATGACAATGCCCTCCTTCAAGGCGCGCACTTCCGCCAGCATTTTCACCAAAAACGCGGTCGCGGCCTGCTTCGGATTCGCTTCCGCCCCAGTTTGCTCTTCGGATTCGGGGCCGATCAGATTATGCGCTTCCTCAATAAACAGGACATGGCGCACAGGCCCGACAAAATCAGGCTTGACTTTGATCGATTCCCGAATCAAAGCGCAGAGCATCAGGGTCAGGAAATTTGCGGGGCCGGTTCCCATCGATTCCAATTCAATGACGGCGGGAACCTCAAGCCATTTTTCCGGGGCGAAGGTGGATTCCGGCACATCGAACACATCGCCCATCTCCCTGCGGAGCAGACTACCTATGCGCACCTTCAGCGCGGATTCCAAGTTCCCCCGGACTTCCCCGCTATAACTGGTAGACTTCAGCTCGTCTTCAAGCCGTTGATAGAGCATGGACATCGTTGGCAGATGCTTTCTGTTTACGCCGTCATCCGCTTTTTCTTCGCCCGTATAGATGTGTTCCGGAATCCAATCCAATTCACGATATACCGCTTCAATCGCGTTATCCAATAGGAAAGGCATGGGGTTGTCCAACGGGAAAGCACCCTCGAAAACGGAACACAATCTTCGAATATGCTCCGCGACCATGATGCCTTTCGGCATTTCAAACGGATTGATATGCAATGGAAAGCTCATATCGGCATTGGGTGAGAAGATATACAGCTCTTTCATATCGGGATCGTTGGCAAGCGCGCGGTACTCCTGTTTGGCCGGCTCCAACACAAGAAACGGTATTTTGTGATCTTTCCAAAGCGAAGAGACAATATGACACATGGTGTTTGTCTTGCCGGAACCGGGTACGCCGGATATAAAGGCATGCTTGGTGAATTTTTTCAATTCAAAATTGACGTCATATCCGTTTTCGTCTTTGCCCAGATACAGCGACTCCTCCTTGGAAACGGGCTTCGGCGCGGTTTCCTTCGGTTTCTGTATAACTTCCCCTTCATACAGGGCTGGGAAACGGAAGAACGGGGTAATCTCCTCCAGGGAAAACAAAGTCGGCAAATACTTGAGGCTTAAACGTTCCGTATCCTCTCTGCATACAATCAACCCGACCTTTCCCGGCGCAAGCACCATTTTATCGCACATGCTTGTTTGTCTTTCGGCTTCTTTATCCAAGAAACTCAATGCGCTAAATGCGGAAAGCGCGGTGAATGTGGCCACGCTGTATTGTCCCTTTATCAACGATTCGGCACCCGCGGCATCCAATATTGCCGCGGAGTCTTCGGGCCTATCGGCAAACACCATGATGTTCGCTATAAAATGCGGTGAGGATTCAAACTGCTCCATGATTTTTTCGTAGCGGTTCAGAACGTCCTTGCCCTCATAATCGCGCTGGCTGCCGGAGGAGCGATCATCCTGCCTTTTTCTCAATTCTCCTATCGGTTTCTGAAAGTGTTTACGCAATAAACTGCTGCGCTCTGTGGGATACAGGTCCACACGGAACAACGCGGTTTGATTGAGCGCTTCCATGAGCTTGCTCATGTTGTACAGGCGGCCATCTTCGTTCATTTCCCATTCGCGGATCATTAAGTAATCTTCCGCAGTGCCGGAAGGCAACAGGGTTTCCGCTTTGGTCAAAATGCTGCATACCTGAAAGCGCGGAGCCGCTATTTCCCAATTATCAAAGAGGGTCTCGATTCCTTTCTTCGTTTCTTTCTCCTCTTTCGATGCGTCAATCTTCTCTTTCGATTTGCCCATCCATTCTAGGATAAAGAAATCCGACAAAGGCGAGGCTTGAATCATGGACGGAACATTCTCCATGGCCGCTTCCGTGCCGCGGATGAGGAGCAGCACTTCCAAGCGCCTCCCCGGGCGGTCAAGGCCTTTGTTTTCGGGACTGATGTACAGATAAAACAAATGAAGCGAAACATCGGTGAGCACGCCCTTGCGATTCCATTGGCGCAAAAAGGCGATGTGTTTTTCCAACACCCCATCCACGCCGCTCCCGTCTAAGGAAGCGTACTTATTCAGCCCGAGATCGGGCAGCGTCTCTATCTTATACCATAATTCCTGTATTTTACTCATCGTCTCCCTCATCTTGGCCCTGCCGGAGAACGGCTTCAAGCGCCCGCGCTTCCGATTCGACCTTCTCCCAATCTTCCAAAATTCTTGGTTTTAATTACCTGCCCCTTTTGCAAGCCCATAATGTCCCCCTTCATATTTTGTGGAATGTAATTTATCAAGACAATGAAATTTTATGATTCATAATGGATATCGATTTGGATTCCAAATGCTTCCACGATCCTGTTCCTTTACGCGATATTTGTCTCAATATTTCATACATTGTACATGGTTTCGACATATTTTGCAACCATTATGTAACAAAAAATTCTCCTAAAATTATATTTGAAGCACCAACGCTGACTTCATTTCTATACTTTTTAGATTTACGACATACTCAGTGCACCAAAAAAGAGCAGGAAAACATCTTGTTTCCCGCTCTTTTGCACCGTACAACTCTTATGAATCGCTTTTCTTATATTTACTCTCCAGTCTGCTCATCCACCAACCGAGGGCTATGCCGACTGCGAGGGCGAGGACGCAGAAGATGAACTGCCAGCGGAGGTAATTGTAGTCCTGCTGGTAGGGGATGATCATGAGCGTACTGGCGATGACGATGCCACAGACAAAGTGGAACATCCCGGCATAGGCCTTTTTCAGAATCCAGTCCACCAGTTTGGTGAGGGTAACCATACAGAGAATCACGCCGAGAAAGAGGGGGATGAGTGTCCATTCAAAGGAGCCGAATGCGGCGGACATCTTGTCGTAGATTCCAAAATAGAGCAGGAAGTTGCTGGGAGAGAGACCGGGGATCAGGAATCCGAGAGCGATTAAGAAACCCGCAAAAACCCATACGAAGAAGATTTCCACTCCCGTTTTTGCAATATCCAAGAGCTGCACACTCAGATTGCCCTTTGCCCAAAACAGGAAGACAGAACCCAGCACCGCCGTGACGGCCATTATGATATAGTGGCGCGGCTTTCTGCCCTCCTCCCCCGCCTCCCGCCAGAGCGCGGGCGCGGTACCCAGGATGGCTCCGATAAAAAACCACATGGCGGGCACACCCAGCTCGGGCCTTACGAAGAGTTCCGTACCCTCCTGCAATGCAATGACCGGAGCCAAAAATCTTCCGATGACGGCAATGCCTAACAGCGCGCCTATGCCCACAGGCAGGAAGTACATTAAATTCTTCCAAAAATCCTTGGTGATATGAGCGAGAAACGCGACCAGACGGCGGTATAAACCGAAGATCGCCGCCAGCGCGCCGCCTGATACGCCGGGGAGTATAAAGCCCGTGCCGACGACCGCACCTTTTAACAGGCGCAGGAGCCAATCTTTCATGCCCTTGAACAGTTTTTTCATGTACTGTATCCCTTCTCTATTGATGGGGTCATCTTACCATATTTTTCGTGGGGGGGCAATATGGATTGACTTGCGTTTTGCACAAAGAAAAATTTGTTATTTACTTGATGGGTGAAGGTAGTATATACTGAGGGCAGAAGGAGTACCTTGCCCTATGTTACAGTTGCACCAAATACGAAAATCCTATACGACCGCCAATTTCACGCAGACCGCTTTGGATGGCGTGACCGTTGCGTTCCGTGACAATGAGTTTGCGGCGGTGCTGGGGCCGTCCGGTTCGGGTAAGACGACCATGCTGAACATCATTGGCGGCCTGGATCACTATGATTCCGGGGATATCGAAATAGACGGCATCTCTACAAAGAAATACAAGGACCGCGATTGGGATACTTACCGGAACAACCGCATCGGCTTTGTATTTCAAAGCTATAATCTGATCCCGCACCAGAGCGTGCTGGCCAATGTGGAATTGGCGCTGACCCTGAGCGGCGTGCAAAAGGCCGAGCGGCGGGCGCGGGCCAGACAGGCCTTGGCGGAAGTCGGTCTGGAAGATCATATCCATAAAAAACCCAGCCAGCTCAGCGGCGGGCAGATGCAGCGCGTGGCAATCGCCCGCGCCCTCATCAACGACCCCGAGATTCTGCTTGCGGACGAGCCGACGGGCGCACTCGACACCCAAACGGGCAGGCAGGTTATGGAGTTGCTCACGCGAATCGCAAAAGACCGCTTGGTCATCATGGTTACACACAACAGCGAACTGGCGGAGCAATACGCAAACCGCATCATCCATCTGAAAGACGGGCAGGTCGTATCCGACAGCCGCCCGTTCCGGCCTTTCGGGGAAATTTGCAGCGGCCGCGCGGTTCGAAGGGCGAGTATGTCTTTTCTGACCGCGATCTCGCTCTCTTTCAGCAATCTGATGACAAAAAAGGGCCGCACCTTTATGACGGCGCTGGCGGGCTCCATCGGCATCATCGGCATTGCGGTCATCCTTGCGCTCGCCACCGGGATCAACGCCTATATCAAGAATGTGGAGGAGGATACCCTGAGCCTGTATCCCCTCACCATCCAGAGCGCCGGTTTTGATTTGATGCGTATGTTTGGCGATTTCGGACACGCGGAACGCAGTGAAGAGGAAGCCGTCGAACCCGACGGCGTTCGCGAGTGGAAGATCGTCAACCGAATGTTTGCCCGCAGAAGCAAAAACGATCTCGCCGCGTTAAAAACCTATTTTGACGAGAACGCGCAGGAGATGGACCGACAGGTCAACCTGATTCATTATATGTATGACATTACGCCGCAGATTTATCTGGCAGATACCTCCGGGGGCGTCGAGCAGGTCAACCCCGATTCCATACTCGGCGGCTACGGAATGAGTTCCGGCGGCGGCATGGGCATGAGTATGGGCTTTGCCGGTATGTCCGGCATGAATATGTTTCACGAAATGCCGGGCGACCGCAGACTGTATGAGGGCCAGTATGATGTTCTCGCGGGGCATTGGCCGGAAAGCCATGACCAAGCGGTGCTCGTCCTTGCGCATGGCAACAGCATCACGGATTATCTGCTGTATTCGATGGGTCTGCGCGACCGTTCCGAATTGAAGGCTATGGTCGAATCCTTTATGAATAAGGAGGAGACCTCGATTGCGTCCGATGAAGCGGGCGGACTCTATTCCTATGACACGCTGATGTCCGCCGCGTTCAAGATTATCCATCCCGCCGACCGCTACCAGTATGATGAGACCTATCAGGTTTGGGTGGATAAATCCGGCGATAAAGCCTATATGAAATCCCTGGTGGACAAGGGCTGTCCGCTCCGCATCGTCGGCATCGTGCAGCCGAATTCTTCCTCCGCGTCGCTCTCGTCCGGCATCAACTACAGCTCCGATCTCATTGCCTATCTCATAGAGCAGTCGGCGGGTAAAAAAGTCATCCGGGATCAGCTGGCACAGCCGACCGTCAATGTCTTGACCGGAAAGACCTTCGCCGAGGAAATGGAGGATCTCGGCTCCGAATTCGATTTCTCGAAGATCATTTCGGTGGATGAGGAAGCGTTCCGAAGTGCCATGCAGATAGACGCTTCCGATTTCGATTTCGATTTATCCAATATACGGATCGGCGGTTCCGGGTTCAATTTCGATCCTTCCGCCTTTGATTTGGATCCGTCCCTCTTTGATATAGACCTGTCGAGCCTCGGCGAGTTCCCGCCCGGCACGGAGCTGCCCGAATTCTCCATCGATATGGCGGCGCTGCTGCGCGCGATCGCGGCAGAGGTCAATGTCCCTGTCGAGGAACTGCGCGACGTCATGTACGGCATATTGCGGGATTTCCTTGCGGAACAAGCCGCGCAGGGCATCACCGACCCGATACAGATTTTGGCGAATCTGGCCGCCTATCTGTCGACGCCCGAGGTGCAGGCGGAGCTGTCCGAGCGGCTGGCCGAGATCGTCGATCCGTCCATGCTGCAGGAGCAGGTGATGCGCGGGATCCAAGCCTATATGCAGACAATGATGCAGGCCTATATGGCGCAGATGCTAAATATACTCCAGGCGCAAATCCAGGCGCAGATTCAACAGACCATGCAGCAGGTGATGGTGCAGGCCATGCAGCAGATTCTGCAAACGATTACGTCGCAGATTGCGCGGGGCATGCGCGGCGCCGCGGCGCAGATTCAGCGCGCCATTGAAGATGGCTTGCAGCAGATGAGCGACCAGATGAAGAATATCGATGGGGCGGCCCTCGTCAGCGCTTTCCAAATCAATATGGGGGAAGAGGATATCCTCGCGCTCATGGCTTCCGTTATGAACCCCTCGGAGAGCTCCTACGAGCGGAACTTGAGCCTGCTGGGCTATGCCGATCCCGCTACGCCCTCGCAGATCAACCTCTATCCGCGCAATTTTGAATCCAAAAAGGAAGCCCTCGGCATTCTGGACCGCTACAACGAGCGCATGGAGTGGAACGGAGAACCCGACAAGGTGATACAATACACGGATTTCGTCGGCGTGCTCATGTCTTCCGTAACAGATATTGTCGATTTGGTCAGCTATGCCCTCATCGCCTTTGTCGCCATATCCCTCGTCGTCTCCTCGATTATGATAGGCGTCATCACCTTTATCTCCGTGTTGGAGCGCAAAAAGGAGATCGGAATCCTGCGCGCCATCGGCGCAAGCAAGCAGAATATCCGCCTGGTATTCAACGCGGAGACCCTTATTGTCGGTTTTGTCTCGGGCGTGCTGGGCGTGGTTGTCTCCCTTCTGATCAGCAGTATCGGGAGCGCGATTGTCTATAATGAATTCGATATTGCGGGGATCGCCCAGCTGCCGATATTGGCGGTCTTCATCCTCATCGCGGTCAGTATGTTCCTGACCTTTATCGCCGGACTGCTCCCCGCTTCCGCGGCGGCGCGGAAGGACCCGGTGGAAGCGCTGCGGGCGGAGTAGACCCGTTTGCAATCTTGATACAAGCTTAAATCTTTTGCTTGCAGTCAATGAAACTTTGCGATACAATACAATTATAAAGTTTCTGTTCTTTACCTGCAAAATATATTGAAATGTTCATTTGGAGGTTTCCTATGCGAAATGCTGTCAGGCGCAGACTGTCTATACTGATCGTAATCGCTCTTGTGGCGGCGCTTCTTCCCGCTTTCACCATGCCAAGTCCCGCGCTGTCCGCGACGGGCGACCGCTACTCTGTAGTGGAATGGAATTATGCCGGCGGCGCGGGCTTTGGCAATACGATACCCGCCAGCGACGGTGAGATGTTCCTGACGGGCAGTGTCCGCGTGGCCAACGGCAGCTTCGACACGGGCTCCAGGGCCATATTGACAACCGGCTGGGACAATGCCACCCAATCCATCACCTTTAGCTTCTCTACCAAGGGGTTTTCGGGAATCCTGCACAGCTCCCTGGTCAGATCTTCCGGCACGGGTCCCCGCAATTTTAAGGTGCAATACAGTTTGGACGGCGACAATTTTACAGACTGCGGCACCTTTACATCCTGGAGCACCTCCTTGGTCGACAGCCCCGTAAACCTGCCCCTGCCCGCCGCCTGCAACAACCGGGATCAGGTTTGGGTGCGCTGGGTACTGGCGAACAATACAAGCCAAAACGGTGGCACGGTCGGGAACGGCAGCTTCAACTTCACCGCCACCTCGTTTACGGGCATCGCGTTAGACGAGAGCCTGACCCCCCGCGTGATCGGCGGCACGGAGATTGCGGAAGGGTCTACCGTTTACCTGGAAACTGATGTGCCGGGTGCGAACATTTACTATAAACCTTATCCCGATACGGCGGCAGTAGGCTATCAGCTCTATAACCCAACGGCGGGCATTGAGATTTTGGATCTGCCCTGCGCCATTTTGGCATATGCCGAAAACGGCGGTAACATCGGACGCGAGAAACTTTTGACTTTCACATTGCTCAAAGTGAAGACCCCCACCGCCAGTCGTTATTCCGGGGCCTTGGAAGCGGAGCGGGATGTGGTTTTATCCTGTGCCACCCCCGACGCGACCATCTACTATACCCTTACCACCAACTACGGCAGCACGGGAGAGATCGCGTATCCCGAAGCCCCGTATACCGTCCCTCTTTCGTTTTTGGAGGAACAGTTTCCGGTGCATATCGAAGCACGGGCGGAACGGGTCGGATGCATCCCCAGCGAACTGCTGGTTCTGGATTACACGTTGAAAGTCACGGGCGGCGAGCGCTTCTATTTCGGCGTACTGCATTCGCATACGAATTTCTCCGACGGCACGGGTACCGTCGCGGAAGCTTACACGTACGCAAAAAATACCGCGCTGGTGGATTTCCTCGTCGTCTCCGATCACTCCAATTCTATGGATACTGCGGCCAATTTGGCGAGCATGGACGGCGCTAACTTAGGCCCGGTATACAGTGGCGGCCTGACCAAGTGGGAAATCGGCAAACAAGCGGCGGCGGCGGCGACGGATGCAAACTTTGTCGGCATGTTCGCCTTTGAAATGACGTGGAGCGGGCAGTATGGACACATCAACACCTTCAACACCCCCGGCTTTGTCAGCCGCAACGACCCGCAATTTATCGTGCAGGGCGGGCAGGGCCTGCGCAATTATTACGACCTGATCACGGAATATCCGGCCTCCCTCTCCATGTTCAATCATCCGAGCATCCCCCTCAGTGACTTAAACGACTTTGCCTACTACACCCCGGAATACGATTCCGTCGTCCATCTGATTGAGGTTGGCAACGGAACCGGATCGCCGAGCGGGGGCGCATACTTCGCCGCCTATGAACACTATATCCGTGCGTTGGACAAGGGTTGGCATATTGCGCCCGCCAACAACCAGGATAACCACGCCGGGGCGTGGGGCAATGCCAACCACTGCCGAACAGCCATCTATACCAATGATTTTACCGAGCAGGGGCTGTATGCCGCCATCCGCGATTTGCGCGTAATCGCCACGGAGGATGAAAACGCTTCCGTTTTGATGAAAGTCAACGGCGAGCTGTTTGGCACGGTGCTCAGCACAAAACCGACCTCCTTGCATTTTGAAGTCACCATCACCGACCCGGATGCGGCGGACGCCACGGGCAGGCTCTCCATTCTCGCAAACGGCGGCCGTGTCGCGCACTCGCTGAGCTATGTGTTGGTGGGAGGCAGCGTGACGCTGGAATTCGACCTGCCCGTGCAATATGACTACTATCTGGCGCGCGTGGATCAGGCCGACGGGGACATCATCATTACCTCTCCCGTATGGTTGGGCGAAGTGCGAAAGGTGGCCGTCAGCTCCATCGTCAAATCGGACGGCGGCACCAGTCTCGTCGTGAACGAGGAAGCGGATATTCAGGTCACCATAGAAAACAACGAGAGCAGCGCCTATGCGGTCGATACCGTGACCCTGTATTATTTAGATACGGACGGGGAGACGCCCATTGATTTGGGTACGGCGTCGGGCGGCACGGTTCCGGCGAACGGGGCGCTTACCTATACCATTCCCGCGACCGTTTCCACCCTCGGAAAGCGCACGCTGCGCGTCGCCGTCACCGGAGAAATCGGCGGCGAGCCATTGGAGATCTCCGGCAAGCAGGATTTCGCCGTCTGTCGCGAAGGCGATATTCTGCGCGTGGCGGTGGATACGGGGCATGACAATTACTACGTCACCGGGATTTACCCCGATATGCTCAAGCGCTTGGGCGACCTGGTGCACAGTTACGACGGCGTATATTCGCAGTTGACCTATCCCATCACGGACGACCAGCTTGCAGGGCTGCACCTCGTTGTGCTGACCGTGCCATGGGTGGCGGGCAATCCGTATAATGAGCCGGGGCGCGCCTATCAACCGTCTGAAATTGCCGCATTGCAACGCTACGCGGCGGCGGGCGGCAGCATCCTGATCGCAGGCAAGAGCGGGGTGACAGGCAATATCACGCTGAACAACATTCTATCGGGGATAGGTTCCGCAACGCGTTTAGGCAGTGATACGCTGACGGACGCGGTGCATAACACCGGGAACGATTATGCGCTCCACTATAAGAGCAACGATATATTCGATATGGTCTGCGATACGGCGGCGGGTATTTCCGCAACGGACAACGACTTCGTGTATTACAGCGGCAGTTCCGTCCTGCCCGGCTCGGGCGCGAACGCGGTCGTGCACGGCACTCCCACCACTGTATCCGGCGGCACGTCAGCCGCCATGCTGACCGAGGAGACGCTCGGGGGCGGCGGCAAACTCTATGTCACGGGCTGTGTATTCTTCAATGATTACCAGGTTGCAAGCTCCATCTATGCGGATGGGCAGAGCGCAAACTTCCATCTGATCGACAACATCGTGCGCAACTGCGTCCCCACTACGCCCATCGCCGAAGTGCGGACGAAGGCACCGGGCGAGTTCTACCGCGTGAAGGGTACGATGGTCACCAATGGGATGGAATATTCCCCGAAGACGGCATTTTTTGATGCGGTGTATATCGAGGATACAACGGGCGGTATCTGCCTTTTCCCCGTGAGCGGCAGTTTCCACGCGGGGCAGCAGGTTTGGGCAGCGGGCTTTGTGGATGAATACCAAGGGGATATGGAATTATCCGAGGTTACGTTCCGCGTTCAGAACAATATAGAACAGGCTGCCGCGCCGCGCGAGCTTACAGCGGTGCAGGCAAACGCGCCCGCGAACCAGGGCAAGCTGCTTTCCGTCACCGGAACGGTCGTGGATATGACTGTAAAATCCGGCAGGCCGGAGTATATTTGGGTGGAGGATGCCACGGGTACGGCCATCGTATTTCTGGACGGTTATATCGAGAGCGAGGATGCCTATGACCTCAGCGTCGTGCAAATCGGCGCGGAGATCACTGCCTGGGGCGTCGCCACCACGGGTCCCGTGGCGGGTACGTCGATCTATACGCCCCGTTTGCGCGTGCGGGACGCGGCGGAGATTTGGCTGGTGGAGGACGGCGTGATCGTTCCCCATCCCACGCCGACACCCACGCCGACGCCCACACCAACCCCGGAGCCGACTGCAACGCCCGACCCCAGCGGGCTCAGTGACTGGGTGCTCACTCCCCTCTCGGAGATCGGGCCGGACGATTCCGTGGTCATTACGATGACGGTTCCCGGTGGAACGGTTTGCGTTCTGCCGAACAACGTTGGAAGTACGCCCCCGGCTTCGGTCATCTCTGTTACGGGCAATCGCCTGACCCTCACGCCGGATTTGTCCTTGCAGTGGAATGTAAAGCCGGAGGGCGGCGGCTATGCGTTCTACGTTTACGGCTCTACGGGCTCGTGGCTCTATACGACCAGCGCGAACACCGGGATTCGTATAGGGCAAGGGCCTACCAAGGAATGGGTTTTGGATAGCAGCGGCTTGAAGTTTGTCGCCACTTCGCGCTATCTCTGCGTATATACCGGCACGCCCGATTGGCGCTCCTACAATCAAGGCTCCATTACACCCGGAACGCTCGGCTTTTACGTAAAGGCGGTCGACACCACGACACCCACACCCTCGCCCACGCCCACGCCCACCCCCTCGCCGACACCGACACCCACCCGCCGACCCGGCGACGCGGATTGCAACGGCGTCGTGGACGCCGCGGACGCCGCGCTGGTACTGCGCTGGCTGGCCGGTATAGGGATTATCTCGGAACAGGGCCTGCTCAACGCGAATGTCAACGGCGACGCCGTGGTGGATGCATCGGATGCCGCCGCCATACTGCGCTTCTTGGCGGGGATAGGCACGCTGCAATAGGGATTAGAACCGCGCACGACAAAGACGCCACCTTGCGGATGGCGTCTTTGTCGCTTTTTTGCGGTTCAGGGGTTGCGCATCGCCTTATTTGAGGAGGTCGGCAATGTTGGTCACGGGTTCAACGTTTTCCCAGCCCATGGGGGCCAGATCGCTGATGGGGACGACTTTGGAGAGACTCATGGCCTGTGTACCCCAGCGGTTGCCGTTCGCATAGTCCACGGCCGCGCCGAAGGGCAGTTTAATGGGGGCAGATTCGAGGGCCTTCATGTAGTTTTCCCAAGTGAGCGGCTTGCCTTCCACGCGGCGCAGGCCTTCCACAAAGGCCGCCCCGGCGATCCATCCGGCCATCGCGTAGGCGTTGGCGGCATACTCGGGCGCAACCCAAGTGGCAAACTCCATATAGGCTTCCAGATCGGTCGCATCCACCCAAGCGGTCGCGTACACATCGAAACGGCCTGTGATCGCTTCGACGACAGCCGTCGAGGTATCGATGCCCGCGTTGCTGTATGTGGTCAAAACCGGTGCGCTCATGCCCTGCGCGGCCAGTTCCTTCACGATGGTCGGGCAGGTTGCCTGAATGGCCGCCACGATGACGATATCCACCCCGGCGTTCTTTAAGGAGGTGACGGCGGCGGAGGCGTCCGCTGTACCCGCGGCTACCTGCTCCGCAACCAATTCAACGCCCGCAAGCTCTTCCACCTGTGCCACGACGCCCTTGTGCAGCGTGATGCCCGCGTCATCGTTCGTGTAGATGACGCCTATCTTCGTCGCGTTGAACTTGCCTGTGGCATAGGCGGTCAGGATGCGGCCCTCGGTCTCATACAGGGGCTGCACCGGGAAGATGTTGTAGCCTTCCTCATTTGTCGTTGCGCCCGTGGCCAGCAATTGCGGAATGCCCGTCGCAAAATACACGCAGGGGATGCCGTACGCCTTCATGTCGTCGATGATGGCGGCGATGACGGGCGTACCCATCGCGCCGACAATGGCAAAGAGTTTTTCATCCTCGACCATCTCTTCCAGAGCCGCCTTGCCCTTGGCGGGGTCAAATTCGTCGTCTGTATGCCAGAATGTGATCGTGCGGCCGTCGATGCCGCCGCCTTCGTTGACCATGCGGAAATAGGCTTCTATGCCCGCATTGAGGGGTTCTCCGACGATTGCGAAGCCGCCGGATGTTGCGGCAGAGTTGCCCACGCGGATTTCGGTGTCGGTTACGCCTTGACTGGGTTCGATCTTGGCCGTGCAAGCGGCAGCGCCCAGCACGAGAACCACGCAGAGCAGGATGGCAAGCAGTTTTTTCATTTTTGATCTCCTTTGCTTTTTTCTATATAAATGCCAATCACATGATTCGCATATATACTTACAGGATCAATGGGCACCCAGATACGCTTCCACCAGTCGTTTGTCGTGGATCAGCTCCGCCGCCGCACCCTCCATCTTGATTTGCCCCGTCTCCATTACATAGGCATAATCGGCGATTTTCAGGGTTTGCAGGGCGTTCTGCTCCACGAGGAGCACCGTGTCCCCCTCCCTCTTAATGTCCGCGATGATGTGAAATATATCGCGCACGATGAGGGGTGCCAGCCCCAGTGAGGGCTCGTCCAGGAGCAACAGTTTGGGCGCGGCCATCAGCGCGCGGGCTATGGCCAGCATTTGCAGTTCGCCGCCGGAGAGCGTATAGCTGATCTGCTTTTTGCGCTCCGCCAGCCGCGGGAAATAGTAATAACAGCGCGCGAAATTCTTTTCCATCACGTGCCGTTTGCGGACGGTATAGGCGCCGATGCGCAGATTTTCCTCCACCGTGAGGTCGCCGAAGATCTGCCGCCCCTCCGGGGCCTGCGCGATGCCGCGCGCGGCTATCTTCTCCGCGTCCATCTTCGTGATGTCCTGTCCGTTGAACACGATGCTTCCGCCCGAAGACGGCACCAGCCCGGAGATGGCGCGCAGGGTGCTGGTCTTGCCCGCGCCGTTCGCGCCCAGCAGTGCGACGATTTGGGACTGCGGCACGCAGAGGTCTATGCCCTTGACCGCTTCAATCGCGCCGTAGTTGATTTTCAGGTTTTGAATCGACAGGGCGGGCGCGTTCATATCACTCTTCCTCCCCGAGATAGGCCTCTTGCACCGTTTTATCGTCGCGTATCTCCGCCGCCGTGCCGCAGGCGAGGAATTTGCCGAACGAGATTACGCAGATGCGGTCGCATACGCCCATCACGAGCCGCATATCGTGCTCGACCAATAGGATGGTGCAATTGTATTCGTCCCGAATCTGACGTATCAGCGCCGCCAGCGCGTCCGTCTCGTTGTCGTTCAGGCCCGCCGCAGGTTCATCCAATATGATCAGATTAGGCGCGCACATCAGCGCCCGCGCCAACTCCGTCTTTTTCAGTACGCCATAGGGCTGCCCACCCGCGGGCAGGTCCTTGCGATCCGCGATGCCCATAAATTCCAGCGCGTGCTCTGCTTTGGCGCGCCATTCGCGCTCCTCGCGCCGCGCACGCGGCAGTTTCAGCGCCTGCTCGAAGATCGTCGCCCGAAACGCGCCGTGCGCGCCTATGAGCACATTGTCCAAGAGGGAGAGCTCGCGGATCACCTCCACGTTTTGGAAGGTGCGCACCAGCCCGTAGGAAATGATCTGATGCACCTTGCGCCCCACGAGGTTGATTTCGCCATCCTTGTGCCGAAAGAATACCTTGCCCGCGTCGGGCTTGTAGAACTGTGTGATGCAGTTGAACACCGTCGTCTTGCCCGCGCCGTTGGGGCCTATCAATCCGAAAATCTCGCCTTCCCGCACGGAGAAGGACAGGTCGTCCACCGCTTTCAGACCGCCAAAGCTGATGCTGAGCCCTTCGATTCTGAGAATGTCGCTCATAACTCATCCTCCAACTGTGGCGTTTTGGGTCGGACTTTTGCCCGCAGCTTGCGCAAAGCGCGCGGCACGTCATACCAAATATTGCGCAGACCGCCCGGATAGAACATGATGATAACGACGATCAGAATGCCCGTCGCGATGAACGCGACGCCGTTCAGGTCGCGGATGACGGGCAGCTGCTTGATGACCAGATCGCTCAGGCCCCAGACCACAAACGCGCCGACCACGGTTCCGTATATAGATCGCATGCCGCCGATCACTATGGCGGCCACGAGGTTCAGCGACAGCATCAGGCTCCAGGTGGTCGGATAGGAGGAGCGGATAAAGAAGACATAGAGCGCACCAGCCAGCGCGGCATACGCCGTCGCCAGGGCAAAGACGATCAGACGATATTTCAACAGATTCACGCCCATGGCCTGCGCGGCGCTCTCGCTGCCGCGCATCGCGTGCAGCGCGCGCCCGAACTGTCCGTTTACGAGATTATAGGTCAGGATCATCATCAAGACGAGGAAGCCCACCAAGAGCCAATACATCGTCGTGCGATCCATCTGTATACCGAAGATCTGCGGGTATTTGATGTTCATGCCCCGCATGCCGCCCGTGAACGGTTCCACCTCCTCAAAGGTTTTGAGCAAAATTTCCGACACGCAGAGCGTGGCGATGGCCAAATAGATGCCCGCAATGCGCAGGGAGATAAACCCGACCAATATGCCAATCAGCGTCGGCACGATGATGGCGGCGAGCAGGCCGATCCAGAACGCGGCGGGCATATCCTTGGCGAGATAACCCGCGAGGTACGCGCCCAGACCCATGAAGCCCGCCGTGCCAAGCGAGATCTGCCCCGCATAGCCGAGCAGGAGATTGAGCCCCAGCGCGGCGATGGAATAGATAAAGATGGACGCGACCGTGGTCAATACGCTGACTTTGATGAGACCTGCCGACGTGAACAGGGGCAGCAGGGCCAGCAGCGCGCCAAAGAAAGCGAAGCGGGCATAGGGATTTTTGTAGATACGCTTTAACACAACACCCACCTCCTACACTTTCTTGATATACTTCTTGCCGATCAATCCGTTCGGGCGGACCAGCAGGAAGAGCAGGATGAAGCCGTACATGATCTGATGGCTCCAGACGGAACTGACATAATACGAAAGGAAGTTCGGCATCATGCCGATGATATATGCGCCGATGACAGGCCCGTAAAAGGTCTGGAACCCGCCGAACACGCAGGCCAGCAACGCGCCCATTCTGTATGGGGTTCATCAGGCCGACGCTGACGCTCGTCGCCGGCGCGTGCATGGTACCCGCGACCACGCCGAGTGTTCCCGCCACGATCCAAGCGGTCATCGTGACCATGCGCGTGGGCACGCCCATCAACCGCGCCGTCATTTCATTGCTGGCGGTGCCGCGCACGGCCAATCCAAACTTTGTCGTCTGCAATATGAGGAAGAGCCCGGCCATCACGGCGATGCCCACGACGATATTCAGAATCGCGTTATACGAAATGGATGCGCCGCCTATCGCCAAATCGCCCCGCGGGATAAAGCGCGGCACATTGAGCGAATACATCCCGAAAAGCATTGGCGCGAGACCGAGGAAAACCATGATGAGGGCCAGGGTGATGATCTCCTTGCCCACGTGGGAGACCCGCTTGGCACGCCGCACCACGAGGAAATCCACCAGAAAACCCATCAGCATGGAACAGGCGATGCCGCCTATGAGCCCCAACCACAGCGGCACCTGGAGCTTGTTCACAAGCCAAGCCACAGCAAAAGTGCCAAACATGCTCATCGTACCCTGCGCGAAATGGATAACCAAGCTGGTTCGGAAGATGATAATTATGCCCAGCGCGGTCAGAGCATAGATGCTCCCCGTCTCCAAACTGCGCAGGGTGAGTTGCAGTACCGTACTCAATTCGCTCATACCCGTCTCCGATACCTTGCTGCTGTCGCTTCGCAATTATGACAGGCTTGTCATATTGAAAAGCTTGTGTTCTTTCGATACGGGAAAATGATATACCGTCAGGCGCTCTGTGTCAAGTATATTTTGCGAATTTGTAAAGATTTCATCCGAATTCGGTTGACACTGCGAAGTTTGCTGCTGTATAATGGCAATATAAGAAATGACATGCTTGTCATATTGTAGAGGTGTAAGGTGCGCGAGACGATGGAGCAAGTGCAGGACGCAAGGGTCGGCATATTGGGATATGGCATATACCTGCCCGCAAAGCGCATGCGCGCGCGGGAAATTTCACAGGCTACGGGCGGGTTTTGGACGGAAGCAGCCGTTGCCGAGAAGCTCGGCGTCCTCCAAAAACCCATACCGGGCGAGACGGACGGCACGCAGGAGATGGGCTGGCTCGCCGCCCGCGACGCGCTGGAACGCACGGGGCTGGATCCGGTGGAGATTGACCTCATCCTCTGCATAGGCGAAGAGTGGAAGGAGTACCCCCTCACCACCTCCGCGCTCTATATACAGGATAAGATCGGCGCGGTGAACGCCTGGGGCATCGATGTGCAGAACCGCTGCTGCACGACCTGCGCCGCCATCAAGATGGCCAAGGATATGATGGTGGCCGACCCCGAAATCCGCACGGTTCTGATTGCGGGCGGCTATCGCAACGGGGATTTTGTGGACTATCGGGACAAGAATATGTCCATGATGTATAACCTCGCGGCGGGCGGCGGCGCGCTGATATTGCAGAGGGGTATGGACCGCAATCTCGTGCTCGGCACGCACATCATGGCAGACGGCAGTTTCGCGCGGGACGCGGGCGTGGAGATAGGCGGCACGGCGCGGCCATTCACCGCGGACACGGTGGAGGAAGGCTATAAGTCCCTGCGCCTGCTCGATGCCGCGCATATGAAGGACAGGCTGAACGCCGTTTCCGTTCCGAACTGGCATCACTGTATCGACGAATCCCTGCGCAAGTCCGGCAATCTGACGCGCCGGGACATAGGCTATCTGGCCATATTGCATTTCAAGCGCTCCCAGCATAACGCCATGGTCGCGGAACTGGGGCTTACGCCTGAGCAGACCATCTATTTGGAGGACTACGGCCATATCGGCCAGATCGACCAAATCCTTTCCCTCGCACTGGGCTTGGAGCAGGGGAAAATCCGGGACGGTACGCTGGTGACCATGGTCGCCGCGGGGATCGGGTATGTTTGGGCTTCGACTTGTGTGCGGTGGGGGCGGGTTTAGGCAATAGGCAGTAGGCAGTAGTGCACTTCGAATTATAAAGGAGTCAAAGATGTACGATTGGACCTCTAAGAAAATCACCGTGGAACAGGCCCTTGCGATGGTCAAGAGCGGCGACAGTATCACCGTCGGCATGGCCGCCGCCGTACCCTGCGCCTTCCTCTCGCAACTGCATACGATTGCCGATCGGGTGGAGAATGTGCGTATCACGTCCTGCATAGACCCCATGGGCGGGGCCTATATGCAGGCGCAGTATTTGGAAAAGGCCTTTGTTCTGGATTCCTGGTTCTATACGCCGCCCCAGCGCAAATTGCAGCATACGGGCCGGATTTCCTTTATCCCCAACCATCTGCATTCGGCGGGGACGGCGCGCATCGGACACAGCAAGCCGAATATCTTTATCGGCTCGGCCCATCCCCCCGACGCGGACGGCAAGATCCGCTTCTCCTGCTCCAACGTGTATGAAGAAGAGACGGCCAAGGCGGCGGAACTGGTGATCTTAGAAGTCAGTCCCAAGCTTCCGCGCAGTTTGGGACAGAACTATATAGAATTTGAAGACGTGGATTACATTATCGAAACCGATTACGAATTGCCCGAGCTGCCCGATGTGCCCGCGGGCGATACGGACAGGCAGATCGGCGCGCATATCGCCGCGCTGATTCAGGACGGCGACTGCATTCAGGTGGGTATCGGCGCGATTCCCAATGCCGTCTGCGAATGTTTGGTCAGTAAGAAAGATTTGGGCGTGCATACCGAGATGATGACGACGGGCATTATGCGCCTGATGCAGTGCGGCGCTGTCAACGGCAACCGCAAGCAGAGGGATGTGGGCAAGGTCGTCTGTGCCTTTGCCTACGGCACACAGGAATTGTACCGCTTTATGCACAATCATCCCGATATCCTCGTCGGGCGCGGCGCCGAAGTCAACGACCCCTATATCATATCCTTGAACGACAACCAGGTTTCCATCAATACGACCGTTGAGATTGATTTGGTCGGCCAATGCTGCAGCGAAAGCATAGGCCATTTACAGCTCTCCGGCGCGGGCGGGCAGGTGGATACGGCGACGGGCGCGGTGCGTTCACGCGGCGGGCGCTCCATCATTGCCCTGCATTCCACGGCGCGGGCGCGGAACCCGCAGACGGGCGAGCGGGAGGAGGTCTCCAAGATCGTCCCCACGCTGAAACCCGGCGCAATCGTCACGCTGAGCCGCATGGATGTCGATTGGGTCGTGACGGAATACGGCGCGGTGAACCTGCGCGGCACGAATGTACGGGAACGCGCCGAACTGCTGATCTCCATTGCCCATCCAAAATTCCGCGAAACGCTGCGCAAAGCGGCGCGCGAACTCTTGTTTTGGGTGGGATAGGATGTTAAAATAGGCTATGGAATTTATATTTCGCGGAAAACGGATTTATTATGAAAGCCACGGCAACGGCGCGCCCCTGCTCATCCTCAACGGCATCTTTATGAGCGCGGCTTCCTGGGTGGCCTTTGTGCCTGCTTTTTCACGCAACAACCGCCTGCTGCTGCTCGATATGTTGGACCAGGGCAGGAGCGACAAGATGGCGGAAGAATATACGCAAGAGTTGCAGGCGGATTTAGTGCTCGCCTTTCTGGAGCACCTGCAATTGGAAAAGGCAACACTCTGCGGCATCAGCTATGGCGGCGAGGTGGCTATGCAGGTGGCCGTCCGCTGGCCGGAGCGCGTCGAAAAGCTCATTCTATCCAATACCTGCGCCTATACCTCCCCCTGGCTGCGCGATATCGGCAAGTCCTGGGAATATGCCTTCCGCAGCTATGACGGGCATCAATTCTTCAAGACCTGCATCCCGATCATCTATTCCCCGCGCTTTTATGAGGAGAATTATGCCTGGGCAAGCGCGCGCGAAGATTTGTTTGTCAGGGTATTTGACCGCCCGGTATACGACGCCTTCGCCCGCCTGACGCGCAGTGCCGAGACGCACGACGTGCGGGACGGTCTGCCCCGTATCAGCGCCAAAACCCTTGTGATTTCCTCCGAATTCGATTTTATCACCCCGCCCTATATGCAGACCGAGCTGGCGAGGGCCATCCCGAACGCGGCACAGGTGACAGTCCCCAACGCGGGCCACGCGCTGATGTATGAAAAGCCCGCCGAATTTGCCGCGCTTGTCCTGGGATTTGCCAATGCGGATACCGATATAAAAATACTATAAGGAGTTGTGAACGTCTATGAGCAAACGCTTGGAAGGAAAGGTCGCCCTCGTCACGGGCGGGGCGGCGGGTATCGGCGCGGAGTGCTGCAAACGCTTTGCGCCGGAGGGCGCGACCGTTATCGCGGCGGACCTGCGCCCGCTCACATATGAAGCGGAGAATGTGGAGTATGTCGAGCTGAACGTCACCGATGCGGAGAACTGCAACGCTGTTGCGGACGCGATTGTCGCGAAATACGGCAGGATCGATATCCTCGTCAACAACGCGGGAATTACAAAGGACGCGCTGATCCAGAAGATGACGGATGAGATGTGGAATCTCGTCATCGACGTGAATTTGAAGGGCGTCTTCAACCTGACCCGCCGCGTCGGCCCGCAGATGATGGCGCAGGGCGTGGGTTCCATCATCAATATCTCCTCGGTCGTCGGCGAATACGGCAACATCGGTCAGACCAACTATGCCGCGACCAAGGCGGGCGTCATCGGCATGACGAAGACCTGGGCCAAGGAATTCGCGCGCAAGGGCGCCCGCGTCCGCGTCAACGCCATCTCGCCAGGCTATATTATGACGGATATCCTGAAAACCGTCCCCCAAGACCTGCTCGACAAATTCGCCGCACTCACCATGCTGGGCCGACTCGGCCAACCCGAGGAAATAGCCAACGCCGCGCTCTTCCTCGCAAGCGACGAAGCCGGCTATGTCACGGGGCATGTGCTGTCGGTCAATGGGGGGATGCGGTTGTAATTACGGCGCCACGCCGTTCCGAATAATGTGCATGGTTCCCGTTGCGTGTTCGCGGATATTCTCCATGGTCAGGCTGTTGTTCAGACTTTGGAAGATGAAGATATCGGTCACGAGGTGTACGCAGAGGTCAGCGAGTATGCCGCAGTTGATATCCGGGCGCATATAGCCGCGCTCGATATCATAGGCGATGCCGATCAGGAAGATCTCCCGGTAGCGACTCTGAATCTTTTGGATCAGCTTGCGCGATACGCCGTGCGCATGCCCGTAGAGGTGCTTGCCCATTTCAATGTGCAGCGGATGATTGAGCAGAAATTCGCTGTCTCGGATATAGAAGGCTTCAAAAAAGACCAGAAACGGTTCCTTTTTGTATAGCGCGAAGGCCGACTCCACATATTCCGCGCGCCTGGCCCGCAATGTCTCGAAGACATAGATATAGATATCCTCCTTGTCGCGGAAGTATTGGTATATACTCCCGCGCGCGATGCCCGCTTCGGCGACGATGTTGGAAAGGCTGGCGGATTGGATATTCCGCTGCGCAAATTCATTGATGGCCGCCGCAAAGATGCGTTCGCGCTTTTCGGGCGGCAGGTTGAAATAGGTATTGGTCGGCACGCAGTTCCCCCTTGGTGTTTTCGCACATATGCGATTATAATACAGATTGAAGGGAGTGTCCATAAGTATGAAAGAATACGCCGTGCATTCTGTTGATTTGCCCAACGGGGAGCGCTATGCCTATCGCAAAGCGGGCGCGGGCCAGAAGACGCTGCTCCTGCTCCACGGGAATATGTCCTCGTCCGTGCACTGGACGCCCGTGATGGAGGAATTGGAGGGCGAATGTACCCTAATCGCGCCCGATTTGCGGGGCTTTGGGGACAGCACATACCATGCCGGATTCGACTCCCTCGCGGAACTGGCGCAGGATATCGCGCAGTTCATTGATGTCCTGCATTTGGGAGTGCTGTATGTCTGCGGCTGGTCGACGGGCGGCGGTGTCGCCATGGAGTTGGCCGCCCTGCGTCCCGCGCAAGTGGCGGGTCTCCTGCTCATCGATTCGGTACCCCCGGGCGGCTATCCCATGTTCAAAAAGGACGCCGCATTCCAACCGATATTCTCAGAGCCGCTCACAACCAAGGAGGAGGTCGCGGTCGATCCCGTGCAGGTGCTCCCGGCGCTGACCGCGCTCCGCACAGGCGACAGGGCGACCATGCGTTACTTTTGGGATTTGACCATCTACCACCTGAACAAACCGCCCGAGGACGAGTATGCCATATATCTCGACGGCATCATGAAACAGCGTAATCTCGTCGACGTCGATTATGCCCTGCTGACTTTCCGCTTTGCGGACCGCATTCCCCTCTTAACAATGCCCGTCACCCTGTTTCACGGCGAGAAAGATATGGTCGTCCCGCTGGCCTGGGCGCAGGCCGCCCTCGCGCAGTTCGGCGAAAAGGCCGAGCTGATCACCTTCGCAAACGCCGGGCATGCCCCGATGACCGATGCGCCCGATGTTTTCTATCGGGTACTGCGTGAATCAATAGAGAAATAAGCTCGCCGGAGTGTAGTGCAACCTGTCGGATACAACAAACCAGCGCGTCTCTTCCCGAGGTGCGCTGGTTCTTTGGCTCCCCCTGCTGGACTCGAACCAGCGACACTGCGGTTACTTTACTACATCGCTTTCGCATAGCCTGTTATGGCTCTCGTAGTCTGGACTTTGTCTTTACCATAGCATTGCTGCCTTAGGTACCCCGTGTAAAGTCTCTACACATAGGACATGTTCATGTCCCTTGCTCGGCGTTGCCGTATCTTTCGACTTAG
>Ga0123353_10002474_pt1 | contig 22984 bp, 17 predicted proteins | sample TergutLab28metaG_3_FD_92763 | JGI IMG/M metagenome (GOLD analysis project Ga0123353, IMG submission 92763) | Labiotermes labralis P3 segment gut microbial communities from Petit-Saut dam, French Guiana - Lab288 P3 | ecosystem: Host-associated > Arthropoda: Insects > Digestive system > Gut ... | reverse complement strand
GGAATTGGGCGACGGCATCGCTCCACGGGTCGCCCTGTGCGCCACGCAAGCTGAGCGAGATACGGTCGCGCTCCCAATCGAGGTCTTTGATTTGCACGTCAACCCTGTCGCCGACCTGCACCATGTCCTCGGGCTTCACGTCACGCGCCCATGCGATTTCCTTCAACGGGATGAGCCCCTCCACGCCACCGAGGTCAACGAACACGCCGAACTCCACCATGCGCGTAACAACACCCGTCGCGACCATGCCTACATACAGATCATCTACAAGATCCTGACGCTTGGCCTCGCGCTCCTTCTCCAGAAGCTCGCGACGCGAAAGAATCACATTCTCGCCGCGCTCGTCCTCGCCGTACTCGGAGACCAGGAACAGGAATTTCTGGCCGATGTACTCCGCGCCTTCCTGACGGAACAGGCTGATCTGCGAGAACGGGCAGAACGCGCGCCGGCCCGCGGCCTTGACCTCGTAACCGCCGTTGATTTCCTTTTCGACAAGCCCCTCGATGGGCATCTGCTGTGCATACGCATCCGCAAGCGTGCGGTCAATGACCGGCTTTGACGCGATACTCCCCGCAAAGAGGAATGCGCCGTCCTGCATCCCCGCGAAAATGACATCCACCGTGTCGCCGATTCTGCAGCGCAACGTGCCGTCCGCAAGCGTCATGTCGTTGGTCGGCACAAGGCCCTCGCGTTTCGCGCTCACGTCGAGGATGACGTATGCGCCCGTGATGTTCGTTACCACGCCGCGCACGCGGTCCCCCGGGTTGAACCCCCTGCGGTATTTATCCAACTGCGCGTTCAGTAACGACTCGAAATCAGCCATCGAGGCTTTCTTATTCTTCATCTGCTTTCCTTTTGATCACCCTAGACACAACGGCGGCACGACTCCAACCCCGAGTCCACGCCAACAATCGAGATGCCCCACGCATCCGCATTTCGCAACACCTGCTCGCGGTCCAGCAGGATCATCCGCTCGGCCTGAAACGCAAACACGGAGACGCCCATCTTCCGCAGGAACGCCAGCGTCTTCATCCCGAACGCCGGGAGGTCGAAGCGCATATCATGCCCCTCCTTCGCGCCCTTGAACACGACACAGCCTTTCCCCCCGAGCTTCGCGCCGCGACGGATGGTTACGTTCGTGCCCTCCATCGCCTCGACCGCGCAAATCGCACCGTCCTTGACAACGACCACCTGCCCGATCTCCGCAGAGGCGATGAGCAGGCTCACGCGGCTGGCGATCTCCATGTCGTTCTGTTCCCGCGCGTCAGGCGAGCGCTTCGTCAGCACCCCGGCCGGGAGGATGGCCTCATCCATGAAACACGAGGCCGGCAACACCCGCACGCCCGTCTGCTCAAAGACCTCGCAGACCTTCCCGAAAATCGAGTGCGAATTTTTCGTGCGGAGGTCGGACAGCAGCTGGCGGCTCAACGCGTCGAAACGTGTCGAGAACAGCGCGGTCGGGGAAACCCCGCCCCCGAACTCCAGCGCGACATGCGGATGCGCCGCGCACCAGTCACGCACACGCCCCAACTCACCCAGCCCGACTGGCACCCACTCGTCCACCAGCGGCCGCAGACGGCGCTTGTCCGCCGCGCCACGGATGGCCAACGCCGTGATATGCCCCACCCCGACCGCGCGCGCACCCCTCGCCATGACAACGGGATAATCACCAGCCCCAGCAACAATCGCAAGACAATCAATCATCCTGAAAACACCCCACAATACGGAACGAAAACAAACAGTATAGCGGAAGCGGGGGACATTAGGAATGAGAAATTAGAAATTAGGAAAAACGGCGCAGGGTCTCTCCGCCGCTTGCTTGTTCCCGCAGACGAAGCTGGCCGCAGGCGGCGTCAACGTCCTTGCCGCGCGATTTGCGGAGGGTGGTGTTGAGGCCGGCCTTGATGAGGGTGTCGAGGAACGCGAGGCAGGTGAGGTCGTCGGGGCGCTGGGCATCAAAGCCGGCGACCGGGCTCAGCGGGATGAGGTTCACCTTGCAGGGCATCCCGCGCAGGAGGCGGATGAGCGCGTCCGCATGGTGCGGGCGGTCGTTGAGGTTCTTGATGAGCGTGTATTCAAAGGTAACGACGCGCCGGGTCTTCTCGAAGTAGGCGCGGCAGGTTTCGATGACCTCGGCGATGGGCCAGCGGCGGTTGACGGGCATGAGGCGGTCGCGCAGCACATCGCTGGCCGCATGGAGCGAGACGGACAACTCGAACTGTATCCCTTCCTCCGCGAACCGCTGGATCCCCGGCACCACGCCGCAGGTGCTGACCGTGATGTGGCGGGCCCCGATGTTGACGCCCTTCTGGTCGTTGAGGATGCGCAGGGCGCGGACGGTGTTCTCGTAGTTGTCGAACGGCTCGCCCATCCCCATGACCACGATGTTCCCGGGCCGCGGCAGCACGGGCTTGGCGCCGGGCTGCGCCTGTTCGTCAACGGCGCTTGCCGGACGCATCAACTCGCAGGCCGCCATGACCTGCCCGACAATCTCATCGGCGGTGAGGTTGCGGATGCGGCCGTGCTGGCCGCTGGCGCAGAACGCGCATTTGAAGCTGCAGCCGACCTGCGTGGAGACGCATTGCGTGAGGCGGCCCTTGGACGGGATGAGCACGGTCTCGACGCGCTCGCCGTCGGCACAGGCCAGCAGGAGTTTGCGCACGCCGTCGGGGGCGTTCTGCACGGCAACGGCCTGGAGCGGCGCGAGGGCGACGCGTTGCTCGAGGGTGTCGCGGAGTTCCTTGGGGAGCGTGAGGACGTCCTGCCACGACTGCGCGAAACGCTGGTACAGCCCGTTCAGGATTTGTGCGGCGCGGTAGGCGGGGAGGCCCAGTTCCGTGCAGAGCGGTTTCCACTCCGCCGGAAGGATGCCCCAGGCGGCCAAGCGTTCATCGCGCGTCATCGGTCGGGAGTTCCTTAATCCCTTGGCGCGGCTGGAGCATGGGGTTTTTATCCTTGGGCTTCTCCGACGGGACAAACATCTCCGCGCTCAGCGCCTTGTTGGTCCATGCGCCGTAAGGGGTCTTCACCACAAAAGGCTTTTTCTGTTTCTCGTCCATCATCGGGGGCGGGGTGATGCTTGGCACATAGGTCTGCTTCTCGTTGTGCGTATAGGGTTCGGCCGGCGCGAGCTGGGGCGCGGCGAACGGCTTCGCGTCCGGCGGCGTTTTCGCGCTGAACGGCTGTGCCGTGAAGGGCTGTGCCGTAGCGGGCGTGAAGGGCTTCATCTGGTCAGTCGTCCACGCGCCGCCGATCGGGCGCGCCGCCGCCTTGTCGGAGGAGGTGTAGGGTTTCTCGGCATACGTCTTCGCGTTGAGCTCCTTGCCCGGCTTGTAGGGCTGCGGCTTGAAGCTCACCTTGTCATCCGCGCAGAACGCAGACACGGCCAGTAGGCACAACGGCAGAACGGGAATCCTCTCTCTCATCACGAGCCCCTCCTTTTGAGCAGGTGCAGCACCTGGCGAATCAGCACCGACAATTCAGCGTACTTCGCGTTCTGGCTGACGGTCAGGCGCAGGACCGCCGCCTCCAGCTGCGTGAAGAGCAGGTCCACGGCAAGGCGCGTGTTCATGCGCCTCAACTCGCCGGTGCGGATGCCCTCGACCACCAGGCGGTGCAGGATACGCTTGAACACGAGCGTGTGCCGCTTGATGTTCCGCTCGACATTCTCGCCCGCGCGCTGCGCCGCCAGCAGGTAGTCCAGGATCACCGTCATCATGACGTTACGCTCGAACAGCAGCGTCAGCACCTCATGCATCAGGCGGTCGAGGCGCGTGAACGCATTGTCCGCAGGGTTGAGGATCTGGCGGAAGCGCTGGGTCGAAATCCGCGCCGCCTCCCAGATGGCGTAATTGAAGATCAGGCGCTTGTGGCGGAAATACTTGTACAGCGTCGTCCGCGCGATGCCGCAGCTGTCCGCAATCTTCTGGTACGTTACGCCATCATAGCCATGCTCAGCAAACAGCTGGATGGACTTGCTGATAATCGCGTAACGCCGCGCCTCATGATCAACGACAATACCCATTCGCTCCTCAACACACCAAGTGGAAAGAAAGCCACATTGTCCGTGAATCGGCGGATTCCGTCAAGCGGAAAAAGCGGGCGGCGCGCGATTCGTGGGTCGTGCGGGCTCGGCGCATGGCGCCCTTCACGTTTCGGCGAGCGCCTCGAGGGTTACGCACGCCCATCCCGGGAGCGCGAGGAGGTGGGTGAGGAGGACGGCGCAGGCCGTCGCGTCGTAGAGCGCGTCGTGGGGCCCGCGGCCGGGGCACAGGGATTGTATCTGCGGGACCAGCCCGAGCGCGGCCGCCACATCCTCCAGCGACTTGGACACGAGCGCGGGATACGCATGACGGACCAGCGCGAGCGTGTCCACCCACGGCCCGAAGCGGTGCAGGGGCGCGAGCCTCGCCAGCACGGCGCGCTCCGTCCCCGCGTTGTGCGCGACCAGCGGGACCCCGGCGAGCCACTCCGAAAAAACGCCCAGCAGCTCGTCCGTTGTCGGCGCGACCGCAAGCTGCGCGCGGATCTGGGCGTGGCGGCCCGGCGCGCGGTGGTTGAACGGGCGCTCGCCCACACGGAGGAGGGATTCAAACCCGCCCTCCAAAACCCGCCTGTCCCTCACGCGCACAATCCCCACCTGCCACGGCTCCACGGCATACCCCGCCACCGCGCCTGTCGTCTCAAAGTCAATCACCGCAAATTGCGCGAACCGCGCTTGTGTATAGGAAGGCTTCATGTCTCTTTCCGCAACGCCGTCATCCCGGGCTCCTCTCAACACGTGAGGCCGGATTTTAGCACAGGCCCCGGCGGCGTGGCAAGGCGCATCTCTGCGGCCCCCCCGTTTCACGCGCCCCTCGCAATCCGCTTGACTTCCTCGGGGGAATCCGCTAATGTGTGCGGCGTTCGCATGAATTACGGAAGCCCGTGAGATTCGGGCGCGGTCGCGCCGCTGTAATCAGTTACGAGTCCCTGTCATGCCATTTCCGGCAACGGAGAGAAGGCTGGGGCAAGGTTAAGCTGGAAGCCAGAAGACGGGTTCATGCAGTTGACGGTGTGCCTTCGCGTAAGAGGGGCCTGAGACTGCGCCGGCGGTTTCCGGTTTTTTCTTTGGCCCTCGCGCTCGCGCCTCTTGCTGGGTCGACCGCCGGACGTTCCCGCATGAGGACAGAGGAAAATGCATTACACATCATCGAATGGACGCGCGCCCGCACGGTGGGCCGCGTGCGCACTGGCCATCCCGTGTCTCGCCCCGGCTGAGGCGGACTCACTGAACGCACACCCCGTTGACTTGCCTCCGATTGTCGTGGAGGCGAGCCGCACGGGGCAGGGCGCGGCGGAGATCCCCTCCGGCGTAACCGTCATCACGGCCGCGGCGATCCGCCAGCAGGGCATCGCCGACACGGTGCAGGCCTTGGAGAAACTGGGGGGGCTCTATTTCCGCAGGGTCTCGGGCAACCCGTCGCAGGCCGAGGTGGCGATGCGCGGGTTCGGCGAGAACGCCCACGGCAGGGTCCTGGTGCTGGTGGACGGCCAGCGCCTGAACGAGCCGGACATGGCCGCGCCCAACTGGTCGCGCATCCCGGTGCAGGCCATCGAGCGGATCGAGATCCTGCACGGCGGCCAGACCGCCCTGTACGGCAACTATGCGGTCGCGGGGGTCATCAACATCATCACGGCCACGGGCCATGACCCGATGACGTCCGGCTCGCTCACGGGCGGCTCGGACGACACCTACGGGGCGCACCTGCGCCGCGCGGGGAGCCTCGGGGACGATACGCGCTATGCCGCAGACCTCGACTGGCAGAAGAGCCGGGGCTACCGCGAGAACGCGCAGTACGAGACCTACGACCTGCGCGCCCATATCGAGCATGACTGGACGGAGCGGTTTGCGTCGTCCGTCGGCGGCTTCTACAACTGGGGCGACTACGGTATGCCGGGCGGGCTGCCGCGCGGGGAGATGTACGCGAACCCGAAGCACAGCGACACGCCGCAGGACTATGCGCGGAGCGAGTCGTGGGGCGTGAGCGCCCGCAGCACGGGCGAGTTCGTGGACTGGGGGACGCTGGGCATGGACGTGGTTTTCCAGCGCCGCGTGCGCCAGGCGAGGTTCCCGGCCTCGTGGGCGCCCTCGGACGCACGCTATGCCATCAGCACCCTGATGCTGTCGCCCAAGTACGTGCTGGACCGCGAGCTCGGCGGGTTCGGCAACCGCTTCACCATCGGCAGCGACCTCGGGTATGACGCGCTGGACTATACGCGGAAGACGCTGCCGACCGCGGCGCGCGAAGGCGACGCGGCCCTGAAACGCTTCAACGCCGCCGGGTATGCGCGCGACGAGTGCTTCCTCACGGAGGCGCTCTCGGTCGTCTATGGCGTGCGGCTGGAATGGATGCGCACGTCCGTGCGGGGGCAGGACTTCGGGACGCGGCTGGGCGGTTCGCGCGCGGACTGGCAGCACGCCCATGAGCTGGCGTTGCTCTTCCGCCCCGAGCCGTGGCAGAAATATTTCTTGCGCGCCTCGGCCCTGTACCGCTACCCGTTCATGGATGAGATGGCCTTCTACCAAGGGATGGACACGGCGTTCAACTCGCGCTTAAAGCCGGAGACCGGATGGCAGGTCGAGCTCGGCGCGTCGCTTGACATCACGGATGAACTCACGTGGGACCTGCGCCTCTACCGCTTGGCGATGAACAACGAGATCGCGTATGTCTATGACATGACGACATGGACCGGCCAGAACGAGAACCTCGACCGCACCTGCCGTTACGGGGCCGAGGCCGCGATGCGCTGGTCGCCCGCGGAGTGGGGCTCGTATGGCGTGGCCTACAACTGGGTGGACGCGCGCTTCAGCGGCGGCGAGAACAGGGACAACCTCGTCCCGCTCGTCCCGGCCCATGTGTTGAGCGCGGACGCTGAAATCCAGGTCGCGTTTGGCGTGAGCGTGTTCGGCGCGATGCGGGCGGTCTGCTCGCAATACCCCGGCGGCGACAAGGAGAACGCCGCCCGCAGGATGGCGGGGTACGCGCTGTTCGATGTCGGGTGCAAGTACAAGCCCGGCTTCCTGAAAGGCGCCAGCGTGATGTTCTCGTGCGACAACGTCTTCGACAAGACCTATGCCTCCAGCGGGTTCGGCGGCATGGGCTGGGATTACTACTACCCCGCCAACGGCAGGACGTGGCGGCTCACCGCCTCGTACGAGTTTTAGGCGGTGGTGAAGCGGGCGCGGGTGGACCAGAGGCCAAGGGCGGGGTTGGAGATGTAGAAGATTTCTTCGCCGTCGGGGAGGGTGTTGAGGCCGTCTTTGAGGGCCGCGGGGTTGTAGCGGGCGAGCGTCTCGGGGAGGCCGGCGTAGGCGAACCCGGCGCGCTCGATTTCGTCCCGCGTGAGATGGCCGGGGGCGTAGGTGATGCGGAAGCGGCCTTCGGAGGAGCCGTGTATCAGGTGCGCGGCCGCGCCGAGGTTGTCTTGCAGCTCGGGGTTCGCGCGGACGGCGGCAAGCGTGCGCTCGGTGCCGAAGTAGCCGTATTTGCGGATGAGCGCGTCAATCTGCGGGTCTTCGCCGAACTCCTTGACGCCGGGGGCGAGGATGAGCAGGTGGCCGTTGTCCGCCATGGCCATGCGCGTGCGGTAGATGGCCTTGTTGCCGAGCCAGGTGCTTTTGAATTCGGCGGGGTCGAGATAGACGACGCATTGGGTGAAGGGTTTCGGCATCATCTCGAAGTTGACTTCGAGCGAGAGCGCGGCGGCACGGGTGAAGGGCTCGGTGCCGTCGCCGGTGAAGAGGCCGCGCACGGCGAGGCCGCCCTCGGCGTTGCGGCCGACAACGGTCTGCAGATAGACGATGGGCGGGAGCAGGTGGCCGAAGTGGTCGGAGCCGTAGTTGTAGAGGCGGCGGACAGGGGTGTCCGCGCGGCCCATGATGCGTTCCATGCCATAGACCGCGCCGACGTAGTGGCTGCGGTTGATGGCGTCTGCGCCGCCGGTGCCGACGAAGATGTTCTTGTTGTGGTTGGCCATGCCGATGACCTCGTGCGGCACGACCTGCCCGACGGAGAGGATGAGGTCGAAGCCGCCCTCGGTGAGCAGGCGGTTGACCTGCACGGGCCAGTCGAAGTCGAGCTTGCCTTCGGTGAGCTCGCTGACGTAGGCTGCGGGGACGGCGCCGAGGGTGGTAACGTCGTTGCGCCAGTCGTGCACCTTGAACAGCGAGAGGGGCATGTCGCCGAACATCTCGTGGATCTGCCACTGCGTCATGGGCGAGTGGGTGCCGAGGGCGGGGAGGATGGCGGCGAGGCGGTCGCCGTAGTATTCCCAGATGAACTGGGTGAGGAGCCCGGCGTGCGAGTGGAAGCGCGTGAAGTCCGGCGGGATGACCAGCACGCGTTTGCGCGCGCCGAGCTTGGCGAGGGTGTCGAAGACGATCTGCTTGAGCTGGGTGTTGCCGAGCTGGGCGTCGGGCGCGCCGTGTGATGCGTAGAGCATGGTGTGGCCTCGTGTCGGGGTTGCTACCAGAACTTCCACCAGGACGACTTCTTTTGCTGGGTCTGGTCTTCCAGGTCGCCGTAGAGGGAGCGCACGCGCTGGGATGCGGAGATGTCGGGGTCCACGAGGGCGTTGCGCTCGGCAATCTCGACGCTGTCGGGCAGCGACCAGACGACGGTGCGGAGGAAGCTGTCGCGCGTGGCGCGGTGGATGATGGTTACTTCGCCGTTCAGGGCGATGTCCAGCCTGGGGTTGCCGTCGCGCGCGAGCATCCCGAGCTCGATCGTGTCCCAGACCAGCCCGCCGGGCTCGTCCTCGATGCGCAGGAAGAGGCGGTTGACCCGGTCGCGCGTCCAATACACGAGCTTGAAGTTGCGCTGGAGGTTTTTCTTGTTGGTGAACATCTGCAGGGCCTCTTTCAGGGGCAGCCCGGGGACGACATCGAAGCTCCGTTGCGCCGACTCGTAACGCGTGTCGCCGAGGAGGACGACGGCGCGGATGATGTACTTGCCGCTGTCGTAGAGCGCGAACCATTTGTCGGCCTCCAGCGCGTGCTCGAAGGTCGCGCCGGGCGCGAGCGTGAAGGGTTTGATGAAGGGCTTGTCGGCAACAGGGGCAAGCTCGCCGAGTTGGCCGGCCCGCGTAACCTCGATGAAGAATTGGTCTTGCGAGTCGGGCTTGAAGGCCAGCGGCGCGCGCGTCAGGTTGATGACCTTGGCCTGTATCAGGACAGGCTCGCCTGTGATGAACGTGCTGGCGGCGAGCGTTACCGCCACGTCAACCCGCTGCTCGACAGCCGCCTGGCAGACCACCGCAATGAGCCCGGCCCCTGCGATAAGATACTTCTTCATACGTTGCTCCTGTTCCGTCTCGAAACCCTTTGCGGTTCTCTTTGACGGTGTGTATAGTATCGGAACGTGCCCTGCACATCAAGCCATTTTGTTGTCGTTTTCTGCGGTCAACCGTGGTATGGTAATCCCTCTTTCAAGGAGGAATGAGATGAGAGTGATTGGGCTTTGTTGCATGGCGGCGTTTCCCGTGCTGGCGCAGTTCAGGCCTGACGAGATGATGAAGCCGTATGCCTATACCAACGAGACGGGCGAGGTCTTCATGTGCAGGCTGTGGGCCCCGCAATTCCCGGAGGCGGGCAAGGTGTACCCGCTCGTGCTGTTCCTGCACGGCTCGGCCGAGTGCGGGACGGACAACAGCAAGCAGATCACACAAGGCCTCCCGGCGCTGCTGAAGTCGCTCCTGAAACACCCGGAGCGGGTCATGGTGCTTGCGCCGCAATGCCCGCCAGGGATGGAGAACTGGTGGGTCCGGCGGGCGGGGATGCAGGAGGACTATGCGGCGGCCAAGGACCCCACGCCATCCATGGAGATCGCGCTGGAATTGTGCCGCCACCTGGTGCGGGACAAGCAGGCCGACCCCAACCGCCTCTACATCACGGGGATGTCGCTCGGCGGCTTCGGGACGTGGGACGCCATCCAGCGCGAGCCGGGGATGTTTGCGGCGGCCGTGCCGATCTGCGGCAACGGCGACCTGCGCAAGACCCAGAAAATCAAGTCGCTGCCCATCTGGGTGTTCCATGCGGCGGACGACAAGAACGTGCCCGTGGAATGCTCGCGGCGCATGGTCCGGCAGTTGCAGGCGATCGGCGCGAAGAACCTCATCTACACGGAGTACGAGAAGGGCGCCCACGCCATCTGGGACAAGGCCTACGCCAACCCGAAGATGATTGAGTGGCTGTTTAAGCAGACGCGCGAGAAGCCGGCGTGGTGGCAGTTCTGGCGGTGGTTTGACTAAGGAAAGCGAGGTGCTCCATGAGGAAACGCGTGATGATGGTTGGTGTGTTGTCGGCCGCGGCCGTTGCTGGGGCGGCGAGCGTGTTCGAGATGCCGCAGGTCTTCCCGCGGCACCGCCAGCTGCAGCAGCAGTTCATGCTGGCGATCCGCACGGGCAAGACCGACGAGATGGAGGCGATCTGCCGCGCGGGCGTGGAGCTGATGCCGGAGGACCCGACGTGGCAGTACAACCTGGCCTGCGCGCTCGCCTACCGCGCCGACAAGGCCGAGGCCCTCGCCGCGCTCGACAGGGCCATCACGCTCGGCTTCCGCGACAGCAAGGCCATTGAGCAGGACACCGACCTGAAGCCGCTCGCCGAGATGCCGGCGTTTCAGGCGATGGTCAAGCGGGCCGCGGAGCTGCAGGGGAAGCCCGTCGAAGGCGTCGTGCACGTCGCGCCGGGCACGGGCATGATGGGGCTCCCGATCGAGGTGAACGCGGGCAACACGACGTGGGAGTTCAACGCGGGGTGCTTCCAGACGTTCTTCAAGTTGATCCGCCCGGACATGAAGAACGCCGAGGCCGCGGATGCCTATCGGGGCCCGGCGCGCGAACAGGTGAGCGCGTGGCTGCGCGAGGGCCAGGCCAGCGGCAACTTCGGCGACCTCTACGTCAACCGCGACAACGGGCACTCCGTGTTGGCCGTGGCGAACTTCCCCGGGCTGACGCCCGTAACCTACGGGGCCGAGGCGAAGGCCAAGAACGCCCACACGGGCGTGGCGAACAGCCTGTTCGATTTCCCCGTCATCGGCAACGCCTCGATCTCCATCACGGCCGGGCCGTTCTGGCGGAGTATGCCGCGAGCCATCTTCACCGAGCCCGCCCAGACGATACAGGCCTCGATGCTCACGCTGAACAACCAGTGCTGGTTCTACCCCGCGCACCACGACTACACGCTGGAGAAAGGCGACCTCTTCCCAGCCAACACGCCGTACTGCGTGATCAGCCTCGGCTCGTCGTTCACCGACCAGCCGTTCCTGCAGGCCTTCGCGGCCACGATGGCCGCGATGCGCCCCGAGGTCAAACGCGCGCTCGTCCAGCGCAAGCAGCTTGCGCCGGTCTTGCAGATGATGTTCCGCGCCACGCAGAAGACGGTCAAGAAGCCCGAGGACTACCTCACGGGCGCGGCGCACCCGGTCGTGTTCGACCCGGCCAACCTCGATGCCGAGGCCATGGTGAAACTCGCCAACGCCTGCACGCCCGCAACGATGCTGCCGGTCGTCATGCTGCGCACGCTCAGCGACGCGAAGGCCGAGCTGGGCATTGACTACTTCGACCTGCGCCCCGAGGGCCTGTTCGACACGCCGTTTGCCATCGCCCGCGTGGTGCGCGGCGTCCGCACGCGCGACCGCACGATGACGGTCGAGGCCAGCGTGTCGGGCCTGCCGCCCGCCAGGCAGACGCAGTTCATCTGGGCCGTCCTGCAAGGCGACGAGAAGAAAATCGCCATCAAGCCGCTGACCCCGAACGCGTCGCGCGTCGAAATCACAGTCGGCTACCACGGCACCTACCGCCCCACCCTCGCCAACGGCCAGCCCTCCCCGCTGTTGAGCAGCCGCGTGGACATCGGGTGTTTCGTCAAGGCCGGCGACTCCTACTCGCCGCCCGCGATGGTTACGTTCGCGTACCTGGCCAACGAGGTGCGCCTCTACCGCGACGACGGCCAGGTGCTCTCCGTGGACTACAGGAACAACAGCAACACCTACGCCGACCCTGTCCTCACGCTCCAAAAAGAGTGGAAGGACGTGTATGACTACGACGCGCAAGGCCGCCCGACCGGATGGTACCGCATGAGGGATGTCGGCGGACCCGAACGTTTCACCTACGCCGGCCACAAGGTGCTGGCGAACGACACGCGCAACCGCCCGCTCCGCGCGTGCGCCATCCAGTACCTCCCGCGCCAGCAAGGCAACAATCTGCCGCCCGTCCTCAGCACGGCGGACAGGTCCGAGCAGTTCACCTACACCTACGCGAGCGACGACGACATGATCGGGCGCTTCGCACCCATCAAATGAAGTATGTCAGCACTCAATAACATCCGCGTGGTCCTTGTCGGCACACTGTACAGCGGCAACGTCGGGGCCGTGTGCCGGGCCATGGCGAACATGGGGCTTTCCGACCTCATGCTGGCCGCGCCAAAAATCTGCGACGGCTGGGACGATGCCGCGCGCATGGCCGTCCACGCCGACGGCATCCTCAACGCGCGGCGCGAGACCGCGACACTCGCAGAGGCCGTCGCCGACTGCTCATGGGTCGTCGGCACGACCGCACGCGGGGGCCTCTACCGCCAGCACGTCAAAACCCCGCGCGAGCTTGCGCCCGAACTGTTGCGGCTGGCGGCGTCCGGGCGTGTCGCGCTCGTGTTCGGGCGCGAGGACAAAGGGCTGTCCAACGACGAGATCGGCATCTGCACGCACCTCATCCGCATCCCGGTCCACCCCGACTACGCCTCGCTGAACCTCGCCCAGGCCGTCCTGTTGTGCTGCTACGAACTGTACGGCGCACTCGGCGCATACGAGGCCCCCGTCGAGAAATGCCCGCCCGCTGACGCGTCGCAGAAAATCAAGCTGCTTGAAAAGTGGCGCGAGATGCTGCTGGCAATCGGCTTCATGAAAGAGGACAAGGCCGACCACATGATGCAGGGTGTCCAGCGCATCTTCTCGCGCGGCACGTTCTCGGAGGACGACGTCGCCATCATGATGGGCATCGCCCGCCAAGCCGACTGGGCGTCGAAGAAAGGCGCGGCTTCTACCGCATGCACAGCCCGCCATCCACGCTGATGGTTTGACCGGTGATCCAGGCGGCATCCTCGGAGGCGAGGAAGCGGACGACGGCGGCGACTTCTTCGGGCGTCCCGAAGCGTCCCATGGGGATGGCGGCGAGCTGCTTGGCGCGGCGCGTCTCGGGGATGGCGGCGGTCATGTCCGTAGTGATGATGCCGGGGGTTACGGCGTTGACGGTGATGCGTGATGACGCAAGCTCACGGGCGGCGGTTTTGCTCAACCCCAGAAGCCCGGCCTTGGACGCGCTGTAGGCGGCACGCATGAGGTCGCCCAGCAACCCTGCGTCGGATGAGATGTAGATGATGCGTCCGGCGCGTTGCCGTGCCATGCCGCGCGACACGGCCTTGGTCAGCAGGAATGCGGAGTCGAGGTTGGCGGCCATGACCTCGCGCCAGTCGTCGAACTTCGTCAGGGCAATCAGATTGCTCTTGATGATTCCGGCGTTGCACACGAGCGTGTGGATTGTGCCGAGTTGCTGCTCGACGGCCTTGACGAGTTCCATGACCTGTTCGGGCTGGGTAACATCTGCGCAGAAGCGTTCCGCCGTCCCGCCCATGGCCCGTATCTGCGCGACGGTATCGGCGGCGGCATCCTCGGATGAGCGGTAATGCACGGCGACCGTGAAGCCGTCCCGTGCGAGCGCGAGCGCAATCGCGCGGCCAATCCCTTTTGCGGCACCTGTTACGAGAGCGGTCATTTTTTAGTTTCTAGTTTTTAGTTTTTAGAACAATGACACGAAGCAATGTCTAAAAACTAAAAACTAACAACTTCCCCTTACGGTACAAGAAACTGCGCCGTGAGTGCAGTAACTTCCGCGCGGACGGTCTGTTGCTTGTCAAGGTTGGTGATGTCGGAAAGGATGTCGGCGATCCAGTTGCCGATGGTGGCCATCTCCGGCTCTTTCATGCCGCGCGTCGTAACCGATGCGGTGCCGATGCGGATGCCGGAGGTAACGAACGGGCTGTTGGTGTCAAACGGGATGGTGTTCTTGTTGCAGATGATGCCGGCCGCGTCCAACGCCGCGGCCGCGTCTTTGCCCGTGAGCCCGTTCCGCGCGACGTTGACCAGCATCAGGTGGTTGTCCGTGCCGCCGGAGACGAGATGGAAGCCGCGTGCGACGAGCGTGGCGGCCAGCGCCTTGCTGTTCGCGACGACCTGCTGGGCATACGCCTTGAATGCGGGAGAGAGGGCTTCACGGAAACAGACGGCCTTGGCCGCGATGATGTTCTCCAGCGGGCCGCCCTGGAGGCCCGGGAAGACCGTCTTGTCAATCGCCTTTGCGAACGCCTCACGACAGAGGACGAGGCCGCCGCGCGGGCCGCGGAGGGTCTTGTGCGTGGTGGTCGTAACGAACTCCGCATACGGCACGGGGTTCGGGTGCGCGCCGCCGGCGACGAGCCCGGCGATGTGCGCCATGTCAACCATCAGCAGGGCGCCGACTGCATCGGCAATCGCGCGGAAGCGCGGGAAGTCCAGGATGCGCGGATAGGCGCTCGCGCCGGCCACGATGAGTTTCGGCTTCGTCTCTTTTGCGAGCGCTTCGAGTGCGTCGTAATCGAGCGTCTCCGTCTCGCGCGAGACGCGGTAGGGGACGATGTTGAAGAGTTGCCCTGAGAAGTTGACCGGGCTGCCGTGCGTGAGGTGGCCGCCTTGGTCGAGGCTCATGCTGAGGATGGTGTCGCCCGGTTTCAGGATTGCGAAATAGACCGCCATGTTGGCTGAGCTTCCGCAGTGCGGCTGGACGTTCGCATGGTCCGCGCCGAACAGTTGCTTGGCGCGGTCAATGGCGAGTTGCTCGGCGGTGTCCACAGGGAGGCAGCCGCTGTACCAGCGCTTGCTGGGGTAGCCCTCCGCATACTTGTTCGTCAGCACGCTGCCCGAGGCCTCGCGGACGGCGCGGGTAACGGTGTTCTCGGAGGCGATGAGATTGATGGTGCTGTCCTCCTGCGCGATTTGCGCACGGACCGCGGCGTGGATTTCGGGGTCGGCCGATGCGAGGGCAGAGACCTCCGCCAGACGCTCCGCGCGTTCGAGCTTCGCGATGCGGCGCGCATGACGGGCCTCGTTCGAGAACGGCGTGTCCAGGAACGTGCAGACAATCGCGGTCGTTACCTCCGCCGACGCCTCCGCGCCCGACAGCACAAGGATATTGCTGTTGTTGTGCGCGCGGGCTTTCTGCGCCGACTCGGGCGACACGCACAGCGCCGCGCGGATGCCCGCAAAACGGTTCGCGGCCAGGCTCATCCCGATGCCTGTCTTGCACACGAGGATCGCGAAGTCCACTTTTTTCTCGGCGACGGCCTCCGCCGCCTGAATGGCGAAATCGGGATAGTCGGCCGCAGCCTCCGTGTCCGTCCCGAGGTCGGTTACCACGCAGCCGCGCGATGCAAGCAATGACTTCACAATGTTCTTGACGGACACCCCGCAATGATCACAAGCAATAACAAGATTCATAGTACCCTCGTTCAGCCGTTTGAAAAATGAAACACACTATACCACGCATTGCCCTTGCCCGCAAGTTTTCCTTTTTTTCGCACCAAGGGAAAGGCCCATCGGACACGGCCGGCCGATGGGCAGGAGACGCGTTTGCTTCACACCCCCTAGCGTATCAAAAGCAGGGTGCCTCCGAAGCGGATGTTGACGGTGATGATGCCGTCTTGCGCGATGACCTCGCTGATGGTGCTGCTCCTGCCGATGCCTTTGATTTTCCATGTGGCGGTGTTGGGCGGCGGGTTGGCGGTGTCGTACGTGCCGATGGGGATTGAGCAGGGCGTCAACAGCGGGTCAAGGGAGGTGCGCCCGAAGTCAACGATGACGTTGGCGGCCGCGCCGACGTTCAGGAGTTTGCCGCCGGCAAGGATGCGCTTGTCGAGGTCTTGCTCAACCTCGCAAGCGAACGTTACGCCTGTGAGCGTCGTGCCGTCAAGCGAGAGGCTTCCCATCGCGCCGTCGGCCAGGCCGGGGGCGAGCGTCCCTTGCGTGAGTGCGCCGCCGACAATCGTGCCGACACCTGCGAGGGTGCCGACGGCAACCGTGTCGGTCAGGTCGAGGGTCGCGTCCTCGGCCACGGTGATACGGCGGTCGGTGCGGATGGTGGCGTTGCTGACCACGAGCGTTCCGGCGTCAACCCACGTCCCGCCCGTGTAGTCGTCAATGGGGGCGTTCAGCGGTGTGTGTTCCAACACGCCGCCGCCGATGTCGGTCTCTTGCAGGAGGCCTGCGAACACGAGCGTGCCAAGCCCGGCCTTGCGGAACGCGCCGCTGCCCGTCATGTTGCGGCCGATGGTATAGGCGAGCTCGTCGGCAATGTCGAAGGTTACGCCTTGGTTGGACAACTCGACCGTCTGCCGCGTGTTGTCGCCGCGGAATGCGAACACCCTGTCGCTCACCTGCGGCTCCAAGGTGGCGTTGTCGAACGCGAGCAGCACCTGCGCGTTCGGTTGCATCAGGACACGCGCGTACCGCATCCGTGAGCCATTACGGAGGGTGAACGTGCCGTTGGCGTCAGAGCCGAAATTGATGAACCCCGCGTCTGTGGTGTTGTTCATTTGGAGCAGGCTGTCGTCCGCAACGAAGTTGGCGGGGCGGCTGAGATTCAAGTTGTTCCCATGGATGATGAACTCGGCCTTGTTGGTCAGCGTGATGGACGTAACGCCGCCGTTCCCTTGGTTGACGTTCACCGCATAACTGTTCCAGACGACGGATGCGTCAATCAGCAGCTCGGGGTTCACGGGGCCCTCGGAGTTGTTGCCGAACTGGAGCGTGTCCGTCCGCAGGTAAGCGCCGTTCACCACGTGCAACGCCGGGTTGGTCAGCATCGAGCCGGCCGGGGTGCGCGCGCCGATGAAGAGATGGTACGACCCTTTTATCTGCTCAACTTGGCAGTGGTTGATTTCCAGCCTCGGGGAGGCTGTGCCTTGGAGCGTCTTCAGGCCGATTGAGACGGCATTGCGGATATTGATGAGGGACGACGCATTGGGGCTTGTGAGGCGCACGACACCTTCCGCAACGTTGAACCCGCTGTATCCGTTAGCCGGGGGTGTCCCGTTTTCCAGGAACTCGACATTGAAATCGGGCGTTATGCCGTTGCCGGAGACCTTGCCGTCGCTTGCCGACAGCGCACCGCCCGCGCCGTTGACGTTGAACGTGAGCGTCCCCTCGCCGCGTTTGATCAGCACGCCGCTGGAGACGTTCGGGGTGCCGTTCAGCACCAGATCGTTCGCGACAACATCAACGACGGTCGCGCCGTCGGCCGCCGGGGCATTGAGCGCAATGCTATTGCCGGCGGAGGAGACGGGAGCGGCGCTGTCGTAGCGCAACGTGCCGCCTGCGAGCGTCCAGCGGTCGCTCTCCTGCGAGGGCATTCCGAACGCATCCGTTGAGGTCAGCGCGAGCGTCCCGGCCTGCACGGTGAACCCGCCCGTGAAATCGTCCGAGCCGTTCAGCACGGCAAGCCCCAGGCCGCTCTTGACCAGCTTGCCGTCGCCTTTCAGCGTATCCACGGTCAGTGTGGTCCCGTCGGCGAGGTCGAACGTCGAGAGGCGCTTGAAGATCAGCGGCGCGGAAATCTGGTTCATGCCTTGAGCGACGGTTACGCGGCTGGGACGGCCGGCGTTGTCGAGGGTCAGCGGCTCGCCGCTGATCGTGTAGCCCGTGGCCGACTGGAAGTCGAGGTCGCCCACGGCCGCGCCGGAGGTAACGGTGATGCTCTTGCGCGCGGCGGCCTCGGGGAACCATGCGCTCTGGCCTTTGGCGGGCGGGCCGTTCTGCCAGTTCGCGGAGACGCTCCAGAGGCTGTCGGACACGCCGTCCCAGATGACGGGCGTAACGATGCCCCTGTCGGAGACCGTCAGGATGACATCCGTGCCGCTCCCGTTTGCCGCGACCGACCAGACGTAGTCTTTGGCGATGTCGCCGTTGGCGAGGTCAAGCCCCTCGATGTCCTGCAACGTAACCGTGCCCGCGCAGTTGAACAGGGTGTAGGCGCCGTTCACGGCGGGGCCGGAAAGGAACACCCATGCGTTGACGGCGTTGAGGCCGCCCGCTTCCGTGATGACAACCGTCTCGTTGTTGTCCAGCATCAGGCGGCCCGTGCGCGACGCATCGCCGAGGGTCAGGGCCTCGAGGGTCAGGCCGCCGCTCTCCAAGAGCGAGAGCGTCGCGCCGTTCGTAACGACGAGATTCCCCGTGAACACATTCGCCGCCTGAACCACGAGCGTGCCGCAATCCACCACGATGTCGCCGATGGTGCTTGTGCCGTTGAGGTACAGCGTGCCGATACCCGTCTTGACCAGCCGGCCGCGCGTGCCGGGCTTCGGCTGAAAGACCTGATGGATACGTGTGCTGTACCCCAGCATCGCAACGTCAACCGTCAGGCCGCTGTCGCCCAGCAGCGCGAGGTCGAACGTCTCGAGGAGCATCGTGTTGTTGTTCTGCGGCACCACGCGGCCACCGTCCGCCGTGAGCTCCGCATAGCCGTAGGCGCTGGACCCGCGCTTGCACGCGGCCCCGTTCCAGCCCCTGATTTCGCGGGCATACACCACGCCGCCGTCAAGGGCGAGGCGCGCGGGGTGCCCGTTCACATTGCCCGTGTCCGCGACGTTCAGCGGATACGTCCCCAGGAAGCGCAAAACCCCGCCCGTCATCCGCAGGGTGGAGACCTTGTTGGTGTCGAGGTTGTCCTTGTCATAAGCGGCATACTGGGCCTCGCCCACCCCGAGGCGGACGTAGCCGTAGCAGTCAACCTGTCCGCCGGAAATCTCCATGCTGCCGAGGCCCCTGTCGCCGACGTCAAGGTTGCCGCGCACCGTGTGATGGCCGCCGGAGATCCGCATGAAGCCGTTGGTGGAGTTCCCGTCGTTGCCGACCAGCAGCCGCTCCGCGCTGACGTTCCCCCCGGCAAGCTCCGCGTACCCGTGTCCGCCGGAGGGCCCCACGGTAATGGTCCGCACCAGGTGGTCGCCGCCCGTTACCAGCAGCTCCCCCGACAACGACGCCCCGTTGTGCGCCACATACACATCGCTGTTGGCCGCGAGGTAGGAGCCGCCGGAGAGGACGAGCTTGCCCACGGCATTCGCGTTCCGGGCGATGGATATTTCGCCGCTGCTTTGGAGCAGCTTGCCCCCGACAATCTCGACGGTGCCAGTCCCTTGGTCGCCGGGGATGACATTGCTGCCCGTAACCGTGATCTCCCCGCCGTACAAGGTGAAGCTCGACTCCGAGCCCCTGCCTTTCGCGACGCTCAACTCGCCCGACGTTACGCTCAACGTGCCGTTCGACATCACGCCGATCCCCCGGACCCTGCCGTCGTCGTTCGCGCAGAACCGCAGCTGCCGCGCACGGACCTCACCGCCGTCAATCAGGAGGTGGGCGGTCATGTCCCGCCGCTGCCCCACGTTGAACTCGTTGCGGACGTCCAGCGTCCCGCCGAAGACAAGCACCTGGGCGCTCCCGCCGTTGATGACATCCTGGCAAATCACGTTGAAGTTGCCGAACACCGTATGGTCGCCGCCCTCATAGCGGAAAATGTTCTCCGGACCCTTGCCGCGGTAATCAATCTGCCGGATGCGCGACACCGACCCCTCTTTCCACGTTACATAATGGCTGCGGGCCGCGTCATGGCTGGTTACCAGCCGCGCGCCGCTGTCGTCCACGCCCGTCGCGTCGTAGATGTTGAACAGGCCCGACTCCAGCGTCGTGTGGATGGTGTTGTTCGCGGCCTCCACGGTCAGCACCGCGTCAACCAGCCCGAACTGGATCAGGTTGTTGCCCGTGCCCTCCAGGTTGAAGCTGTGGCCGCCATTCATCAGGCGGAACGTGTGGTCCGAGAGCAGGTGCGGGCCGGTCGGCTTGATCCAGCTTGTCCCGCGCGTGTCGAACGTAACTTTCCCGTTCGAGATGTTGACCTCCGTCATGCTCACGTCATGCGTGAAGTCCGCCGGGAACGTGATGGTGTAGTTCCCGTTCTGCGTGAAGCGCCCTTTCTCGCCGGACACCAGCGGCGCGCCCGTGCTCCAGTTCGAGCCTTCCGTGTAAAGCCCGTCCCAAGGGGCCGGGGCAACCCAATTCACTTCCGTTTGCGCCAGCGCGCCGGCCGCCGCCAGCATTCCCAGACACCCGATATGCAAACCGTTCCTTCGCCTCATAGACAACCTCCAACAGTGAATGAAACATTCAATATAGTGCACCCGCCCCGGCTTGTCGAGGTGAGAGTGGAAGAAAAGCCCCGCTAACGCCCGCCTTGCACCCGCACGAAATCAAACGCGGGTTCTTCGTAAGGGTGCGATGCGCGGATCGCGGCGATGACGGCGGGGATGCAGTCGTCTTCGCAGATGGCCTCGACGCGGTATTCCTCGACGCGCTCGACAACCCCCTGCCGGCCGACGGCAGGGTTGCTCCCCTCCAGCGGCCTGAACTGGCCTTGCCCGAGAACCTGCCAGCAGCAGCGCTCGTAGGCGGCGTAACGCCCCGCGCCGGCGGCGAAGATCGCCTCCTTGACCTGCTCGGCGTGCGCCGCCGGGATATAGACCGTGAGCTTGTGCATCCTCACCCTTTCTGCACAATGTCGGTAACGGCTTTGAGGAACTGGTTGACATCCGCAAAACGGCGATAGACCGAGGCGAAGCGGATGTAGGCGACTTCGTCAACGTGGTGCAGGCGGCTCATAATCATCTCGCCGAGCTTGTCGGAGGCAACCTCGCTCTCGCCCTCGAGCTCCGCAATCATCTGGTCCACCAGATCGTGGATTTTATCCGCGCTGATGGGCCGTTTCTCGCACGCGCGCAAAATGCCGCGCTCCAGCTTGTTGCGGCTGAACTCCTCATGCCGGCCGTCGCGCTTGACCACGCGCAGCTCGTCCTTGATGATTTCCTCGTAGGTGGTGAAGCGGAACTCGCAGGCCAGGCACTGGCGGCGGCGGCGGATGGACGCGCCCTCGCGGGCCGCACGGCTGTCCAGCACCTTGTCGTCGCTATGTCCGCACTTGGGGCAACGCATATTCTACCCGCTAAGCACTACGTGATGGCCATCACGCGGTCAATGATCGTATTGACCGAGAGGTCTTTGAGCATGTGCCGCTGTGGGATGTTGAGGTTGGCGACGTGCTGCAAATCCGCCTCGGGGAGGTCCAGGCCATAGACGACCGCCTTGACGTCGCGCGTGTTCGGCAGACGCGCCAGCATCGCGGCGACCTCATCCGCACTCATGCCGTCGAGCTCGAGGCGCATCACCACGGCATCCGGCGTGAACTTGACGCACGCCTCCAACGCCTCGGGGCCTGTCTTGGCGGTTACCACCGAGAAGCCCGCGCTGATGAACTCGTTGTTCAGCAAGGCGAGTTGCCGCGGGTCGCTGTCCACCACGACCAGACGGCGCGTTACCGTTTGTCCCGCGACGGCCCCCCCCCCTGCCGACGACCTGAACAGGGCCTGCCCCACCTCGGTCAGCAGGTCAGACGGCGCACAGGGCTTCGCGAGGAAGCCCGCGATTTTCTTGTCCGCGAAATACTCCGCCATTGACGAGCGGGCGGTCAGCACCAGCACCGGCAACAGCGTGCTGCCGTCGGGGTTGGTGATGCGGTCAAGGAACCCCACGCCCCCCATGCCCGGCATCCCCATGTCGAGGATGATCAGGTCCGGCTGGAACGAGCGCAGCTTCACCAGCGCATCCTCGCCGCTCGGCGAGCACGCCACCTCGTAGCCTTCAAAGCGAAGGAAATCGCCCAGCGTCTCCAACAGGCTGGGGTCATCATCCACCAACAATAATTTACGCTTATTTGTGTCCATAAGAAGAAGCCAATATACCTTGTTTCCGCCGCCAGTTCAAACACAATCCTGCGGTTTTGTCATTTGATTACGAGCGAAAACATGGTACGCTTGCTTTTTCTGGATGGCGGAAGCGATGATCAGGACGTGGATAAAACGGAGCACTACATTTTACCAGGCAAGGCACGCCGTGCTGGGCTGCACGCTTGCGCTGACCACCGCGATCCTCTGCGCGGCGTTGCTGGCGGGGTATTCTTTGCAAGAGGGGTTGCGGCGCGGGCTGACGGCGCGCGTGGGCGCGTTGCGGTCGGCGGCGTTCTTCCCCGAGACGCCCGTCCCGCTTTCCGTTACGAACGGCTTGGCCGGCGTTCAGGCGGCGTTGCTGTTGAACGGCGAGTTACTGGACACGGACGGGAACATCTGCGCGAACAACGTGCAGATGATCGGGTGTGCCCAACAGGCCGCGCCCGCGCTGAACAGCCGTGGTCAGGCGGTCATGCCCGGCCGTGAGGGGTTCATCCGTTTCCGCCGTCCGACCGGGCTTTCGGTGGAGCTTCCGCTGGGGCAAGGGAAACCCGCGGACATGATACGCCGTGCGGTACGCTTTGACGGGAAATTAGAAATCAGGAATGAGGAATCAGGAATTGGCAACGTCCGTATCCCTGCCGACTTCGCGTTGTTCCCCTCGACCCTCCCGCCCGTGAATGTGTTCGTGCCGTATGAGATGCTTGCGGAGGCGGCCGACCTGCAAGGCAAGGCCAACCTCTTTGTCTCGCGTGATGCGGCGTTGCACCTGAACATTACGCCCGAGGACATCGGGCTGGAGTTTCAGGAACTCTCTTTAGCAACGCTTGTCTCAAGCCGTCGTATTTTTTTACCACGCTCGCTGACGACGGCTTTTCCATATTCGAAACTAGTGACCTTTCACCTTGCGGACTCCTTTGAGGCCAATGGACGTGAGACCCCCTACGGGTTTGTGTCGGCGGGGTCGTGGTTTCCAGAGTGGCTGACCGACGATAAAATAGTTATCAACGCATGGCTGGCGGAGACGCTGGGTATCGGCGTGGGCGACACGCTGACGTTGCGCTGGCGGCGGCTGGCAGGGAACGG